>Ga0079255_1253805_pt1 | contig 11052 bp, 4 predicted proteins | sample KNS7NT10metaT_FD_77389 | JGI IMG/M metagenome (GOLD analysis project Ga0079255, IMG submission 77389) | Marine microbial communities from Southern Atlantic Ocean transect - KN S7 NT10 metaT (Metagenome Metatranscriptome) | ecosystem: Environmental > Aquatic > Marine > Oceanic | place: Southern... | reverse complement strand
CGCATTAAAGGAGTTAATAACCCTAACTACTTTGGTTACTTATTTTCTACTGCATTTATGAAAGCAGAGTTTAGGAAAAAGTCTTTTGGTATTATAGATAGTAGATTACGTTTATATTCTGATAAGTTTTTTAGCATTCCTGCACCTGTACCACCTAAAACAGAACAAGACCAAATTGTAGCCTACATAAAAGAACAATCCAAAAAAATAAAACACTTCATTAAAAAGAAGCAAACCTTTATTGACTTACTAAAAGAGCAAAAGACTTCATTAGTTTATAAGTACGTAACAAGAGGTACTGATGCTAATATTAAATTAAAAGTAACGGGTAATCAATTTGCAAGTGAGATAGGAGAAAACTTTGCAATTGAAAAGTTTAACAATTTCGTATACATAAGACACGGTTTTCAATTTAGAGATTACGACTTTAAACCAGCAGGTATTAAAATTGTAAAAATAAGTCAGTTAAGCCCGAAAGGATATTTAGATCTATCAAATGCAGATACTATAGATCCAAAGCGTGAAAATGATTTCAAAAACATTGTGATACAAGATGGCGATATTTTAATGGCTTTGACAGGTGGTACAATTGGTAAAATCATTGTCGCTAATACAAATGGAGAATTATTGTTACAAAATTATCGGGTAGGTAAATTTTCACTTTTAAGAGAGGGTTCAATGTCGTATGAGTATTTATATCATCAGTTGAGTTCAGACTTTATTCAAAGTCAAATAAACTTTTTTGTAAGAGAAACTGGTCAGCCAAATATTGGTAAAAGTGATTTTAGAAATATGTCAATCATTATCCCCCCTAAAATTGAACAAGATAAAATCGTTTCTAAAATCAAAACCGAAACCGCCAAAATAGACCAAGCCATAGAGAAAGCCCAAAAGGAAATAGACCTTATAAAAGAGTACAAAGAAGCAATGATAGCAGAAGCGGTGTTGGGGAAGTTTAATTATAAAATTGTAAAGTCATAGATATGTCAAGTAAAAGAATAGTTAGGCATATAGACCGCTTGTTATTAGACCCTAATAACTATAGGTTTATAGACAGACCAGAATACAGCAAAGTTCCAGACCATCAGCTTGATGACACTCGTGTGCAACAACGTACATTAAACTTTCTTTTGGGTAAAAACAATTCAAATGTAAAAGACCTCATTAGCAGTTTTACTACTAATGGTTTTTTAGATATTGACCAGATTCAAGTAAAAGCAGTTGGCGATAAATATGTGGTATTAGAAGGAAATCGTAGAACTGCAACGCTTAAATATTTATGGAATGAATTTAAAGAGGGTAATGATGTTGGTAAATTATCAGAAGCCGATTTTAAAAGTATAAATATTGTAGAAATAATAGATGAAGACCCAGTACAACATCTAATTTCTATGGGTTTACACCACATTAGTGGTAAAAAAAGATGGAACGCAGTAAATGAAGCACAATTAATAAACGATTTAATTATTGAGTATGGTAAATCAGAAGAAGAAGTATGTGATTCTTTAGGTATCACAAAACAGAAACTAAGAAAAAATAGACGTACACTATTTCTAATTGACCAATATAAAAGAAGTGATTTTGGAGACCAATTTGAAGCAAATAGATTTACAATTTTTGAAACCATAATAAGTAGTCCAGTAATGAAAAACTGGATAGCTTGGGACGATAATAATTATGTTGCCACCAACAGTACTAATATAGAACGTTTATTTAGTTGGATTTCTGAAACAGAAGAAATTGACAAAGATGAAGATGGTATAGAAAGGTCATCTTTAAAAGAACCGATAATTAGTCAATATAGGCAAATAAAAGAATTAGCAGAATTTATAAATGATGCCCAAGCTGTAAAGCGAATGGAAGAAAGTCGCAGTATTGCAGAAGGTTATTCGTATAGTGATGCTATTGGCGAAAACAGACTGAAAAATGCATTAAACTCCATAAAAAGTGAAGTAAACGTAGCGTTTAACTTTAGTGAACATCTTACACAAGACGATTATTTGGAGGTCGAAAGACTTAAAGTTAAGTTAGATAGATTAATACCAAGTAGTGAAGCTAAAATTGTAATAAATGACAAACTAATGTCATCATACTTTGCAACTATTTCTAATCATTTTGACAATGCTTTTATTCATAGTTACCGTAAACTGAATAAGATTAAGGTTAAGAATTTATCTAAGGTAAACATTTTTGCAGGTGGTAATAATATGGGTAAAACATCCTTATTAGAAACGTTCTATTTATTAAGCCAACTAAACGACTTAAATGCCTTTTTAGATTTAGAAAAGTATAGAGGTAAATTTCAAAACGATTTTAATGCAAAATGGATTGATAAGAATTTTATTGATGCTATAGAAATTGAAGGCTCTTTTAATTCAGTTGAAACTTCCCTATACTTATCAAAAGAAACAACAGAAGAAAATATTGAAAAATCAGGTTATCTAAATACAATTAATGCAGAAGCAAAAGTTAAAGAAACAACATTAAACAGTAGTATTCATTTATACGGTAATAAAGAAGCTGAATTAAGATTTTCCAAATCTCAAATCCTTTGTCCTGCAACATTTACAAGTCCATACAGATACAATCACGTTCTATTAAAAAAAGCTCACGCCTATGCTATTGAAGAAAAGTACTTTGATAGAGTTATTGACTTTATTCGAGAGCATTTAGATAATTCTATCCAAAAAATAGAGATGATTAATGTAGAGGGCGAAAGTCGATTTATGGTAACATCATCAGCTATAAATGAAGTAATAGACATTACCAAATACGGAGAAGGTTTACAACGTGTATTCGAGATTGCTCTATTAATGGTTTATAGTAAAAACGGTATTATTTGTATTGATGAAATTGATAGTGCAATCCATAAAACTTTACTTATAGAGTTTACGAAATTCATTCAGCAAACTGCAGACACATTTAACGTTCAAGTATTCCTATCTACACATAGTAAAGAATGTATTGATGCTTTTATAAAAAATCAATACCATAATGAGCATTTAACCGCTTATGCCTTGACAGATGTAGATGGCCATATAAAATGTAAATATATTGATGGTAGTAGGTTAGAACAGTTGGTGGAATCTATAAATTTTGATATTAGGTAATGGCAAATAATACACTATTTATACTCACGGAAGGCGATCACGATTCAGCCTTTTTATATCGCATATTAAAGGCAAATGGCTTTACATCATACAAAAAGGCTATAAAAGACTATCCAGAACCTTTGAATAGCTTTTTACAAAAGGATATTATTAATGTATCAATACCAGAGGTTAAAATTCAACAGGCACGTACCCGATTTTTACCTTACTACGTAATGCAAAATGGTGATAATTTAATATTCATTTATTCTATTGGTGGTGATACTAAAAATGAAATTAGAACAGCTTTAATTTCAGCATTAAATGCTTTTAATATAGATGATGAAGATGATTTAGCAATCCAAGCATTACCAAACACATCAATGTCCGTATTGTACTTTTTTGATTCAGATGATAAAGGTACAGATTTCCGAATAGCACAAATTATTGAAGAAATAAAACCAGCATTTCCAAAATTTACTTTTGAAGAAAACACTCATTATAAATCATCCACATTTTATCAAATAGAGGATTTAAAAGTTGGTGCATATATTTTTAGAGAGGTTGCAGATGATAAAGGAATGTTAGAGGATATTTTGTTACCACTAATGCAAGACGGTAATGATGATATTTTTGAAGCAGCAGAAACATTTTTAATAACTAATAAAACTTGTACTCTTTTTAAAGATAAAATTCAATATGATAATACTGGAACAATAATAAAAAAAGTAAATACTGTAAAATATAGTCATCGTAAATCACTCATTGGCACAGTTGGTCAATTGCAAAAGTCTGGTATGTCAAATGCAGTATGTATAAGTCAAACTGATTATTTAAACAATGATAAAATACTGGCTAATGATACCTGTAAAGAAATAGTAGAACTTATAAAGCAAGTAATGATTTAATTATGCAAACATCCGATACATCAGAAAAAGGCTTAGAAACTGTCATAGAAAAACACTTGATAGAAAATAATGGCTACCGCCAAAGTTATAGTGCAGATTATGACAGAGACCTTTGCATTAATAAAAAATTGCTCTTCGAGTTTATTAAGGAAACTCAACCAGTTGCTTACGATACCATTCTAAAAAGAGGAGAAGAAAAGTTTGTTAAGAGGTTAACAGACCAAATACGCCAAAAAGGAATTATTGAGGTTTTGCGTAACGGTATTAAAGATTTAGACCTTAGAGTACAACTCTATTACAAAAAGCCAACATCACATTTAAACCAAAAAGCCCAAAAACAATATAAAGCAAATATCTTTTCAGTTACTCGTCAGTTATATTACAGTTTAGCCAATAGTAATTCATTAGATATGGTAGTCTTTATAAACGGATTACCAGTAAGTACTTTAGAATTAAAGAACCAATGGACAGGACAAAATGTAAAAAATGCCATTCGTCAATATCAAAACGATAGAGACCCAAAAGAAGCCTTATTTACATTTGGCAGATGTATGGTACACTTTGCAGTAGATGCAGACTTAGTGTATATGACAACCCATTTGAGTGGTACAAAAACATTCTTTTTACCATTTAATAAAGGAAATAATGATGGAGCTGGAAATCCATTAAATCCAAATGGTCTAAAAACAGATTACCTCTGGAAAGACATATTTACTAAAGAAAGTTTTAGTAATATCATTGAAAACTACGCCCAAATAGTTGAAGAAAAAGATGAAGATACAGGTAAAATTAAACGCAAGTTAATTTTCCCAAGATACCACCAATTAAGAGCGGTTAAAACCATATTAGACCACGCTAAAACAAACGGAGTAGGTCAAAAATACTTGATACAGCATTCAGCAGGTTCAGGTAAATCTAATTCTATTACTTGGTTGGCTCATCAATTAGTGAGTTTGCATAATACTGAACATACAGAAGCAGTCTTTGATAGTGTTATTGTAGTTACCGATAGACGAGTTTTGGACAAACAAATCAGAGATAACATAAAACAATTTGCTCAGGTAAATAGTGTTGTAGAAGCCATAGACAAAGGAAGTCGCCAACTCAAACAAGCCTTAGAAGATGGTAAGAAGATTATTGTTACCACCGTTCAAAAGTTCCCTTTCATCATAGATGAAATAGGAACTCTACAAGCTAAAAAATTCGCCATACTTATTGATGAAGCTCATAGCAGTCAAAGTGGAGAAACAGCCAGTAAAATGAATTGGGTATTGTCCGAAAAAGAAACGCCTTACGGTGAAGAACAAGAGCCTCCAACATCTGAAGATGTTATCAATGAATTGATTGAAAACAGAAAGATGCTAAAAAACGGAAGCTACTTTGCCTTTACAGCAACCCCTAAGAATAAAACCTTAGAAACCTTTGGTACGCAAACAGCAGAGGGGAAATTTAAGGCTTTTGATACCTATACAATGAAACAGGCTATTGAGGAAGAATTTATCCTTGATGTCCTTAAAAATTATACGACTTATCAATCTTACTACAAATTAGATAAAGCAGTAGAAGATAATCCAGAATTTGAAACACGTCAAGCAAATAAGAAATTAAGGGCGTATGTAGAAAGTCATCCGTTTTCTATTATGGAAAAATCCAAAGTAATGTTAGACCATTTTCATACGGATATTAGAAAACAGATTAACGGTCAAGCTAAAGCAATGGTAGTTTGTAAAAGCATTAATAACGCTATCAAATATTTCCTGGCATTTAAAGAATATTTAAAAGAAATAAATTCGCCTTACAAAGCTATTGTTGCATTCTCAGGCACAAAAGAATTAGATGGTGAAGATGTAGATGAAGCTAAATTAAACGGTTTCCCAAGTAATGACATTCCTAATGAGTTTAAGAAAAAAGAATATCGTTTCTTAATTGTAGCCAATAAATTTCAAACTGGTTTCGATCAACCTCTTTTGCATACTATGTATGTAGATAAAAAATTGGCAGATGTTCAAGCAGTACAAACGCTATCACGATTAAACAGAGCTTACAAACCGTATAAAGAAGATACGTTTGTAATGGACTTTTTCAATTCTACAGAGGATATTAAAAAAGCATTTGAACCATTCTATACCACTACTATTTTAAGTGAAGAAACAGATGCTAATAAATTGAATGACTTACAGGATGCGTTAGATAATGCTCAGGTATATGCACAAGATGATATTGTAAACTTTACCGAATTATATTTTAAAGAAGCAGACCGCCAAGAGTTAGACCCAATTATCGATAAATGTGTAGCTGCGTTTAAATCTGAACTTAATGAAGATGCTCAAATAGACTTTTATGTAAAAGCAAAATCATTCTTTAGAACTTATGCGTTTTTATCAAAAATACTTTCATTTAGCAATGTTTATTGGGAAAGGTTGTATTGGTTTTTAAAGTTTCTAATTCCTAAGATTAAGCCAGAAGAAATAGAAGATTTGGCTAAAGGTATTTTAGAAGCTATTGACTTAGATAGTTACCGTTTAACAAGAACTACACAAGAAGATATTAAGCTAAAAGGTGATGAAGAGTTAGACCCAACACCACCTGTAATGAAAGGTAAAAAAGGAGAACTTGGGTTTGAAGAATTAGAAGCTATTATCAATGAATTTAATACAAGATTTGGTATAGATAATTGGTCTGATGATGATAAAGTGAAAAACTTCTTGTTTGAGCAATTACCAGCAGACTTTGCACGTGATGAAGAAACAGTAAATGCAGTCAAAAACAGCGATAAACAAAATGCTAAAATAACCTCTGATAAAAAGGTAGAAGATTTAATGCAAGATGTGATATTCCAATATACAGACTTGTATAAAAAATTCACAGACGACCCAGACTTTAAACGTCAATATTTAGACTTTGTTTTTGATAAAATATGGAAACAACAAAATAATAATCAACAGCAACTATAATTGGAAAACCTTACTATAAATATCATCCCATTCAAACACCCTTCTATTCAGAAGGAGTTTGGATTTTATGCCGAGAAAAAAGAAGGTTATTTTCCTATACACAGAACCGAGCTTCCCAATGAGTTATGGGACAATCAAAAAGAAGAAGTTGTAAAACATAAATTCTACTATACCAATTTTGAAGATACAGAAGATTGCGTACTCAAAACAAAAGTAGATTTATACAGTAGCACCAAGTTTGCAAAGCATCTTTATACTCGTTTGGTTTATCAATATTTCATTGCTATTGCAGATGCAATACAATTTAATTATGTAGGCGATATAGAAGTATGGTTATTAGATGCTAAAGCATCAACAACCAAATACAACAGTTATAACAAATACACCCTAAAAATTGAGTTTTCAGGTTTAACCGAAAGTCCTGCATTGCTTTTGTCGTATGATAGTACTTCTAAAGTTGCTACCACAAGTATTGATGAAATCAATATCCCTACGGAATATTTCAAAACAGTAGTTTACAATAAAGAAATACAGCGTTTTAAGTACCTTACAGAAGATGCAAAACAGCATTTAGACCAAGTATATCCATTACTCAATATACCGCTTAAAAACCATTTAGAAATACCGCATACAGTACCAAGAAAAGGAAATAGATACAAACCTTACTTTAATCACATAACCTCTTTTTATAACAATTATCTAAATACAGATGAATTTAGAGCCATACTACCATTAGATGAAAATGGCTTTTTCGATATTCCAGAAGATGAAGTGTTGCAAACACATTATCACTCAAACAATTTAAGGTTTTATGATGGTGTAGGTATAGACCCAAAAGCAGGAATGAAAAATCCTGGTCCTTACAAATCAAGTCCACACGATAATGTAAGGTTCTTTTTTATCTACCATAAACCTGATAGAGCAGACTATGTAGTTAAATTATATAACTATTTTGAGAAAGGTTATAAATCTTACTTCCCACCGCTAAAAAAACATATTCGTCAACCATTTTATATGGATAACGATACCAGTTTAGCATTTGAAAGTCCAGATACTGCAATCAAAGAAATCAAACATCATCTAATCAATTTAGAGAAACAACCAAATACAAGATATGTTGCGGTTTATGTAAGCCCAATACATAAAGAGGATGAAGATAACAAACACTTATATTATCAAGTAAAAGAAGAGCTTTTAAAGCACGAAATAACCTCACAAGTAATTTACAAAGAGAGTATCAATAATGCCTATTTTGGTGCATTCTTAGAGAATATCACACCTGCATTATTGGCTAAAATTGACGGTATTCCTTGGCGTTTGGATAGAGAACTGAAACAAGAGTTAATTGTGGGTGTAGGTGCTTTTAAATCAATGGAAACCAATACTCGTTTTGTAGGTAGTGCATTCTGTTTTAATAACAAAGGAGAGTTTAAAGGATTTGATTGTTTTAGAGATAATGAATTTGATTTAATAGCTGGAGCAATAGGAAAACAGATTTTAAAATTTGTTGTGGATAATGATAACAAGGCAGAAAGACTAATCATTCACTACTATAAGCCAATAAGCAAAGACGAAATAGACCCAATTCAAAAAACTTTAGGTCGATTAAAATTAGATATTCCAATAGTTATAGTAACTATCAATAAAACAGAATCAAGCGACTATGTAGCGTTTGATACCAATGATGATGCCTTAATGCCTTTAAGTGGTACAATCATAGAAATTGCACATCTAAAATATCTATTATTCAACAATGCCAAATACAGTAGTAACGGTTTTGCAAAAGACCATCCGTTCCCTGTAAAGCTAAGTCTGTATAGTACAGAACAAGACTATTTTGAGGATATAGCAATTGTAAAAGAGTTGATAGACCAAGTATATCAATTCAGTAGAATGTATTGGAAATCCGTAAAACAACAAAACTTACCAGTAACCATAAAATACCCTGAAATGGTAGCCCAAATATTCCCTCATTTTGAAGGCGATAAACTACCAGACTTCGGTAAAAATAATCTTTGGTTCTTATAAAAATTATTTATGAAAGCATCCGCTAAAAATCTATTATCAATCATAAAAGAACCTAAACAGTTCATCATTCCTATTTACCAACGTACTTACAGTTGGCAGTTCAAACAATGTGCTTTATTGCTCAAAGACATTCAAGCAGCATCCAATTCTGAACAAGGTCATTTTATTGGCTCAATCGTATATTTTCAACCAGACATTCACACCATTGCAGAAATTAATAAGTATTTAGTAATTGATGGGCAACAGCGTTTAACAACCATTACATTATTGATTGCAGCTATTGTAAAGTTCATAGAAAAAAATCCAGATTGTGAAGTAGATACAACAGCCAAAAAGTTAAAGAATTACTACTTGTTTAACGCAGAAGAGGATAATGATTTATACTTCAAATTATTGCTAACAAGAAGAGATAAAGAAACACTCACAAACCTATTAACCAATAAGCCTTTACCAACAAAGCATTCAAATAGAATTGTTGAAAATCACGATTACTTTTTTAAGCAAATAGATAAGAATAACATCAACAAAATATACAAAGGTCTTCAAAAATTAATAGTAGTTGATGTAGCATTAGAAAGAGAAAAAGACAATCCACAATTAATATTCGAGAGTCTAAACTCAACAGGCTTAAACCTATCACAAGCAGACCTTATTAGAAACTATATCTTAATGGGTCAAGAACCAAAATTCCAAAAACACCTATACGAAACCTATTGGTATCCTATGGAACAAAGTTTTGGAGAAAACATAAGTGCTTTACCTTGGTTTATGCGAGATTATTTAACAATGAAGTTGAATAGCATACCTAAAATTGGAGAGGTTTACGATACGTTTAAATTGTATTTCAATAACCATAAAGACAAATTAGGAACAGAAAATATTGTAAAAAGCCTTTATGAATATTCGCAGTATTATGTTGCAATTGCTTTACAGAAAGAAGAAGATAAAACCCTAAAGTCTGTTTTTAAAGAAATTACCAAATTACGTATGGATACTTCGTACCCATTCTTATTGGCAGTTTATGGCGATTACAATAATGAGTTAATCACTTTTGATGAATTTGTAGAGATATTGCACCTTACTAAAAACTACGTTTTTAGACGTGCTATTTGTGGTATTCCTACCAACAGCTTAAACAAAACATTTGCAACACTTTACAAGAATATTAAAAGTGAAACCTATGCAGAATCTGTAAAGGCAGCATTTATGTTAATGGATGGCTATAGAAGATTTCCAGATGATGCAGAATTTACAAGAGAAATTCAATTGAAAGATGTTTATAATTTTAGGTCAAGAAATTACCTTTTAGAATCATTAGAAAACTTCAAGCGAAAGGAATTAGTAAATGCAGAAAACTATACCATAGAACACATTATACCACAAAATCCAAAAACGCCTATCGAATGGCAAGAGGAATTAGGCGAGAATTGGAAAATTGTAAAAGAAAAGTATTTACACACCTTAGGAAACCTATCATTAACAGCTTATAATTCAGAATTATCTGATAGACCTTTCACTAATAAAAAGACCATTGAAGGAGGTTTTAATGACAGTCCTTTATTCTTAAACAAATCGGTTAGAGTAGCTGATGTATGGAATGAACAAGCAATAAATAACAGAGCAGTAGAATTAGGTCAAAGGGCATTAAAAGTATGGCCATCACCTTATTTAGATGCAGATGTTTTAGAAATGTATAAAGCACCTGAAAGTACAAGAGATACAGTTCAATATTCCATAGAACAATACGAGTATTTACAAAATGAAATGTTAGACTTATATCGATTGTTTGAAAAGAGAGTTTTAAATATTGATGCTACTGCAAAAGTTGAATTTAAGAAGCTATACATAGCATTTAAAGCACAAACTAACTTTGTTGATGTAGTACCTCAAAAATCAAAATTACGTCTATCCTTAAATATGGATTTTGAGAATATCAAAGACCCTAAAAACCTAAGTAGAGATATTAGCGGTTTAGGAAGATGGGGCAATGGTAATGTAGAAGTCAATTTACGTGATGCATCAGAATTAGATGATATTATCGAATTAGTAGAACAAGCATTTGAAGAACAGATG
>Ga0079255_1013904_pt1 | contig 11062 bp, 9 predicted proteins | sample KNS7NT10metaT_FD_77389 | JGI IMG/M metagenome (GOLD analysis project Ga0079255, IMG submission 77389) | Marine microbial communities from Southern Atlantic Ocean transect - KN S7 NT10 metaT (Metagenome Metatranscriptome) | ecosystem: Environmental > Aquatic > Marine > Oceanic | place: Southern... | reverse complement strand
AAATGAATTACAAAGCAATATTGAAAATTATTTAAAAGCTTAATAATTGGGTAGAAAAATTAAAGATCCTGGATTTGGAAATAATTCTGCTGTAACAGCAGGAAGAATGATTAGTAAAGATGGTACTTTTAATGTGGTACGAAAAAATCAATCTTCAAAAATCTTTGACGCATATCATTATTTAATAAATCTTTCTTGGACTTTATTTTTTGCTTGGGCAACCTTAGCTTTTTTTATTATTAATTTAATTTTTGCGTTTATTTATGTGGTTGTTGGTGTGCAAGAAATAAATATTAAAAGTGCGCATTTTTTACAAGAAATATCTCATTCATTTTTCTTTTCAGTACAAACATTTACCTCTTTAGGTTATGGCGCATTAGCACCAAAAACATTATCCAGTGGCGCAATTTCTTCTTTTGAAGCTTTTTTAGGCTTAATCATGTTCGCTTTTTTAACAGGTTTAATTTACGGACGTTTTTCTAAACCCAAAGCAAGTATTAGGTTTTCTAAACATATCATTTATCGTGATTTTAAAGAGACTCAAGCAGTCATGTTTAGAGTAGTGAATAATCGCGCATCAATTATGATCAAACCAAGAGTTACAGTAACTTTAGCGTTGTCTTATGTAAATGATAATGGTGAAACGGAAAGAAATTTCTTTAATTTAAATTTAGAACGTAACTCTATTACCTACTTACCAACAACATGGACTATTGTTCACGAAATAGATAAGGAAAGTCCGCTTTTTAATAAAAATATAAAGGAGCTAAAAACGTTGAAAGGTGAGTTTTTAGTCATGTTTACTTATTATGATGAGTCTTTTAACCAAGAAGTTCATCAAATGAATTCTTATACCTTAGAAGAGCTACTTTTTAATCATAAATTTAAACAAGCGTTTTCGTATAATAATAAAGGTCAAATGGTACTAGATTATAGTTTATTTGACGATGTTGTTTCTAACAAAAGTTAAAATATATTAAAAGCTAGTGCTAGCATAGGAATAACAATTAGTTTAGTGCTCAAAATTATTTTTTAAATCCATAAAAAAGATGTATTTTTGCATCTTGTAAATTTTATATGAAAAACACATTTTACATCCTAATTGCATTAGTTACTTTAGCATCATGTAGCAAATATCAAAAGGCATTAAAGTCTGAAGATATTGCAGAGAAATTCAACTATGGTGTTGAATTATATGAAAAAGGAAAGTATAAAAAAGCTAATAAATTATTTGTTCAAATTGTACCGAATTATAGAGGTAAACCACAAGCTGAAAAACTGATGTTTTTATATGCCGATACGTTTTACCAAATGGGTGATGATTATTTAGCAGGTTACCAATTTGAGACTTTTGTAACAGCATATCCTACAAGTGAAAGAATAGAAGAAGCCGCATTTAAAAGTGCTGAAAGCTATTACAAATTATCACCTGTATATTCTAAAGACCAAACAGAAACGTATAACGCTTTAGAGAAATTACAATTATTTGCTAATATTTATCCAGAGTCAGAATATTTGCCAAAAGTAAATGAGCTGGTAAAGGAATTAGATTATAAGCTAGAGAAAAAAGCATTTGAGATTGCTAAGCAATACAATCATATTTCAGATTATAAAGCTTCAATTAGTTCTTTTAATACTTTTTTAGCTGATTTTCCTGGAACTAGCTTTAAAGAACAAGCATTAGCAATTAGAGCGCAAGCAGCTTATTCGTTGGCATCTAAAAGTATTGCTTCATTACAAGAAGAGCGATTTAACACTGCAAAAAAATATTACAAAGCTTTAAAACAAGCATATCCTAACTCAGAAAGTTTAGAAGAAACTGATGCGGTTATGATGGAAATAGATCAAGAATTAGAAAAAATTAATAGCAAAAGCTAATATATTATGGATTTAAAGAAAATAGACGCGCCATTAACAACAACAACCTACGACAGAAATGCAGTAGATGCGCCAACAGATAATATCTATGAGGCTATTTCAATAATTGCAAAGCGTTCTGAGCAAATTAATTCTGAAATTAAGAAAGAATTAATTGAAAAATTAGAAGAATTTGCAACTTACAATGATAGTTTAGAAGAAGTTTTTGAAAATAAAGAACAAATTGAAGTGTCTAAGTTTTACGAAAAACTACCTAAACCTCATGCTTTAGCTGTACAAGAGTGGTTAGACGAAAAAATTTACCACAGAAACACTGAAGAAAACCAAGACTAAAAAATAACTTATGTCTATACTAAGTGGCAAACATATATTACTTGGCGTTTCAGCTGGTATTGCTGCTTACAAATCGGCATTTTTAGTTAGGGAATTTATAAAAGCAGGCGCAACTGTAAAAGTAGTTATGACGCCTGCTTCTAAAGATTTTGTAACACCACTTACGCTTTCAACACTATCAAAAAATCCAGTAGAATCTCAATTCTATGAAAAAGATAGTGAAAACGAACTTTGGAATAATCATGTAGAATTAGGGCTTTGGGCAGACTATTTTGTTATTGCTCCAGCTACAGCAAATACCATGTCTAAAATGGCTTATGGGACTTGCGACAATCTACTTTTAGCAACATATCTTTCAGCTAAATGTCCAGTTTATATTGCGCCAGCAATGGATTTGGATATGTATAAACACCAGAGTACCACAAATACTTTTCATAAATTAGAATCTTTTGGTAATACTATTATTCCTGCAACTTCTGGCGAATTAGCTAGTGGATTAGTAGGTAAAGGTCGTATGGCAGAACCTGAAGATATTGTTACTTTTATTGAAAATGATATTCTACAAAAATTACCATTAAAAGGAAAACAAGTGTTAATTACAGCTGGTCCAACCTACGAAGCTATAGATCCAGTACGTTTTATTGGTAATCATTCTAGCGGAAAAATGGGATTTGAGCTGGCTAAAGCAGCTGCTAATTTAGGTGCAGAAGTTATTTTAATTTCTGGACCAACAAATCAAACACTAAAGCATAGTTTGGTAACTGTCATTCCTGTGGTTTCGGCTCAAGAAATGTATGAAGCAGCTCATTTACATTTCAAAACATCTTCAATTACAATTTGCGCAGCAGCAGTTGCCGATTATAAGCCTAAAAATGTGGCGACTCATAAAATAAAAAAGAAAGATGCCACGTTAACCATAGAGTTAGAAAAGACAAAAGACGTCTTAGCTTCATTAGGAGACATTAAAAAGCATCAGTTTTTAGTTGGATTTGCTTTAGAAACTAATAACGAAGTAGAAAATGCAAAATCGAAACTAAATCGTAAGAATTTAGACATAATTGTCTTAAATTCGTTAAACGACAAAGGCGCAGGATTTAAGTCTGAAACCAATAAAGTAACGTTAATTTCTAAAAACGACACTCAAAAAGCGTTTCAATTGAAGTCTAAAGCAGAAGTCGCTAACGATATTTTGAATGAAATCATCTCACAGATACATGCGTAATATTATAATTATTTTTTTAGTTTTTATTAGTCAATTTAGCCTACAAGCACAAGACTTAAACGCTAAAGTAATTGTAAATGCACAACTTACAGGAAACGAAAATTTTCAGGTATTTAAAACCATGCAAACTCAATTAAATGAGTTTGTGAATAATACCGATTGGACTGCTGTTGAGACAAAACCTGAAGAACGAATTTCTTGTAATTTTGTTATAAATATTACTGAAGCCGATATTAATACAGGATTTTTTGTTGGTAGCCTTCAAGTGCAATCATCAAGACCAGTTTTTGGATCTTCTTATAGCTCTTCCTTGTATAATGTTAATGACAAAGATTTTTCATTTAATTATACCGAGTTTCAGCAACTTATTTACACGCCAAACCAATTTCAATCTAATTTAGTCTCTGTTTTAACCTATCATATTTATATGGTTTTAGGTTTAGATGCAGATTCGTTTAAATTGAATTCTGGAGATACTTATTTTAAGCAAGCACAAAACATTTTAAACTACTCGCAGCAAGAGAACTTTAAAGGTTGGAAACTCGCCGATGGTTTACAAAACAGATTTACTTTAATTAGAGATATGCTTTCTCCTGCGTTCTCTAAATTACGCCAAGTCAATTATGATTATCATCGTTTGGGCTTAGATTTAATGAATGAAAATGTTGAAGAAGGCAAAACTCAAATAGCAAGAGCTTTATTGAATTTTGATGATATTGCTAAAAATCGCCCTAATGCTTACATAACTCAAGTCTTTTTCGATACAAAAGTTGATGAAATAGAACAAATATTTAGTAGCGGACCAAAAGTTGATAAAAGTAAATTACTAACCGTTTTAAATAGAATAGCGCCTATGTATTCTAAAAACTGGCGTAATATTCAACTTTAACAAAGATACATTTCCTTAATGTTACAAGCTTTAACCATTAAAAACTATGCTTTAATAGAAGCATTAGATGTTAATTTTAGTTCTGGTTTTACAACAATTACAGGTGAAACTGGTGCAGGGAAATCAATTTTACTTGGTGGATTGTCTTTAATTTTAGGTAAAAGAGCCGATTTAAGTAGTTTAAGAGATAAAGAAAAAAAGTGTGTAATTGAAGCTACTTTTAATATTGAAAACTACAAACTAAAAACGTTTTTTAAGTCTAAAGACTTAGACTATGAAACACAAACTATTATTCGTCGCGAAATTCTGCCTTCTGGCAAAAGTCGTGCGTTTATAAACGATTCACCTGTAAATCTTTCAATTTTAAACGAATTAGGTCTTAATTTGATAGATATTCATTCTCAAAATGAAACACATCAATTAACCGACGAGAAATTTCAGTTTCAAGTCATTGATGCATTGGCAAAAAATGATAAATTATTACTAGAGTTTCAGCAAGAATTATCGGTTTATAAGCAATTAAAAAAGCAATTACAGACTCAAAAAGACGCGCAAACTCTTGCGGTTAAAGAGTACGATTATAATTTGTTTTTATTTAATGAGCTTACCGATGCTAATTTGGGTAAATTAAACTTAAAAGACTTAGAGGACGAATACGAAACACTTAATAACGCCGAAACTATTTTAGAGAAAGCTCAAGAAGCGTATCAATTAGTAAATGATGAAACTTTAGGCGTACAACCTAATTTAGCGCAGCTAAAAGCTATAGTTTTAAAACTAGCACAATATTCTAATCAATATCAGTCTGTTTCCAATCGTGTAGAAAGTCTTTTTATTGAATTAGATGATATTACAAATGAATTAGACGAATTAAAAGACAATTTAGAAATAAGTCCAGAACGTTTGGAGTTGGTTAGTGAGCAAATTTCTACTATTGAAAATTTATTTAAAAAGCATGGCGTAACTTCTATTCAAGAATTAATTGTGTTACGTAATGAGCTGGACCAAAAAGTTGTTGATACTGATGGTTTAGAAGCCGCAATAGAAAAAACCACAAAACAAATATCAAATTCTAAAGCTGAATTAGACGCAATTGCATTAAAAATTCATAATAATAGAGTAGAGGCGATTCCTGTTTTAAACAGTAAACTTGAAAAAATTCTAGCACAATTAGGAATGCCAAATGCAAGATTTAATATTTTGGTCAATCAAACTGAAGCCTATAACACTAATGGAAATGATGATTTATCATTTTTATTTTCAGCTAATAAAGGCATGGACTTTAATACGCTTAAAAAAGCTGCATCTGGTGGAGAATTAAGCCGAATAATGCTTTCCATTAAAGCCATCTTATCTCAATACATCAAACTTCCAACGATAATGTTCGATGAGATAGATACTGGAGTTTCAGGAGAAATTGCACACAAAATGGGCGATATTATGTGTAAAATGAGTAAAAACATGCAAGTATTTAGCATTACACATTTACCACAAATAGCTTCAAAAGGCGAAACACATTTTAAAGTGTACAAAGAAACTTTAAACGAGACGACTATTACTAATTTAGTGCAATTATCTCAAGAAGAAAGAATAAACGAAATAGCTTTAATGTTAGGCGGAAGCGATTTACAAGATTCTGCAATTGCCCATGCGAAACAATTATTAAATTAGATGTATAGCATTAAATTGATTTAATGCTATATTTGCTAATTATAAAGAAATCCAAACCACATAAAACAACATACATATGTCTTATAACTTACTAAAAGGTAAAAAAGGAATTATTTTTGGAGCTTTAGATGAAAACTCTATTGCTTGGAAAACTGCAGAACGCGTTCATGAAGAAGGCGGACAATTTGTTTTAACAAATGCGCCAATCGCTATGAGAATGGGAGAAATTGACGCTTTAGCTGAAAAAACTGGTTCTAAAATTATTCCTGCCGATGCAACTTCTATTGAAGATCTAGAAAACTTAGTGAAGCAATCTATGGAGATTTTAGGAGGAAAGATAGACTTCGTTTTACATTCAATAGGAATGTCTGTAAACGTAAGGAAAGGAAGGGCTTATACAGACCAAAAGTACGATTGGACACAAAAAGGAACAGATGTATCTGCAATGTCTTTTCATAAAGTGATGCAAACGCTCTATAAAAATGATGCCATGAATGAATGGGGAAGTATTGTAGCGTTATCTTATATGGCGGCACAACGTGTTTTTCCAGATTATAATGATATGGCAGATAATAAAGCTTACTTAGAAAGTATTGCTAGAAGCTTTGGTTATTTCTTTGGTAGAGATAAAAAAGTAAGAGTGAATACAATTTCACAATCTCCAACACCAACAACAGCAGGAAAAGGTGTAAAAGGTTTTGATGGTTTTATTTCTTATGCCGATAAAATGTCGCCATTAGGAAATGCAACAGCCTTAGATTGTGCTAATTACACAGTATCTTTATTTAGTGATTTAACAAAACGCGTAACGTTACAAAACCTTTATAACGATGGAGGATTTAGCAATATGGGCGTAAGTGATTTTGTTATGGAATCATTTGTTGAAGCTAACGAGAACAAGTAAAATTAGTTTTGGTCTACTTTTTGATATTCTATTAATGAATTCAAATAGTGATTAAAAATTTATTTTTTATTTTGTGATATTAAAATTTTTGTTAAATTTATCTTAAATAATAAAAGCCCCGAATGAAACATAAAGTAAACAACTTGTGTTGTCCCTAAAAAGAAACATTCAGCTCTATATAAAAAGCGCTTTCAAATATGAAAGCGCTTTTTTTATATTGTGATTACCTAAAATTTACTATTTATCCTTCAAAACCACCATCATCATCATTGTTTCTGTTGCGTTCTCTCGTTTTTTTCTGATTAAATCGATACGTAAATGCTAAGTTAAAACTACGTTCTCTCCATTGAAATTCGCTATCGCCTTCAAAAGTTGGGGTAGAAGTAAACTGCTTTCTTTTTCTACTATTTAAAATATCATTAACGTTAAAGGTAATTGATGCTTTTTCATTAAATAAGTCTTTACTTAAGGCTAAACTTGAACTAAAAATCCCATCAGTTTCAGATTGCGCATCTTCTCTTGGTCCACGATAAAATAAGTTAAGCTGAGAATCTAAACCAAATGGCAAGCTATACTTATTGTTAATTCTAGCAAACCAGCTATTATTTGTGTTGTCTAATACTAAACCATTTGGTGTTGTACCTTCTATTTCAGTTTGGAAATAGTTGAAGTTTCCATTTATTCTCCACTTTTTAGTAGGACTATAAGTTAGTGTAAATTCAAATCCTAAACGATCTTCAGTTGCTAAATTAATTGGTGTTCTTTGAATTACTGGTAAAGTTTGTCCGTTAACATTTACTGTTGTTCCATTATCAAAACTTACAAAATTAAATACATCGGTTGCACGACTGTAATATGTAGATCCGTTTAATGTAAACTTTCCAAAACGATGTAAATAGCCTAAATCTAGTTGTCCCGAATAACTTGGATCTAAATCTGGATTTCCCTGAAATACATTAGTTACACTACTTCTTGATGGAAAAGGATTAACAAAAAATGATCTTGGACGTCTTAAGCGTCTAGCGTAACCTAAAGTTAAACTAGCATCATCATTAAATTCGTAGCTAAAATTAGCAGTCGGAAATAAACCTGTGTAATTCTTTTTATTAAAATCACCAGAGGTTTTTTGGTCTATCGTGATTTGTGTGTTTTCTACTCTTAAACCTAGTAAGTAAGAAAATTTACCAATTTTACTTCCAAATTGTGTATAAGCTGCATATAAATATTCTCTAAAATTTAAGACGTTAGATAAGTTTGGATCTAACTCAAAATCTGTTTCTGAAGCATTTAGGAAACGCACTTGATAATCTGTTTCAGTTTCATTGAAATTACCTCTAAAACCAGCTTCAAATTGATGTTTTTCTCCAATAGGTAAGACGTAATCTCCTTGAATTAAAATACGAGATTCATCGCTAAACGTATTTACTATTTCTTGAAGTTTATCGTTGACTAAAACAGGAGAATCTTCATCTTCTGAAGAGTCTTCAAATTGAAAATCTAAAGATAATTTATGTCCAGAATCACTAAAGTTTTTGGTGTAATTGGTGCTATACTGAACTAATTTATCGTCTTCAATTTCTGGATCAAAACGTGTACTTGTGTTGGTAAGTTGTAAGTTTTCATCAAACTGATTTAGGATATTAGATGTATTATCTTCATTGTTATTATCCCTATATAAAAAAGAAGTGGTTAACGAAGCAGAATCGTTTACATACCATTCCACACCAAAATTGGTATTAAATCCTTTTCTTTTGCGATCAAAAGATCTAGTTTCTTCTAAATAAGTGTCAGGATTATCGGTGATTAAATTATCATTGTCGTCAAATTCTCTATTAAAATATCTTGTATTTGAATAAGAATTTCCAGGACTTTCTCTATATGAATATCCAGAATTATTAAAAATGTTTACGTTTCCTGTGCGATAGTTAATGTTTCCTGAAATTCCTGCACTTGGATTATAACCTACATTGGTATTGATAGCACCATTTAAACCTTGTAGTTTACTTCGGCGTAATATAATATTTAAAATTCCACCTGAACCTTCAGAATCATACCTTGCTGATGGAGATGTGATAACTTCTACCTTTTCTATAGATTCTGCTGGTAATTGGCGCAAAGCATCAGTAGAACTTAAACCAACTAAACCTGAAGGTTTACCATTAATTAAAATTCTAACGTTAGAATTTCCTCTTAACTCGACTGTTCCTTCAACATCAACAGAAACGGATGGTACATTATCTAAAACATCGCTAACTGTTCCGCCTTTTACAGCTAAATCTTTACCAACATTATAGATTTTTTTATCTAATTTAATTTCAACTGTGGTCTTTTCAGCAATAATACTTACTTCATTTAAAGACTCAATATCTTCCGTTAAGTATTGATCTTTTAACTTTTGACTCGTTTTAAGTTCAACATTACTTAATGTTATAGTTTTAAAGCCAATAAATTCATAAGTGATATTATAGGTTCCAGAAGAAATATCTATGCTATAGTTTCCTTTAGTATCTGTTATTCCGCCATTTATTTTAGAGCTATCGTTAGCGTCAGTAAAAACAACTGTGGCATATTCTAAAGGAATATTAGTTGTTTTTTCAAAGATTTGACCTGTGATTGTAATGTTTTGAGCATTAACATTAATAAGAAAAAGGAATGCTAAGCCAAGAAATATTTTGTTCATGAAGTTACTTTTATGGAGTAGGACAACAAAAGTAACTTATGGTTTAAACGGCTTTCGTTAAAGCTTTGTTAATTAACTTATATGATATTTTCTATAATTTCTGCTGGTCTTGCAACAACTACTTTATTTTTATTAATAACGATTGGTCTCTCAATTAATTTAGGATTTTTTACCATCGCCTCTATGATTTGCGAATCGCTAAGCTCTTTTCCTTTGTATTCACTTTTCCAAATAGCTTCATTTTTTCTTACTAATTCAATAGGAGAGATATTTAGTTTTGAAATAATATCAGTTAGCTCTTCTTCTGTTAAAGGATTATCCAAATACTTAATGACTTCAAAATCAAGATTTTTATTTTCTAAGTAAGCAACGCCAAGACGAGATTTACTGCATCGTGGATTGTGGTATATTTTTATCATTTTCTTTTGATTTTAGCTGCTAATTAAGGTTATAAATCGTCTGTTTCTGTGGTTTGCTGTCCCATTTTCATTAAATAGGCTTTTAAAAAAGGTTGAATGTTACCATCTAAAACCGCTTCAACGTTGCCAGTTTCATGAGCTGTTCTAACGTCTTTTATTAACTTATAAGGATGCAATACGTAGTTTCTAATTTGGCTTCCCCATTCAATTTTCATTTTATCAGCTTCAATATCTTGTCTTTGAGCTAATTGTTTTTGAAGTTCAATTTCATATAATTGAGACTTAAGCATTTGCATAGCGCGAGAACGGTTATCGTGTTGCGAACGAGTTTCGGAACATGAAATTTGAATACCTGTAGGTTTGTGCGTTAGTTGTACTTTAGTTTCAACTTTATTTACATTTTGTCCGCCAGCACCACTAGATCTGGCAGTTGTAATTTCAATATCCGCTGGATTAATTTCAACTTCAATAGTATCATCAACTAAAGGGTAGACATAAACCGAAGCAAAACTTGTATGACGTTTGGCATTACTATCAAACGGAGAAATACGAACTAATCTGTGGACACCATTTTCACCTTTAAGCCAACCAAAAGCAAAGTCGCCTTCAATTTCTAAAGTCACTGTTTTTATACCAGCGACGTCACCTTCTTGAAAGTTTAATTCTTTTACTTTGAAGCCATTTTTTTCAGCATACATTAAATACATACGCATTAACATTTGAGCCCAATCACAGCTTTCTGTTCCTCCAGCACCAGCAGTAATTTGTAATACAGCACTTAAACTATCGCCATCTTCCGAGAGCATGTTTTTAAACTCTAAGTTTTCAATCGCTTCATGTGCTTTCTCGTAACGATTTTCAACATCATCAGCAGTTGCTTCTTCTTCTTCTTTAAAAAACTCGTAAATAACTTCTAAGTCTTCTGTAAGTGCTTTGGCAGATTCAAAATCTTTAATCCAAGCTTTTTTCTCACGAAGTGATTTCATAACTACTTCAGCAGCTTTAGAATCATTCCAAAAGTTAGGATCAAAGGTTTGTTCTTCTTCGTTTTGAATTTGAATTTTTT
>Ga0079255_1003276_pt1 | contig 11299 bp, 7 predicted proteins | sample KNS7NT10metaT_FD_77389 | JGI IMG/M metagenome (GOLD analysis project Ga0079255, IMG submission 77389) | Marine microbial communities from Southern Atlantic Ocean transect - KN S7 NT10 metaT (Metagenome Metatranscriptome) | ecosystem: Environmental > Aquatic > Marine > Oceanic | place: Southern... | reverse complement strand
GAATTAGTAAGACGAGAAAAACTAAGCAAACTACGTGAGTTAGGGATTAATCCTTATCCAGCCGATTTATTTCCTGTAAATCACACTTCAAAAGAAATTAAACAGGAATTTAAAGAAGGTAAACAGGTTGTTATTGCTGGTCGTTTAATGTCTAGACGAATTCAAGGTAATGCAAGTTTTGCCGAACTTCAAGATAGCGAAGGCAGAATACAAGTGTATTTTAATAGAGATGAAATTTGTACTGGAGACGATAAAACACAATACAATACGGTTTATAAAAAACTGTTAGACATTGGAGACTTTATTGGAATTGAAGGCGAATTATTTACCACTAAAGTTGGTGAAAAAACGGTTTTAGTTAAAAACTTTAGCTTATTAAGTAAGGCATTAAAACCTTTACCAATTCCAAAAGTAGATGCAGACGGAAATACTTACGATGGTTTTACAGATGCAGAAATGCGTTACAGACAACGTTATGCAGACTTAGCAGTAAATCCGCACGTAAAAGAAGTATTTGTTAAGCGTACAAAGCTTTTTAACGCCATGCGTAACTTCTTTAATGATTCTGGTTATTTTGAAGTTGAAACACCAATTTTACAACCAATTCCTGGTGGCGCTGCAGCAAGACCATTTATTACACATCACAACAGTTTAGACATTCCATTGTACATGAGAATTGCTAACGAATTGTATTTAAAACGATTAATTGTTGGTGGCTTTGAAGGTGTTTATGAGTTTTCTAAAAACTTCCGTAACGAAGGAATGGACAGAACTCACAATCCTGAATTCACCGCAATGGAAATTTATGTTGCTTATAAAGACTACAATTGGATGATGGATTTCTGCGAAAAACTTTTAGAACATTGTGCTATTGCAGTAAACGGAACATCCGAAGCCACTTTTGGTGAGCATAAAGTCAACTTTAAAGCGCCTTATAAACGTATCACTATGGCAGATTCTATTAAAGAATTTACCGGATTTGATATTACAGGTAAAACTGAAGCTGAAATTCGCGATGCTGCAAAAAGTATGGGTATTGAAGTTGACGATACTATGGGTAAAGGAAAATTAATAGATGAAATTTTTGGCGAAAAATGTGAAGGTAATTACATACAACCAACCTTCATTACTGATTATCCTAAGGAAATGTCACCACTTTGTAAAGAACATAGAGACAATCATGAATTAACCGAACGTTTTGAACTAATGGTTTGTGGTAAAGAAATTGCGAATGCCTATTCTGAACTTAACGATCCAATAGATCAACGCGAGCGTTTTGAGCACCAATTAAAACTAGCTCAAAAAGGAGACGATGAAGCAACCGAATTTATAGATCACGACTTTTTACGTGCCTTAGAATATGGTATGCCGCCAACATCTGGTATGGGAATTGGTATGGACAGATTGATTATGTTTTTAACCAATAATCAGTCAATTCAAGAAGTATTATTCTTCCCTCAAATGAAACCTGAGAAGAAGCCTTTAAATATTAGTGACGATGCTAAAGCTGTTTTAGAACTTCTAAGTAAAAATGGTAAAGCTGAATTAAATACGATTAAATCTGAATCTGGTTTATCTAACAAAAAATGGGACAAAACCATTAAGGAACTTACAAAAAACACCTTAGCTAAGGTTGAAAAAACCGAAGAAGGCTTATTCGTAGAAAGTGTTTAACAGGTATTACAGCTTACAAAACTTTATATATATTAAAAGGAATCGCTACATTGTGATTCCTTTTTTTATTATAATTTCACACCAATGAAAACAGACTATATTATTATTGGTTGCGGTTTAGCAGGAATTAATTTTTGTGAGCTTTTAGAAACTCACAACAAAAGCTTTGTGGTGTTCGATAATAATTCTCAAACCTCAACAAAAGTCGCTGGCGGTTTATACAATCCTGTAATTTTAAACCGATTTACTAAAGTATGGCGTAGTCGCGAACAGTTAGATTTGGCACTTCCAAAATATAAAGTTCTTGAAGAAAAACTAGACACTAAATTAAATTTCCCAACACCAATTCATCGTTTATTTCATTATGAAAAAGAAATAAAAATGTGGCTAAAACAAGCTAAAAAACCAGAACTTAGTGAGTTTATGTCGGTTGATTTTAAGCACAACACAAATCCATATATTGATGCACCATTAGGTTTTGGTGAAGTTTTGCATACTGGTCGTATTGACACCAAACAGTTGGTTGAAAATTACCGCAACTGTTTAAAAGAAAAAAATCAGTTTTTAGAAGAAACGTTCGATTACGACGCTATTCAACATTATGAAAATCACGTCTCCTTTAAAAACATTGAAGCTAAGCATGTAATCTTTGCCGAAGGTTATGGCTTAACACAAAATCCTTACTTTAACGATTTACCATTATCAGGTTTGAAAGGCGAATACATTACCATAAAAGCACCAAGTTTAAAGTTAACTGAAGTCATTAAATCTTCGGTTTTCGTTATTCCACTTGGTCAGGATTTATATCGTATTGGAGCGACTTTCGAAAAAATTGAAAAAACAAACACAACCACAGAAGCTAGAAAAATAGAATTGAAAGAAAAGCTAGCTAAATTCATTTCTACCGATTTTGAAATCGTGAATCATACTGCTGGAATTAGACCAACAGTTAAAGACCACAAACCGCTTGTTGGAAGACACAAAACCTACAATAATTTATACGTTTTAAACGGTCTTGGCGCTCGTGGCGTTATGATTGGACCATATGCCGCAAAAGCTTTGTTTCAGTTTATAGAGAAAAAACAACCGATTCCAGAAGACATAAACATTAACAGGTTTGAAGAAGATTGAAAGTTTCGACGTGTGAAGCTATTAGCAAAACCAAAAATAATTCAACATTAAAATCTTAACTAAACATATTACTGCAACTGAATACTGAATACTGACGACTGAATACTGTGGACTGAAGACTGAAGACTGAAAACCAATTCAATCTAACGTTTTATCATAACTCATAAAAAGGTTAATCCAAATATTTCTTGAAACTCTAATTATAACAGGATAAAAAACTATCAATGTAGCCACGATAGCTATAAAGGCACTATTTAAAGAACTATTAAGTAGTAGAAAACTTATTACAAAAGCAGCAACAGCAAACGCAATACCAACACCATAACTTACGTACATAGAACCATAAAAAAAAGAAGGTTCAATTTTATACTTGGTTTTGCAATGACTACAACGCTCGTGCATTTCGAATAGCTGCATTACAGCATAAGGATTGGTATTTTTATACATACTTTCATTATGACATTTAGGGCAAACGCCTGTAATAATTCCGTAAATTTTAGAGCCTTTTTTAAACATATAATTTATGTACTTTTGCAATCTTAAAAACCCAATTTTAGTTTTTATCAAAGTTACAAAAAAGCGACACGAAGCAGTGTAACAAAAGTCACAATACTATGCTAAACATTCATAATCTTTCCATTTCATTTCAAGGTGAATACTTATTTGAAGACATCACTTTTAAGCTCGTACCTGGAGATCGTATTGGACTTATTGGTAAAAATGGTGCTGGGAAATCTACCATGCTAAAAATTCTATCGAAAGAATTAGAACCAGATACAGGACAAATTGCAGCAGATAAAGATTTAAAAATTGGTTTTTTAAAACAAGATATTGATTTTGTTTTAGGACGAACAGTTTTAGAAGAATCCTACCAAGCCTTTACCGAAATAAAAGCTTTAGAAAAACAACTAGATATTATTAACAACGATTTAGCCGAACGTACCGATTACGAAAGCGAAAGTTATAATCAGTTAATGATTGATTTAAATGACATTCAACATCAATACGAAATTTTAGGCGGTTATAATTACCAAGGTGAAACCGAAAAAATTCTTCAAGGTTTAGGTTTTAAGCGTGAAGATTTTAATAAGTTAACCGATACTTTTTCTGGTGGTTGGCGAATGCGAATTGAACTTGCTAAACTTCTGCTTCAAAATAACGATTTACTATTACTCGATGAGCCAACCAACCACTTAGATATTGAATCTATTATTTGGCTAGAAGGCTTTTTAAAACAATATTCTGGAGCAGTTGCTATCGTGTCTCACGATAAAATGTTTTTAGATCATGTCACTAACAGAACCATTGAAATTTCACTAGGCAGAATTTACGATTATCCTAAACCGTATTCAAAATATTTAGTTTTAAGAGAAGAATTACGAGAACAACAATTAGCCTCGCAAAAAAATCAGCAAAAACAAATAGAACAAACTGAAAAACTCATCGAAAAATTTCGTGCAAAAGCAAGTAAAGCGACTATGGCGCAATCTCTAATGAAAAAATTAGATAAGATTGACCGTATAGAAGTTGACGAAGATGATAATAGCGTCATGACCTTAAATTTCCCTGTATCTATTACGCCAGGAAAAGTAGTTATTGAAGCCGAAAATGTTTGTAAAAATTACGGTAAAAAAACAGTTCTATCAGAAGTAAATCTTATGGTAGAACGCAATATAAAGACAGCTTTTGTTGGGCAAAATGGACAAGGAAAATCTACTTTGGCCAAAATTTTAGTGGGCGAATTAGATTACGAAGGTGATTTAAAATTAGGTCACAATGTTCAAATTGGCTATTTCGCACAAAACCAAGCGGAATATTTAGATGGTTCTAAAACCGTTTTAGATACTATGATTGATGCTGCAAATGAAACTAACCGAAGTAAAGTTCGCGATATTTTAGGTTCTTTTTTATTTCGTGGCGAAGAAGCCGACAAATATGTACGTGTGCTTTCTGGTGGCGAACGTAATCGTTTAGCGTTAGCAAAGTTAATGCTTCAACCATTTAATGTGTTAATAATGGATGAGCCTACCAATCATTTAGACATTAAATCCAAAAATGTATTAAAAGAAGCGCTTCAGCGTTTTGAAGGTACTTTAATTTTGGTGTCACATGATAGAGATTTCCTACAAGGCTTAACCGAAACTGTTTATGAGTTTAAAGACAATAACATTAAAGAATATTTAGGCGATATTGATTACTATTTACAGCAACGTAATGTTGAGAATTTACGCGAAGTTGAAAAACGAACCGTTGTAAAAGAAACGCCTAAAGAAAAAAACAAACAGTCTTACGAAGATCAAAAAAAATTAAAAGCTTTAAACAATAAGCTAAGCAATACTGAATCTAAAATTAATCAGCTAGAAAAAGAAATAAAAGAGATAGATGTTGAACTAGCAACCAATTATGATGAAGTGGTTTCTAATCCTGATTTTTTCACTAATTACGAAGCTAAGAAAACAAGCCTGAACGAGCTTATGGAAAAATGGGAAGAAATTACTATGCAACTTTTAGAGCTAGAAGATTAAGTCTTAAAATCTTAGGATATTTTTAACAAAACAGCTCTAGCATAACTCTAATTTTGCATACACATGTAAAAACATAGATTTATGCGTAAAATTATACTATCAGTTTTAGGACTTGTTTTAATTATAGGTTCATTCTTTTTTGCAAAATCCATTATTGCAAGTAAAAACAAACCAAAACCAGTAGCTAAAAAGATTGTCAAAACTGTTTTTACAGATACTGTACAAAACGAAACCGTACAAATTATTATTCCTGCCAACGGTAGACTTGTTGCTAAACGTCGCGTGGAACTTTATGCTGAAGTCCAAGGTGTTTTTAATGGTAGCTCCAAACTTTTTAAACCTGGACAAGAATACAAAAAAGGACAACGTTTAATTGGTATTAACTCCAGCGAATACTATGCTAGCGTACAATCTGCTAAAAGTAATTTATACAATGCTATTGCGGCAATTATGCCTGACTTAAAATTAGATTTTCCTGAAGTATTTTCTAAATGGCAAAATTACCTAAATAGTTTTGACTTAAATAAAAGTACACCAGAGCTACCAAAAATGACTACCGAAAAGGAAAATTATTTCATTACAGGAAGAGGCATTGTTTCAAATTATTATAGTGTGAAAAATTTAGAACAACGCTTAGGCAAATACAATATTTATGCGCCTTTTAATGGCATTTTAACCGAAGCTTTAGCTACTGAAGGAAGTTTAATAAGAAACGGACAAAAATTAGGAGAGTTTATAGATCCTTCAGTTTATGAAATGGAAGTTGCCATAAGCAAGACCTTTGCTAATCTATTAGAAACTGGTAAAAAAGTAACACTTAATAGTGTTGACAACAATGCAGAATACCAAGGTGAAATCACTAGAATTAATGGAAGCATAGACGCTACGACACAAACAATAACTGCTTTTATAGAAGTAAAAAACCCTAAGCTAAAAGAAGGCTTGTATTTAGAAGCACAATTAAATGCTAAGAGAGAAAAAAATGCAGTAGAACTGGATCGTAATTTACTGTTAGATAATAATCAAATTTTCGTTTTAAAAGACAGTTTGTTAGACGTTATAAATGTAAAGCCCGTATATTTTACGGACACAAAAATGGTGGTTAAAAACATACCAAACAACACAATAATTCTTAAACGAGCAGTTCCTGGAGCTTATGCAGGAATGTTAGTAAAACCTTACAGGGAAAATACTACACCAACAACTAAAAAAGAGAGTAACTAATGAGAAAATTACTCGCTTATTTTATAAAATACCACGTTGCTGTAAATGTCTTCATATTAGCATTTTTTGTGTTTGGAGTTATTGGCATAATGTCTTTGCGCTCTTCTTTTTTCCCATTAGTGGAATCTAAAATTATAAATGTAAATATTACTTATCTTGGAGCATCACCACAAGAGATTGAAGAAGGTATAGTACTTCAAATTGAAGATAACTTAAAAGGTTTACAAGGTGTAGATAGAGTGACATCTGTTTCACGAGAAAACAGCGGAACAATCACAGTAGAAATTGAAAAAGGCGAAAACATAGACTTTATGCTTCTTGAAGTTAAAAATGCTGTGGATCGCGTCCCTAGTTTTCCATCAGGAATGGAACCATTAGTAGTTTCTAAACGTGAAGAAGTTAGACAAACAATTTCTTTCGCTTTAAGCGGAAAAGATATTCCTCTACAAACCTTAAAACAGTTAGGTCGTCAAGTTGAAAACGATTTACGTGCTATAGATGGAATTTCACAAATTGAGGTTTCAGGTTATCCTGCGGAAGAAATAGAAATTGCAGTTAATGAAAATAATTTATTAGCTTATAATTTATCATTTCAAGAAGTATCACAAGCCGTAAGCCAAGCAAATATTTTAGTTACTGGTGGAACAATAAAAACTAATGCTGAAGAATTTTTAATTCGTGCCAATAACAAATCTTATTATGGTGATGAACTCTCTAATATTATTGTAAAAGCTTCAAATGATGGTAAAGTAGTAAGATTAAAAGATGTAGCCGTAATAAGAGATCGTTTTTCAGAAACACCAAATGCGTCGTATTTTAATCAGCAATTATCGGTTAATATTACCGTTACAAGCACAAACAATGAAGACTTAATTACTTCAGCAGATAAGGTTAAAACCTATATAGAAACTTATAACCAAAAACACAACAACGTACAACTTAATGTTGTGAGCGATTTATCTATTACATTAAATCAACGTACTGCATTACTTACTGAAAATGCAATTGTTGGAATGCTTTTAGTCCTTGTGTTTTTATCGCTTTTTTTAAATATGCGTTTGGCTTTTTGGGTTGCTTTTGGATTGCCAATTTCATTTTTAGGAATGTTCATTTTTGCTGGTCAGTTTGATGTTACTATTAATGTTTTATCCTTATTTGGGATGATTATTGTTATTGGTATTTTAGTAGATGATGGTATTGTAATTGCAGAAAATATTTACCAACATTACGAGAAAGGAAAAACACCAATTCAAGCAGCTATTGATGGCACTATGGAGGTAATTCCACCAGTAGTTTCTGCCATTATTACAACACTTCTAGCCTTTTCTCTATTCTTATTTTTAGATAGTAGAATTGGTGAATTTTTTAGTGAAGTCTCTGTCATTGTAATTCTTACTTTAGTTATTTCTTTAGTAGAAGCGCTTATCATTCTTCCAGCTCACTTAGCACATTCTAAAGCTTTACAACCTCAAATTGATGAAGAAAACCCATCCAAATTGAAGCAGTTTTTTAATAAAATGCGCAGTATTAATAAGCTTGGAGATCGATTTATGAGTTTTCTTCGTGATAAAGTTTATAGTCCTGCTTTACGTTTCGTTTTGGAATTTAAACTACTTGCATTTGGAATATTCATTGCTTTATTAGTCCTAACTTTTGGTTCTATTGGTGGCGGAATTATTGGCGTAACCTTATTTCCTTCTATTGCAAGCGATCGTGTAACTATAGAATTAGATATGCCTAATGGTACGAATGAACGTGTGACAGATTCTATAATTTCAATGATTGAAGAAAAATCCTTCATAGTAAATAAAGAATTCAGCAAAAAGTATTTAAAAGATAGCGATAAAATGTTATTTGAAAACACTATTGTCACTATAAACAGTAGCTCTAGCGCTAGACTTCAAATAAATATGCTTCCTGGAGAAGAACGACCAGACGCCATTAAATCTTCTTTAGTTGCAAATCGCATAAGTGAACTAGTTGGACCAGTAATTGGTACAGAACGCTTAAGTTATGGTTCCGGCGGTAATTTTGGTGGCAGTCCTGTTTCTGTGTCGTTACTGGGAAATAATATTCAAGAATTAAAAGCTGCAAAAACTGAACTAAAAGATATTTTAAACACAAATCCACTATTAAAAGATATAGAAGATAATGATCCTGCAGGTATAAAAGAGATAAGACTTAAACTTAAAGAAAGTGCGTATTTATTAGGCTTAGATTTACGTTCGGTAATGTCTCAAGTAAGAGCAGGTTTTTTTGGAACACAAGCGCAACGTTTCCAACGCGGACAAGATGAAATTCGTGTTTGGGTAAGATATGATAAACCTAACAGAAAATCCATAAATGACTTAGACAATATGCGTATTTTAACTCCAACTGGAGAACGTGTTAATATTAAAGATATCGCTTATTACACTATTGAAAGAGGTGACGTTGCCATAAATCATTTAGAAGGTCAAAGAGAAATTCAAGTTTCTGCAGACATGAAAGATCCTAGCTCTAGTGCTACAGATATTTTAGATGAATTAAGGACAAATACAATTCCTAATCTACAATCAAAATACCCAACAATAACAGCTTCTTTTGAAGGTCAAAATCGTGAAGCAAGTAAACTTTCTAGCTCATTAGCAAAAGCAGGAATACCAATACTATTATTAATTTATATTACAATAGCATTTACCTTTAGAAGTTATAGTCAACCTATTTTATTACTACTATTAATCCCGTTTAGTTTAACTGCTGTAGCTTGGGGACATTGGCTTTTAGGTTTTCCCGTAAATATTTTATCCTTATTAGGGATTATTGCACTAATTGGTATTATGGTTAATGATGGTTTAGTTCTTATAGGTAAGTTTAATAGTAACTTAAAAGAAGGTTTAACGTTTGATGAAGCACTTTTAGAAGCTGGGAAATCGCGTTTTAGAGCCATATTTTTAACTTCATTAACAACTGTGGCTGGTTTAGCACCTTTATTATTAGAAAAAAGCCGACAAGCACAATTTTTAAAACCGATGGCTATTTCAATTTCATTTGGTATTGCGTATGCAACCATTTTAACCTTATTAGTCTTACCGCTATTTTTAGCATTTAGTAATTCTATAAAAAAACAAACCAAGTGGTTATACACTGGACAAAATGTAACCAAAGAAGAAGTAGAACGAGCTATTAAAGAACAAAATGAAGAAAATGAACATTAAATATGTACTATCGATATGTATTGCTTTTAGTCTTCAGCAGTTAAAAGCTCAAGAGATTATTACGCCTGAAAAAGCAGTAAGGTTAACTTTAGAGAATAATTATGGCATAAAAATCATTAACAAAAATGTTGCTATTGCCAAAAACAATGCTTCAATTTTAAATTCTGGCTACTTACCTACTTTAACAGGAAATGCAGGAACCACATTTAATATAGATGATACGGAAGCCGAATTTGCTGATGGTAGAGTAACCACTTTAAATGGTGCGGAAAGTTCGCGCTATAATACAGGTATTAATTTAAATTACACTTTGTTTGATGGTTTTGGTCGAGCCTACAACTATAAACGCTTAAAAGAACAATATAATCTAAGTGAGTTAGAAGCTCGAGCCACCATAGAACATACTATAATTGAACTATTTACAACATATTATAATGTAGCACAGCTATCCGAAAACTTAAAAGCCTTAAATGAAACTATAGCCATTTCTCGTGACAGATTAACAAGATCGGAATATCAATTTGAATATGGACAAAACACTAAACTTGCAGTTCTAAACGCACAAGTAGACATTAATAACGATAGTATTAATATTATTAACACAAAGCAACAATTAAACAATACCAAACGTGATTTAAACGTAATTTTAGGAAACTTAATGGGTGATAGTTTTGTAGTTGACACAACTCTTACTATAAATAAGTTGTTAGATAAAGCCACACTTTTCGAAAAATCTAAATCTAGAAATATTGCGTTGTTGCAAACCGACAAAAGTATTCTAATAAATCAACTAAGTCTTAAAAACAATAAATCTGGTTATTTACCAACTATTGGTCTAACAGGAAGCTATGGTTGGAGCAAAAATAATAACAACGCAGCTTCTTTTGTAGCAACAGTAACAAATACAGGACTTTCTGGTGGCATAAATTTAAGTTGGAATTTATTTGATGGCGGATCAACAATTACACAGGTAAAAAATGCACAATTAAATATTGAATCTCAAAAACTTCAAAAAGAACAATTACTAATAGATATTGCTAGAAATTTTAATAATCAGTGGGATAATTACGAGAATAAACTTAATATTTACGGTATTCAGCAAAAAAACATTGAAACTGCCGAAAGTAATTTTACACGCACACAAGAAAAGTTTAAAATTGGTCAGGTGAATTCAATTGAGTTTAGACAAGCACAATTAAATCTTTTAAATGCTGAAATAAGTTTAACTCAAGCTAAATACGATGCAAAATTGTCGGAATTGCAATTACTACAACTTAGTGGTGAACTTCTAAATAACTCCTTTTAAAATTATGTTCGAACACTTTTTTCAATGTCCATATTGTTGGGAAGACATTTCCATGCTTTTAGACTCAAGTATTGGTAAACAAACTTATGTTGAAGATTGCGAAGTATGTTGTAACCCTATAGAAATAACCCCGCAATTTCAAGATAACGAATTAGTTAGCTTTTCAGCTGAAAATATTGAGCAATAATTTTAAAAAAACACTTGTAAATATATAAATCATTCGTATATTTGCAGTCCACGAC
>Ga0079255_1028078_pt1 | contig 11355 bp, 6 predicted proteins | sample KNS7NT10metaT_FD_77389 | JGI IMG/M metagenome (GOLD analysis project Ga0079255, IMG submission 77389) | Marine microbial communities from Southern Atlantic Ocean transect - KN S7 NT10 metaT (Metagenome Metatranscriptome) | ecosystem: Environmental > Aquatic > Marine > Oceanic | place: Southern... | reverse complement strand
TTTTTTTTTTAGAATGTTAAATCAAAACCAAATGTTACTGTTCTAGGAACTGGGTAGTCAAAGAATCCAGTAGATCCGTTTCCTTCTGGGTCAAACCCTCTCCACTTAGTCCAAGTTACTAAGTTTGTTCCTTGTAAATATACTCTCGCTTTTGAGATGAATTTTGTTTTTTCTAGTGCTTTAGAATCTACATTATAAGCTAAAGTAACGTTTCTTAATCTTAAGAAAGATGCGTCTTCTAAATATCTATCTCCGTCAACTGCTCTTAATCCACCATTACTTAACGCTGGAATATCTGTTACTTGTCCTGGTGTTGTCCAAGCGTTTAGCATGCTCGTAGATTGGTTAGCGAACCCAGCTAAACCTGCATCTTCAATAATCGCTAATGAAGAGTTTTGTCTCCATCTATCAGCTTGGAATGAAAATAACGAGTTAAGTGTGAAATTCTTAAAAGAAATATCTGCTCCGAATCCACCTGTGTAAGTTGGGTCGAAGTTTTTATCTAAATACACAGCGTTGTTAGGATCATAAACATTAGTAACGTTTCCATCAGCATCTAAATATAATGGTTGACCGTTAGAAGGATCTACACCTGCCCACCTTGGTAAAAACCATGTGAAAGCTTGTCTTCCTTCTGTAATTCTTAAAGTATTAGTTCCTGCAAATTCTCCTGGTAAAGACTCTACAACGTTTTTGTTGTAGTTTCCATTCGCATTTAATGAAATTGCCCAGTTGTTAGTATTACTTTTTCTCAATAAGTCAAAATTTAATTGTAAATCGACACCAGTATTACTCATGTCAGCAACATTAGTAGTAACTGTAGAGACTCCTGTTCCAGAAGGTGATCTTGGATCCCCTGCAAATAAATCTTCAGTTAAGAATCTGTAATAATCAACTTCACCTGAAAGTCTGTTATTCCATAATCCAAAACCTAAACCTAAATTAAATTGGTTTGTAGTTTCCCACTGGATTCCATCATCTACTAATGCTCCTAAAGTATAACCAGTATTTAATTGGTATCCTGGTCCAGAGTTAACTGTCTGTAATCCTTGGTATCTTGTACCTACACTTTGGTTACCAACTACTCCATAACTAGCACGTAATTTAAGAGATGTGATTAAGTCTGAGTTTTGTAAAAAAGGTTCATTATCTATATTCCAACGACCTGCAATTGAGTAGAAAACTCCTGTTGGATTTTCTGGAAAACGTGATGTTTTGTCCTGTCTGATAACTGCTGATATTCCATATTTATCATCCCAATCTAAGTCTAAAGTACCGAAAACAGAAGCTAAAGCCAATTCTGTTTCAGCAGAGAATACTGTAGGAATGTAGTTATAAACATCATTATTAGGACCTTCTGTAGTTGTACCCGGTGTAAATGCACTTCCCGAACCTAATAAAGCAGGGTTTAATCCAAATGCAGTAAATCCAGAACTTTGCGTATTGTTGTAGTTGTACTCACCAAATACAGCTGCATTTAAATTCAATTTATCCGTGATGTCATTTTGATATCTTAAATATGCAGTCGTAATAAAGTTAGACTGTCTAAAATAACCTTCACCTTGAGATCCTTTATTTAAAGCTCCTTCATTCGGTGTAATCGTACCTCTAATTGAGTTAGGATTTGTAATAGCTAAACTTTCTATGTTTGTGTAGTCTAAACCAAAAAGAGTTCCAAATGTGAAATTATCAGTAAAGTTGTAGTCTAATTTTACACTTCCCACAGCTTTAATTTCATTTTCTTGATCTGTATTAAATCTAGCAGTATTTAAGGCAATAAATGGTGTGTTTAAGAATCCATTTTGTGCAGATGGAGCACCAAAACCACCACTCTGTGCAGTTCCTTGTGTGTTTATAGAGCCATCTGGGTTATATGGTGAAAAGTATGGTAAACCAATGTAAGGTACAATAAATGGATTGTCCAATTGACCACCAGTATTATTTCCTCTTGCTGCATCAACAATGAAGTTACTTTTAGAGTAATTCACTGTTAGATTAGTTGCATAGTTTAATCTATCATTAGCTGTTGTACCACTAATGTTGTTTCTTACAGAAAATCTTTGTAATTCACTACCTAGCGTGATACCTTCTTGCTCAAAATACTGTAGCGATGTATAAGATGTAGATCTTTCAGCACCAGAGGTAAAAGTTAATTGGTGAGATTGAGTAGTACCTTGTCTGAAGAAAATATCTGACCAATCAGTATTTGTTTGTCTTGCAATTGCAGAGATTTCTGCGTCGTTTAAACTATCTCCAAATTGAGTCCCTGGCAATAAATCTCTTTGAAAAGTCAAGAATTGTTGAGCATTCATAACGTCAAACTGAGCTTCAGGTCTAAAAGCAACTCCATACAATGTTCTGTACTGAACTTTCAATCCTTGGTTTTTCTTACCTGTTTTTGTAGTAATTAAGATAACACCTCCTGCACCTCTGTTTCCATAAATTGCTGTTCCTGCAGCATCTTTTAATACTGAAAAAGTTTCAATATCATTTGTGTTTAAACTTCTAAAGTTATCACCATCAACAGGTACACCATCAATTACATAAAGAGGTTCAATGTCTCCACTTAAAGACGCTCTACCACGAATAATAATTGTTGCACTTTGTCCTGGTTGTCCAGATCCAGTGTTAACGCTAACCCCAGCAGCAGCACCTTGAAGTACTTGATCTAATGAGTTGATAGGTATTTGTTCTAATTTTTCACCTTTAACTGTTGCTACAGCAGCAGCTACTTTCTTACCTTCCGTAGCACCACCGTAAGCTACAACAACAACTTCTTCTAGTTGTGTGTCTGGTGTTAAAGTCACACTTACTGTGCTTGAGGCACCAACAGTCACATCTTTAGCAGTGTAACCAACGTAAGTAAATTGTAAAACATCACCTGCGTTTGCTGTAATTGAGTAATTACCATCAAAATCTGTTGATGTTCCATTAGAAGTTCCTTTAACTAAAACAGTAGCAGCCGGTAAAGGCAGGCCGTTTTCGTCTGAAACAACTCCTGAAATTGTTTTTTCTTGCGCAATCGTTAGTTGCACAACAAACGCTAGAAATAGCGTTAAAATTCCACTAAACTTTGTTTTCATTTTATTTTTATTTGAATTAGTCTACGTCAAAAATCCTAATAAAAAATTAATAAAACAATATTTATGGGTTAAAATTTCATTTTTTTTTATGATCGGTTTAGTTTCTTAGTGATTTTAATTATCCTATTTTTTAAATTTTAATCATTTTTTTTGTAAAAGTTTTTCCATTTTCAGTAACAAAATTAATTACATAGATACCTTCTTCTAATCGTTTTACATCTAATTTTTTTAAGACGCTTTTTACGTTTTTAACTCTTTTTCCATCTAACGAGAATAATGTCAAGGATTTTATTTTTTGATTTGTAATAATATTTATTATGTCTGAGGTAGGATTTGGGTATATACTTAAGTCATTTTTTTCAAAGCTTTCTTTATTTAATAAAGTACAGTTATTACCAGATGTGTTATTTTCTATTGTGTTTGACGGAGTAAGATCTCTACCTAAGAAAGCAGAGTAATCTTTACTGTATTTAATACCTCTAAATACAAAATTAGCAGATGGTGTATCCCCTTGGTTTAAAATACCGTTATTAGTATCTGGATTAATATACTCCCATACTATATCGTTAGCGTTATTAACTTCAATGTATTTTCCTGAGGCACCAGCACAAATAAGTGTGTTTCCATTAGGAAGTCTTTGGCCGCTTGATAATATACCAGATGTAAATTGTAGATTATTATCAGATACAATTGTTGATTCATGGTTGAGAGGAGAAAAGCCATTGCTTGAGGTAAATGCGTAGATTCCATTTCCAGTTTGTGTTGGATTAATAATATCAACAGAAGAAAAACCTCTTGCGACACCATTGTTAAATATCATGATTTTCCCTGCATCTTCAAAACCTTCATCTATCCAGTAGGGATAATGTTGTCCAAATAATTTTTTTGTTGTAGAATCTCCTAATCCATAAGCTTCATTATTTCCCCATCTATACAAAAAATCTCCTCCTTTGTTATAGGTGCCTCCAGAATGCGAAGCAGCTTCTAGTGTAGTTGTAGAATGATCAATTATATATATTTCACTATTTAATCTAGAGCTCAGTATTATTTGGTCTAACGTTTCGTTGTATTGAATGGAGTTAATATGCAACCAATTTGCTTGTCCGTTGGCTGCATAATTGAAATCTAAAAGTTGTGGATTGTTTTCTACAATTCCAAAATTGTTTTTAGTATTGTCGTAGTCTTGAACCAAATGATCTTTTATATTCCATTGCCAAACTATATTTGCTTGATTGGATCCTATCGGTTGTAATTCTAAGATTTGTTCATTGAATATTTTATTTTCAGTAATTAAATCTGGTCTTCTTCCGTTTGCTAATGCTTCTGCTTCAGTTATTGTGGTAACTACCAATACTAAAATATTGCCATTAGGTAAAGGATAAATGTCATGATGCAAACTTTCAGTTGGACTTGATAAGGTATATTCCCATATCAAGTTATCATCCCAATCGTACATTTCTATTTTTCCCCCAACTCCACCAAATGTGATTTCATTATTTGGAATATCGCCAGTTTTTAATAAGTTTCCATTTTCAAGTAAATAAACAGATGCTGATGGAGTGTAAGTTGAGGCTTCCCAATTGTGAACTATTTCACCACAGTTATTTATAAGATATGTTTTATTAGAACCTAAAGGAGCCACTATTGTGTAGCCATCGTATACGCCTTCAGATTGTGAAATTACGCCAACTGTATTTTGTGCATATGTAAATGTACAGATGAAGACTAAAATGTAGTTTAATATGGTTTTCATTTATGATATAGAATAAATAAGCCTGCACAAAATTGTACAGGCTTACAAATATAAATATTTTTAATATTTAATTATTGACATGTGTTGGTACCAGAAGTTATTACTTGTCCAGTAGGTACTGCATAACCTTGTCCATCTTGAAATATTGTTCCATCTGGAGATGTTACTACATATTCATTTTCTTCTTCGTACTCTGGAGCTCCAGCTCCACCACCAGACGTATATGTAAATGAATAATTATCCCCTTCTTCAAAAAGATATTCATATGTTTCAGTAGTCGGTGTATATGTATTGCCAGAGTCTGCAACTACAATGGTGTCGATTAGGTCTCCATTTTTTTCAACTTCAATTGAAGATGTTCCAAACCAACCATCACCATATAAATCAGTAGCTTCAACAATCCAAGCACATTTAGCACCATGAGCACTTATTTTCACTTCTACTTGAATTGAAGCAAAAGCTTCTCCTTTTGATGCAGGATATACTGAAAATATGATATTTTCTTCATTTTCTGCATTAAAGTTGTCGTTGAATTCAATGAAATCAGTAAAAATAAATGATTTTTCGTAAGCTGGGATAGTTAAGAAATAACCATCTCCGCCAAAATAATTTGCTCCCGCATCAGCGATAGTAGTTGCGTTTATGACGTAGTCTTCTCCTTCAACAGCAGAACCTCCGGTGGCTTCAATTCTAAAATGTGCAGGGTTTTGAATTGCATAGGAAAGTTCAAAGTTTAAACTTGCACTTTCACCTTCATCATAAGTATTACCACCAATAAAGTTAGCTATAGTTAAAGATGGTTTTCCTTTTCTGTCTAGTGATTCATCGTCATTACATGATGTTAACCCTAAAGCCATTACAGCTAAGGCACTTGTTGAAATATATTTTATTATTTTGTTCATGTCTATTTAGTTTTATGGTATAAGGTCAAAACTCATATCTTGAGCGTTATTTGAAATGTCAAAATCATTAATTTGAATTGTTCCATTTGCTAATAGAATACCAGAACCGCTAATGGTATTTGAAAAAGAGTCTAAGGTTCCTGTTAGGGTGATTGTATTGTCATTGTTTAATATAAAATCCCAAGTAAATACTCCATTAAAGTTTGGCAAGTTATCAGCTCTATATAAATTACACCCGAGTGCTTCTATATTTACAGCTTCACCATCTCCATTAGAAGATCCATTCACTGTATTCGCAGCAGTATAACTTCCTATTAGTGGTGGGTCACACTTATTAATATCTAAAATTAATGGAGCAAAAGGACTTGCTGTTGCTACGGAATCATCTAATGGGATTAAGTTGATTACAATTTGTGACTGTTCTCCTACGTTAAAAGATGTAGGGTCAATTGTGATTTCTAATTCAGTTTCTGAAAAATCTCTATTTGCAGGTACAGTAAATGTATTAGAAGTGTTAAGAATTTCAAAGTTCACACCTTCTACTGCTGTAGTTGATGAAGAAATTTCGTATCGGAATGTCATATCAGTGGATGCTGTAGTACCTGTAGCGCCTCCTTTTAATTCGACTTTAAATTTTTGTTCAATTATTTGAGTATCAGTAGGTAGTATAATATAAGTTTCACCGCTAGAGTCAAATCCATAAACCATCGGAGACTCTTTCAATTCGTCTGCAAAATTGTCATCTTCAATACAAGAAGATAAACATAAGCCTAAACTAAGAAAGGCTAAAATAAATTTCATTTTTTTCATAATCTTTTATTTTTAGTTCCAGAAAATTGTTCTTACAAACGCATCGTCTGTATTTTGAATTGAAGGAACATTGTTAGTATTACCTTGTAATTCACTGTTAGGGTACAGTAATTTTACAGGTCTTTCTGTTCTAGTTTGGTTTATTGGTAATGGAACATCATCAGGAAAACCTGTTCTTGTCATATCTAACCAAGCTTCAACACCTCCAAATGTATGCATAGCAATCCATTTTTGCATCATAATTGCCTCTAATTGGTTTCCTCCAGCTAATCCAAATCCGTTAACTGTATTAATATTTGCAATGTAAGTATTCGCTTCAGCAGGTGTATTGCCTAACATTTGAAAATGAGCGCGAATTCCGTTGTCAAAACTGTTTTGCGTATTTCCTGAAGTTAAATATCCTCTAAAACTAGCTTCTGCTTGTAAAAAGAAACTTTCAGCAACAGTCATTATGATCGCATCTCTAGTTGCATTAGCCTCAGAATCTGCATCTACACCAAATCCAGTACCTAGGTTAGATATCCCATTTGTAGCATCAAAACCTTGTAATGTTTGTCCTTGTTGAATACCTGTGTATCCTGAAGCATTATCAGTTGTAAACATTGTATTCAATCTAGGATCGTTAACAGAAGATTTTGTACCATCTAATACTTCTAATGAGTAAATTGTCGGTGCTATTAATTGATTTCGAACTGATTGTCCATCAGCAGAAAATCCGTAACTGTTATAAAAAGGTGTTTGTCTATCATTTTCCTTAGAATAACCAGGGTTAAATGTTACAGCTTCGTTAAAACCAATAAAGTCACTTTCAGTTAAACCAGCAAGAATAGTTTGAGCATCTGCAGTAGAAATTACATTAGATTGTCTTACAACAACTCTTAGCTTAATTGTATTTGCAAATTTAGTCCATAGAGACATGTCTCCGTCAAATATTGCATCTTCATTTCCTACTTCAATTGCTCCTGTGTTATTTGCAATCATATCAATAGCAGAATCTAATTCAGCAATTAAATCTTGATAAATAACAGTGTCTTCATCGTAAGGTACTTGTAATAACTCAGTGTAAAGATGTCTCTCAAAATAAGGAATATCTCCATATAAATCTACCAATAACTGACTATAGAAGGCTCTTTGGATTTTAGCTATCGCTTTATGGTTTGAATAGTTCTCTTCTCCACTGTAGTTTACAATATTTGAAAAGTTGGCTGTTCTAATAAACCAGTTGTCCCATAAACCATCAAAGAAAGTACTTGTAATGTTATATCTAAATTCATTACCAAAAGGATCTGCTGTTTGAGCAACATTTCCTCCCCAAGCACCAGAGAATGTACTACCTAGCCTGTTTGCTGTAATTACATACGTATCTGTAGTGAATTTTTGCGCACCAGCTAGTAATAAATTTGGAGTAATTTGACTTAATACAGGGTTGTTAGGGTCTTCGTTGACGTCTAAATAACTGTCACAGCTTGTACTTACTGCAGCTATTGTAAATGCCGTTAAAATATAATTTTTAATTTTTCTCATTTTTACTTTTTTTAAAATGCAACGTTAACAGATAATGCAAAAGAACGAGTAGGAGGAGTTGTACTGTAATTAGATAATCCACCTCCAATTTCAGGATCGTTATACCCTCTATTTTCTTTAGGTAAGAAAGTGTATAAATTTCTTCCTGCAATACCAACATTTAATTTTGTTAAACCTATTTTGTCTAATACATTTTGATTAAAACTATAGCTCAACGCAACTTCTCTAATTTTTATAGCTGTAGCATCAAAAACGAAGTTTTCGTCAATGCTTCTGTAAACATCTGCAAAGTAGTTTTGGAAACTAGCAGCAGTATTACCTCCTGTTAATACAGTTGTATTAGTTACACCAGATCCTTGAACAGTTGAATTTGGTAAAATAAATGGCTTTCTACCGTTAACTGCTGACTCTACACTAGCTCCAATAAAAGCATAGTTGTTTGCAATACCTGAATAGAATTGATGACCAGTTCTATAGTCTAGCGTTGCACCTAAAGTAAATCCTTTATACTTAACATTTGTGTTGAAATTTATAGTATAATCAGGAGCAACTTGTCCTAAGATTTTAAGTTCACTTGATCGGATAGGATTTCCGTCGGCACCTATAACAATTCTACCTTCTTCATCTCTTGTGTATGCAGTACCAGCAATAGCAGGGAATACTTCACCAACTTGAGCAACAATTGCTCTCGTAGCGCCATCTATTGTCGTCGTCGATACTCTGTCTGATTGATCTGTAACTTTGTCTACTATTGTTTCGTACGTAGAATATCCAACTCTAGCATTCCATTCCCAATTTTCTGTTTTAATTGGCGTAAATCCTAAATCGATCTCGAAAGCGTTGGTAGTTGTTGAACCAACATTAATAGATGCTGACTGCAAACCTGATGTACTACTAGGTGTAACACCTAAAATTTGATCCTCGTTTGTTTGATGGCTATAAGCTACATCAAGGTTGATTCTAGGAATACCATTAACCTTTAACATATCTAAATTTGTTCCAACTTCAATAGTAGTAACTGTTTCAGGTACAATGTTTTGGTCAGTTAATGAGCTAACAGAAACAAAAGAGTTACCTGTTCCATTAAAAGGGAAACCTGTTGGAGAGAATGCTCTTTGATTAATAGAATAAGGGCTTACAGCGTTACCTGTCGCAACTTGAGTCCAACCACCATAAATTTTAGCAGAATTTAACCACTTTCCTTTAATGTCAGTAAAAGCGTTTGTAGGAACAAAAGATACTGAAGCAGAAGGATAAAATGCACTTCTGTTTTCTTTAGATATTTGACTTAACCAGTCATTTCTTCCAGTTAATAATACTGTTAGAAAATTCTTGTATCCAAATTCAGCACTAGCCATTAGTGATTGTGATCTTCTTTTGCTCTTATCCTCTGTAGGGTCATCAACTAAATTTAAGTTACTAACATCATAAAAACCTTCAATAGCAAAATCAGAGCCAGTGATTTGTCTCTGTACAAATTCACTACCAGTCATGTTGTAACCTAATAGTCCATTAAAAGAAATGTTTTCTGATAATTCATAGTTGAAATTTGTCAGTAAATCTGTGTACAATCTTCTAGAATATGATCCTGTACTACTGTAGGCAGACCCTATACTTGTATCAAATAAATTTAAGATATAAGGATCTGTTTCATTGTATGCGTTTCTGAATGCAACTGAATTAGATGAAAAAGAATTAACACCAGACCTTAAAACTACATTTATATTGTCGTTAACAGCATATGATAAATCTAAGATTCCTTCAAATCTATTACTTTCAGCATCTGTTCTTCTGTTTCTTAAGTTCCAGTAAGGACTATCAGCATAAAGCGTCCAATGGTCTCTATTATTTCCACTTGAAAATCTTGTAATGTCGATATTTGAAGCTGATTGAGATAAATCAAAATAGCTATTTCCGTTAGCTGTATCAGAATCTACAGCAGTGTATCTAGCGATACCTTTGATATTCCATTTTCCTAATTTTTTACCTGCACTAAAGTTAAAAAAGTTGCGAACTCTCTCATCTCCAGGAACTAATCCTTCCGTATCTACATGGTTTACCGATAAGTTAGCGTAACCATCTTTGGCATTACCTGCAGCCAATGATATCGTGTATTGATCTTCTATACCTGTATTGAAAAAAGGAGAAATATGATCGTCAATGTGCTCATAAGTTCCAAGTCTCCAGTCAGATGATGTTGGGAATGGGATACCTACTACTTGTTGACTGCCATCGTATTCAGGACCCCAAGAGCCTTGGTCTGTCCAGTCTAAATCACCTTGATAACCTTGCCCAAAACGATCTTGTCTGTTTGGCAAATAAGCAATAGTTTCTAACGTTTTTGTAGTTTTTAAATCTATAGTTAGCTTACCTTCTTTGGATCCTTTCTTAGTTGTAACAATTATTACACCATTACCACCTGAAGAACCATAAAGTGCAGCACCTACAGGTCCTTTTAAGACGTTAACACTTTCAATTATATTTGGATCTAAACTTCCAAATGTTCCTGCTGTCGAAATTACATCGTCGATTACAATTAGAGCATCATTACCTCCAGAAACAGATCCATATCCTCTTAGGATGATTTGAGTATTAGGGTTCACACCAGTAGTAGTCGTATTAATTTGTAAACCAGAAACTTTACCAGCTAATGCTTGAACCGCATTAGCATTTGAAGCTTGGTTTACTAATTCGCTGTCAACTACTTCGTTGGCATAAGTAATATCTTCTTGTTTTCTTTTAACACCTAAAGCTGTAAAACTACCTCTTCTAATGCGTTGTCTGGCTCTAATGAAACATTTATGGTGTTTGAAGCTGCTACTAAGATTTCTGAAGTGGCATAACCTACGTAGCTAAATTGTAAAACTTCTCCTTCATTTGCAGATATTGAATAATTTCCGTCAAAATCTGTTGATGTTCCATTTGTTGTTCCTTTAACCAATACTGTGGCTGCTGGAAGTGGAAGACCACTCTCATCGGAGACGGCTCCAGTAATTGTTTTTTCTTGCGCAATTGTAATTTGCACAACAAACGCTAGGAATAGCGTTAAAATTCCACTTCGGTTATCATGAATCACCAGAAGACCAGGCAGAGCCTGGGTTGGTTCTGTACCTAATAAACACAACCCTTCCACGAAGTTGGGTCTGGATGCATGTATTAGCTCTAGAATTACCACGGTTATCCATGTAAGGAATGACCACCAAATAAACGATAACTGTTTTAATGAGCCATTCGCAGTTTCGCCGTGTAGAAGCTTATACTGAGACATGCATGGCTTAATCTT
>Ga0079255_1010016_pt1 | contig 11357 bp, 12 predicted proteins | sample KNS7NT10metaT_FD_77389 | JGI IMG/M metagenome (GOLD analysis project Ga0079255, IMG submission 77389) | Marine microbial communities from Southern Atlantic Ocean transect - KN S7 NT10 metaT (Metagenome Metatranscriptome) | ecosystem: Environmental > Aquatic > Marine > Oceanic | place: Southern... | reverse complement strand
CTCTTTAGGATTTACCAATTTAGGCACAAACAAAGCTTTAAATGTTATTTCTAAAAATAAAAAAACAACTCTAACCTATGCTTTAAAAACCGCATCGGGTTTTGGAGGTGTCAATACCGCAGTGGTTTTAAAAAAATAAATGAATTATGAAAGAGAAACCTTTAAAAGCCGTAACGGCAATAGAAGAAGCACAAAAAATAGCATTTGCACCTTTTGTGTTTCAAACCACGGTAACGCTTAGAGATTTAGGGGTTTTAGATTATATTTTTAATCATAAAAATGAAGAAAACTCTATTGCTAATTTGTCTGAGGTTTTAGATGTTAGTGTTTATGGTCTTGAAGTTTTGTTAGAAATTGCTGAAAGCGCCAATATTTTAAGTAAAAACGAAAAAAATGAGTTTGAATTAACCAAAACAGGCTATTTTTTGACTTATAACCAAATGGTAAACGTGAATTTAAATTTTACAAATGATGTGTGTTATAAAGGATTACATCATTTAAAAGATTCTATAACCAATACAAAACCAGAAGGCTTAAAGGAATTTGGAAATTGGGATACTATTTATGAAGGTTTATCTCAATTAGATAAAAAAGTCCAAAAATCTTGGTTTGAATTTGATCATTTTTATTCCGATGGAATTTTTGATTTGGCATTACCCATTGTATTTAGAAACCATTCAAAAACCCTTATAGATATTGGAGCTAATACAGGTAAATTTACCTTACAATGCTTAAATTATAATAAAGATGTAGCTATAACTATTTATGACTTGCCCGGACAATTAAAAGTAGCTTTACAAAACATTTCTAATGCGGGTTATGCTGATAGAGTTACAGGTGAAGAAATAGATTGGTTGTCTGAAAATCCAACGATACATTATACTGCCAATGTGTTTTGGATGAGTCAGTTTTTAGATTGTTTTTCTAAAGAAGAGATTCTGAAAATTTTAAAAGTTGCAGGTAAAGCCATGACAAAAGATTCGGAATTAATTATTGTTGAAACCTTTACAGACCGACAAAAATTTAAAAATGCACAATTTTCTTTACAAGCCACATCGCTTTATTTTACCGCTTTAGCTAACGGAAACTCACGGATGTATGATGCATCGGTTTTTATTCAATTAATTGAAAAAGCTGGTTTAACGGTAACCAAAGACCATACATTAGGTGACTATCATACGTTATTAATTTGTAAGTTGAAGTAAATGGAAGTAACACCATTTTATATTGAATCTTATGTGTCTATAAAAGAAAGCAGTATTACTTTTAATGGTAAGAATGTATTCTGTACAGAAACTAAAGACCTTCAATTATTTTTAAAAGAAGCTTATAAAGCACGTATTTCAAACTATCCAAAATTTCATAAAATGGATGGCTTAAGTCAGCTGGCGCTTTTGGCTTCAGAATGTATTTTAAAACCGGAAAGTCATTCATCTATCAATAAAAATACAGCTTTAATTTTCGCCAATCATGCTTCGAGTTTAGAAACGGATAGAAAACATCAAAGCAGTATTTCCGATAAGAATAACTATTACCCAAGCCCATCGGTTTTCGTCTATACTTTACCTAATATTTGTCTAGGAGAAATAAGCATTAAAAATCAACTACATACTGAAAATTGTTTTTTGGTCATGCCTAATTTTAGTGCTAAAGACTTCCTAATTCAAACCAATTACTTATTAAAATCGGGTAAAGCAGAAAAAGTTTTGTGTGGTTGGGTCAATTTAGATGCAAATAACTACGAAGCTTTCTTATATTTGGTGTCCAATACAGGTGCTATTAAGCATAACGAAACCGAAATTTTAGAATTATATACCAAATAATATGTCTTTACAATTAGAACTTAAAGAAAAAATCATTGAATTACTAAACTTAGAAGATATAGCTGTTGAGGATATTGACAATTCAGACGCTTTATTTGGGGACGGATTAGGTTTAGATTCTATAGATGCTTTAGAATTAATTGTAATGTTAGACAAAGATTATGGTATTAAATTGACTAATCCTAACGACGGAAAAGCGATTTTTCAATCTATAGATGTCTTAGCTAATTATATAAAAACACATAGAACCAAATAAGCCACATAACGGTATTGCTGTTACCGGAATGGGTATTATTTCGGCAATAGGTCACACTGTTGAAGACCATAGAACTTCTTTAATGGCTTCAAAAAGTGGTATCTCTACCATTTCAAATTTTAAAACAGCTCACGCTAATAGTATTAAGGTTGGTGAAATTAAAAAGACCAATTTAGAGCTGTCAAAACAATTAAATTTACCTGAAAACCATAATTATACACGAACCGCATTATTGGGTTGTATTGCGGTAAAAGAAGCTTTAGCTCAAGCCCATATTAGTGATGTTTCTAACTATAAAACAGGTTTAATTAGTGCAACTACAGTTGGTGGCATGGATAAAAGTGAACTTCATTTTCCAGATTTTAATAGTTCAGAAAAAGCCGAAAAATATATTTCTAGTCATCATGCTGGAGATAGCACCAATAAAATAGCCAATTATTTTAATATTACAGAGTTTGTAACGACTATAAGTACTGCTTGCTCTTCGGCAACTAATGCTATTATGTTAGGCGTAAGACTTATAAGATCTGGTCATTTAGATCGTGTTATTGTTGGCGGGACAGATCCGTTATGTAAATTTACTATTAACGGATTTAAATCCCTTATGATTTTATCTGATGAGATTTGCGCACCTTTTGACTCCAATAGAAAAGGATTGAATTTAGGTGAAGCTGGCGCCTTTTTAATATTGGAATCTGAACGAGTAAGACAAGATAAACCCATTTTAGCTTATGTTTCGGGTTACGGTAATGCTAATGATGCATTTCATCAAACTGCATCCTCAGAAAATGGCGATGGTGCTTTTTTAGCCATGCAAAAAGCATTGAAATTGGCTAAAATACAACCAGAACACATAGATTATATTAATGCTCACGGTACAGCAACTGTAAATAACGATGCGTCCGAAAGCGCAGCTATTAAGCGCTTATTTACTCAAGTCCCAAAATTTAGTTCTACTAAAGCTTTTACAGGTCATACCTTAGCAACAGCTGGCGCAGTGGAAGCTATTATTTCTATTTTAGCCATTCAAGAACAGGCGGTTTTCCCAAATTTAAATTTTAAAAACCCTATACCAGAATCAGGGTTAATCCCAGAAACTAAGTTGGTTTCAGCAAAAATAGATCATGTTTTATCTAATTCCTTCGGATTTGGTGGCAATTGTTCCACTTTAATTTTATCTAAAGCATGAAAACCTGTTACATCAATAGCGCGGTTTCAATTTCTACTCAAGATACTTTTGATGTAGAAAAATTAGTATTTAAACCTTTAGATTATTCAAGTTCTACAGTAAGAGTTAAATATCCAGAATTTAAAAAATTTATTTCTCCTATAGCTTTAAGACGAATGTCTTCTGCTGTAAAAATGGGAGTAACTGCAAGTCAGTTAGCTATGTCTAAAGCTGAAATTGAAGTCCCAGACGCTATTTTAACAGGAACAGGAATGGGCTGTATAGATGCTACCGAAACATTTCTGGAAGCCATAATAGCAAATAACGAAGATTTTTTAACGCCAACAGCATTTATACAATCCACGCATAATACTGTTGGTGCACAAATTGCTTTAGGCTTAAAGTGCAAATCCTATAATAACACTTATGTAAATGGCGCAGTGTCTTTTGAATCGGCTTTGTTAGATGCTAAATTGTGTATAGAGCTAGATGAAGATAATTCTATTTTAGTTGGTGGTATTGACGAAATTGGGACGATTTTTTGTGATCTTCAATATAAAAATGAATTAAAAGATGGCTCAGGAATACGCTTACCTAAATCTGAAGGCGCTCACTTTTTTGGATTGTCAAATATTAAAAAAGAAAACAGTATTTGTTTAAAGTCTGTTGAAGTACTTCATCATTTAAAAATGGATAGTATTGAAACACATGCCATTTCAATTTTAAAAAAATGTGGTTTAGATGAAGTAGATGCCATAATCACCGGACATAAAAATGATGAATTTGATGTGTATTACGAGTCATTTTTAGAAAATACATTTCAAAACACCACGCAAATTAGATATAAAGATGTGGTTGGCGATTATTTTACCGTTTCTGGATTTGCCGTATTTTTAGCACAATATATGTTAATAAATCAAACTATTCCTGAAGGACTTACGGTTAAACAGAATAAAGTAAAACCGTTTAAAACGATTCTGCTTTATAACCAAGAACAAGGACAAAATCATAGTTTTATACTTTTAACGACATGCTAAAATTTAGATTGGCTTTTGTATTATTGGTTGTTAGTCTTATTACGGCTTTGGTAATGTTTACAAACCACGTTTCGGTTGGCTTGTTTATGGGCACTATAATTTTACTCTGGATAGTCATCATTTTTTTGGGATCTATGTCAATGGGTTGGCAGTTTTTTTTAACAGCTAAAACAAAACATCCTAAAAGTAAAAAAGCATTTTTTGCCATTACGTTTGACGATGGTCCAAACCCAGAATTTACGCCTCAAATTTTAGATATTTTAAAAAAACACAATGCTAAAGCCACGTTTTTTTTAATAGGAAAAGAAGCTGAAAAATATTCGGGATTAGTAAAACGTATTATTGCATGTGGTCACGAGATTGGAAATCATAGCTATTCTCACAACCCATATATTGGAAGTTTTAGCGCAAAAAAATGGTTAGCTGAAATTGAAAAAACAAATTCAGTTTTAAAGCAACATGCCTACAATATGGTTTATTTTAGACCGCCATTTGGCATTACAACGCCACATTTAGCTAAAGCAATACAACACACCAACCTAAAAGTTATTGGTTGGAATAAACGTTCTTTCGATACGTTTTTTAAAAGCGAATCTCGTATTTTAAAACGTATAACAAAAGATTTAAAACAAGGCGATATTATCTTATTACACGATAAACAACCTAATTGTTTACCTGTTTTGGAACGCTTATTGCAAATTGCAAAACAGAAACAGTTACAACCCGTAACTATAAGTCAATTGATAAATGAAAACTAATAGGATAACCTTTTTTTTAATTGTTTTTTTAAGCTTTCAGTGCATAGGTTTTTCACAGCAAAATACACTAAGTCCTAAAGAGATTACTGCATTTAAAAAAGAAGTAGCGTTAAAGGCTAAAAACACGAATACTCTTAGTAGTAATTTTACGCAAACCAAACAAATTAGTGTGCTAAATAACAGTATTATATCTACTGGGAAACTGGTTTATAAATCACCAAATTTAGTGCGTTGGGAATATATTACACCAAAGTCTAATATCGCTATTTTTAAAGATAACTTACTGTTAGTTTTTAACGATGGAAAACGTAAGTCTATAGATTTAGATTCCAATAAATGGTTTAAGCAACTAAACACACTTATTGTTAATAGTGTTATAGGAGATTTATTTGATGATGAAACATTTGAAATTGACTATTTTTCTACTAAAACAGACTATTTAGTTGTGTTTAAGCCAAAAAATAAACGGTTAAGAAAGTATATGGCGCAATTTGAATTGACGTTTCCAAAGCATGAATATGTAGTTAAAACAGTAAAACTAATAGAGCCTAATAATGATTTTACTTTAATTGAATTTAAAAACAGAGTCGATAACAAACCTGTTTTAGATACTGCATTTACCTTGTAATTATGGCTTTGTTAGAAGATTTTTATAGCCTAAACGCTTTAAGCTTTGAAGGAGAAAGTTGTTTGAATTTTTCAATTCAAATTAACGCATCACACGAAATATTTAATGGTCATTTTCCTAAATTTAAAGTCACACCAGGCGTTGTCATGCTTCAAATAGTAAAGAATGTTTTAGAGCAAGAACTACATTGTAAACTTCAATTACAACAAGCATCACAAGTAAAATTTTTAAATGTAGTAGAGCCAGATAAAAACAGTGAATTAAATTTTGAAGTCAGTTTGACTTCCGAAGCCGAAAAAATTTCAACTAAAACCCTAGTAAGCTTCCCAAATGGTGTAGTGGTATTAAAATGTAATGCTATCTTTGTCAAAAAAACATAAGATTTGCACGAAACCAACATCATAAAACAGACTAAAGCTCAATTAGTAGCCTTAAACTGTTGTGTGGTTTTGCCAACTTATAACAATCAAAATACCTTAAAGCGTGTTTTAGATGGTGTTTTAAATTACACCACCAATATTATTGTGGTTAACGATGGATCTTCAGATAAAACAAAGGACATTTTAAATACTTATCCGCAAATAACAGCTTTACATCAATCTAAAAATTCAGGAAAAGGACATAGTTTAAAAACAGGTTTTAAACATGCCTTAAGTATGGGATTTGATTATGCCATTACTTTAGATACCGATGGGCAACATTTTCCAGACGATATTCCAAATTTCACCAATCATTTAGAGCAATCTACAAATAAAAATCAATTGATTATTGGTGATAGAAACATGAACAATTCCAATGTATTTGCACAAAGCGCTAAAGGAAATCGTGTTTCTACCTATTGGGTAAAAGCCGTTACAGGTTTATCGCTTAACGATTCGCAATCTGGTTTTAGATTGTATCCTATAAAAGCCATGAAAGACTTAAAGTGGTTTAAAATCACTAAGAAATTTGAGTTTGAAGTTGAGGTTATAGTAAAGGCACATTGGATTGATATTTCCATTACGCATGTGCCTATTAAAGTTTTATACGATCCAAAAGAACGTGTATCTCATTTTAGACCTTTTTGGGATATTGCGCGTATTACTACTTTAATTATTTGGTTTCTTTTAGTTCGATTATTTTATATCACACCAAAGAATTTTTTCACATCATTAAAAAAAAAAAGGCCTTAAACAATTTATAGCAGAAGACGTTTTATACACTCAAGATGCTCCAAAAAAGAAAGCTCTTTCGGTAGCATTAGGGATCTTTTTAGGCTTGTCGCCACTTTGGGGATTTCATACAGTTATAGTTATATTTTTAGCAGTACTTTTAAAACTAAATAAAGTTATTGCTTTTATAAGCTCTAACATAAGTTTGCCTCCATTTATACCATTTGTATTGTTATTAAGTATGCAAGTTGGAAATTGGGTTTTAGGTATAAAAACCTATTATACGTTAGACACTTTTAAAAATAATTTTGATGTATTTCAAAACCTACAAGCCTATCTTATAGGAAGTTTAGTATTAAGTACAACGTCTGCTATTTTTTTTGGGATGATTAGTTATGTGCTTTTTTCATTTAAAGCATCTAAAAAAACGGTTCAACATGTGTAATGTTTTTAATCAAATAAACGCATGGCTAAAAAGTAATTTTAAAGCCTTTATTGGGTTAACGCTTGTACTATTTTTAGCATTAATTTTCCAAATATCAAGATTACATTTAAGCGAAGATATTTCTAAATTAGTTCCTCAAAACGAAGACAATAAAACGATTCAAAAAGTTCTAAAGACCGCTAATTTTTCTGATAAAATTATAGTGCATATTAGAAAAGTAGATACTGTATCTACTGAAACATTAACCAATTATTCCGAAGATTTTTTAGAGGAACTAAATGCATCCAAAAATCCATATATTAAATCCGTTCAAGGTTATATTGAAGAAGATTCGTTATTTGAAACTTTAGATGTGGTATATGAAAACCTTCCGTATTTCTTAACTACGGAAGACTACCAACACATTGAAGCTAAAATTACTCCAGATAGTATAGCTGCGATTACTCAACAGAATTACGAAACACTAATTTCACCATCGGGTTTAATTGCTAAAAAAACCTTGGTTCGTGATCCTTTAGGTTTGTCCTTAATGGGAATTAATCATTTAAAATCTCTGGGTTTTAACGATGATTTTAAAATAGTCAATGGGTTTTTAGTTAATAAGGAAGAAACCGATGTGTTGTTATTTATAACACCTAAATTTCCAACCAGCGAAACTCAAAAAAACACCAAATTTAGCACCGCTTTATACAACTTACAATCTAAATTAAACACTAAATATCAATCCGAAATTACAGCGTCGTATTTTGGAGGTGTTTTAATAGCAGTTGCTAATGCCAACCAAATTAAAACCGATGTTATTTTAACCGTAAGTTTGGCGTTAAGCTTACTTTTAATGGTATTTATCGTGTTTTACAGAAGCGTTTTTGTGCCAATTATTTTGCTTTTACCAACCGTTTTTGGGGCTTTAGTAGCCTTAGCCATTTTAAGCTTATTTAAAACTCAAATATCAGCTATTTCGTTAGGCGTTGGCGCAGTTTTATTAGGTGTAACTTTAGATTATGCGTTACATATTTTAACACATTTACGTGCCCAACATACCGTAGAAGTCACTTTAAATCAGGTAACGAAACCAATTATTATGAGTAGTGTAACCACTGCTTTGGCTTTTTTCTGTTTGTTGTTTATCAATTCCGACGCGCTACAAGATTTAGGACTTTTTGCAGGATTAAGTGTATTAAGTTCTGCATTTTTTGCTTTGGTATTAATTCCAGTGTTATACAAGTCACCTAAAAAGAAAACATTAGCCAAACAAACGGTTATTGATAGGTTTGCATCATATCCATTCCATCAAAAAAAAGGATGGATTATTGGCTTAATCTTGCTCTTAATTGGTAGTATGTTTTTCTATTCTCAGGTATCGTTTAATAAAAACCTGTCGAGTTTAAATTTTGTGCCTCAACATTTAAAACAAGCCGAAAAAGAGTTAGACCAGTTAACCAATGCTTCAGATAAATCGGTATATTTAGTGAGTTATGGGACTACTTTAGACGAAGTTTTACAACATAACGATACAATATTTTCAACGTTAAAAAAGCAAAAAGCCACTAACAGTTTAGTGAGTTTCACATCGGTTGCGCCATTAGTAAAATCTAAGCGCACGCAAAAAGAAGGGTTAAAACAATGGACTACTTTTTTTAATGAAGACCGAAAGCAATTTTTAAAAGAGGAATTCATTTTAAAAGGCGAAGTTTTCGGTTTTAAACCCGAAACGCATCAGGCATTTTATAATTTACTCAACCAGCCTTTCAACATGCTTCATCTTGAAGACTTAAAAGGCATCACTTCAATTTCTCCCGAAGATTTCATAAGCTCAAAAGATCAATTCCATACGGTTACGACATTAGTCAAATTAAAAGACAATCAAGTCAATGCTTTTAAAGCTCAATTTAAAAATCAAAAAGGGACTATTTTAATAGACAGACAAGCTATTAACGAGGATTTGTTAGGGCAATTAAAAAACAGCTTTAACACCTTAATGTTGTATTGTTTTGGCGCGGTTTTATTAGTGTTATTCATTTTTTATAGAAACATTAAGTTAGTTCTGGCAACTATTTTACCAATTGTTATAACCTGGTTAATTACTATTGGACTTATGGCGTTTTTTAATATTCAGTTTAATGTTTTTAACATTATAATCTCAACCTTTATTTTTGGTTTAGGCGTAGATTACAGTATATTTATTACCAATGGTTTAATCACCAACAATAAGCAAGAACACGCAGTGTTGCCAACGTATAAGACTTCGGTTATTTTATCGGTAATTACCACATTATTAGGTGTTGGTATTTTGTTTTTAGCCAAGCATCCAGCGTTGCAATCGTTAGCATTAGTATCGGTAATTGGAATAAGCACAGCACTATTAGTTTCGTTTACTTTGCAACCGCTTGTGTACAATGTATTATGTAAATCGAAGAAATAATCACAGTATGGAACGTATCAAAACCACAGAAATTCCAAGAATAAAATCAATTTCTAAAGAAGATTTTATCACGCATTATTTTAAGCCTCAAAAACCGGTGATTATTGAAGATTTAGCCAAATCATGGCCAGCTTATAATACATGGAGTTTAGATTATATTCAAAGTAAAGCTGGCGACCAAATTGTGCCACTATATAATAACGAACCTACAAAAGGTCGCACCAATTCTGTGGTGCCTGCAAAAAAAATGAAACTATACGATTATATCGAGTTGCTTAAAACGCAACCTACAGATTTGCGTATGTTTTTTTATAATGTGTTGCAAAAAATGCCGGAATTAACCAAAGATTTTAGCTATCCGGATATTGGATTAAAGTTTTTCAAAAAACTACCGGTTATGTTTTTTGGCGGGAAAGGCTCGAAAGTTTTAGCGCATTACGACATGGATTTAGCCGATTTGGTTCACTTTCATTTTCATGGCACTAAAAACGTCACACTTTTCGCACCAGACCAAGCGCAATATTTATACAAAGTACCTTACACAGTACATAATTTAGAATGTATAGATATGGATAATCCCGATTTTGAAAAATATCCAATGCTTAAACAGGCGCGTGGTTTGCATGCCGAAATGAATCATGGCGATGCGCTTTACATGCCAAGTGGTTACTGGCATTATATTACGTACGAAAATGGCGGATTTTCCATTACGCTTAGGGCTTTTCCAAGAACTGTAAAAGGTTTAGCTAAGTTGTTTAAAAACCTTGTTTTTATGCGTACTTTCGAAAACATCATGCGACGTATTCAAGGTCAGAAATGGGTGGATAATAAAGAAGCCAATACCATAAAACGAGTGAACAAACGCTATGAAAAGGAATTTAAAAATCAGTAAAACCAGCGCTTTACTCTTTAAAATAATGGTTGTTTTCGCAACCTTTATGTTAAGTTCTTGTGGTGTAAAAAAATCACTAAAACATCAACCTAACATAAGTTCTTATTCAACTAAAACAGCAGAAAAAACTGTTATAAACGATTCTACGTTTAAAGTAAATAACAGCTTTTTAACCAAAAACAAGTTTGGGCTTTACGAGTTGTATGTTGAAGGAAATGCTTACCAACGCGGATTAGATATTGGAGTATTAACCAAAGATTTAATGTACACACAGGAAAAAGTGTTTTTCGATAAAATTAAAACCTTAGTTCCAAGTGAAGGCAAACAGAAATTCTTACAGAAATTTTTGCACTGGTATAACCGAAAAATGTACAAACACATTCCTAATGAGTTTAAAGCTGAAATTTATGGCGTATCGCGCTATGCTTCAGAAGACTTTAATGCTATTGCAACGCCATATTTACGCTCGTTATATTTACATGGCGCTCACGATATTGGTCATGCCTTACAAGATTTAGCTTTGGTAGGTTGTACCTCTTTTGCGGTTTGGGACGATAAAACTGAAGATGGCAATTTATTGATTGGTCGTAATTTCGATTTTTATGCAGGCGACGATTTTGCCAAAAATAAAATGATTGCATTTGTAAAACCAGATCAAGGTCATGCGTTTATGTCGGTTACTTGGGGCGGAATGATCGGCGCGGTTTCTGGGTTGAATGTTGAAGGTTTAACAGTAACTATAAACGCAGGAAAATCAAAAATTCCTTTAGTGGCAAA
>Ga0079255_1024020_pt1 | contig 11364 bp, 11 predicted proteins | sample KNS7NT10metaT_FD_77389 | JGI IMG/M metagenome (GOLD analysis project Ga0079255, IMG submission 77389) | Marine microbial communities from Southern Atlantic Ocean transect - KN S7 NT10 metaT (Metagenome Metatranscriptome) | ecosystem: Environmental > Aquatic > Marine > Oceanic | place: Southern... | reverse complement strand
AAATAGTTCTCAAGAAACCGCTAAAGCTTTATTGCAAATTAACGCCATAAAACTTGAACCTAAAGAGCCTTTTACTTGGGCTAGCGGATGGAAATCGCCAATTTATTGCGATAACCGAATTGTATTATCATTTCCCGTAATTAGAAATTACATTCGTGAGGAAATGGCTAAATTTATTGAAAGTAAATATGGTAAACCAGACGTCATTGCTGGTGTAGCTACTGGTGCTATTGGAATAGGTATGCTAGTTGCAGAATATTTAGGCGTGCCTTTTATTTATGTAAGACCAGAACCTAAAAAGCATGGTAGACAAAATCAAATTGAAGGTTTTGCGCAAAGCGGACAAAATGTAGTGGTTATTGAAGATTTAATAAGTACAGGTAAAAGTAGTTTAGCAGCTGTTAAGGCTTTAAAAGAAGCTAACCTAAACGTAAAAGGTATGGTTGCTATTTTTAGCTATGGTTTTGAAATTGCAAAAAGTAATTTTGAACAAGCTCATATTGAATTACATACAATGAGTACTTATAACGATTTATTAACTCAAGCCTTAGAAACTAATTATATTTCTAAAGAAGAATTGGCTGCTTTGTCAGAGTGGAATGCCAACCCAAGCGAATGGAACGCTATTTGATTAATTTGAAGAAATCATAAATAAAGATATGCAATTAGAATCTCAAAAAGTCATCGTAAACAAATCGGCTCAAGACACATTTACATTTTTAAATAATGTTGAAAATTTTAAAGCTTTAATGCCTGAAAACATTAGTAAGTTTGAAGTTTTAGATAGCGATAAATTTTTATTTGCTTTAAAAGGAATGCCAGAAATTGTGTTAAAACGTAAAGAAGTTACCGAACCTACACAAATAATTTTAGGTGCTGCTGGAGGAAAAATAGACTTCTCTTTAACAGCTAATATTACAGAAATTGAAGCTAATAAAAGTGAAGTTCAATTATTATTTGGAGGTGAATTTAATGCTATGATGGCTATGATGATTAAAAAGCCTATTTCAAACTTTATTGATACATTGGCGACTAATATGCCAAACGCGATTTAGTATAAAAGCTTGATTTCTTTAAATTGAAAATGCTTTAATTCATTATCTTCAAAAAGAACTTCTAGCTCACCGGAATTTAAAACCTGTTTTATAATTCCTACAATATGCAAACCTTCAGCAGTTAAAAATGTTGAAGGTTTTTCTTTTCTATATAAAATAGAATTATACTCTTCTCGCCAATATTCATTGCTATTTGAAGCCTCAAAAAATTGTTTTAAATGGATTAACACGTCATTTAAAATTTCGTCTAAATTATAATGAATTCCAGTCTGCGCTTTAATTGATGATGCCTTAATTAAATCACCAAATTCAGTTTGGTTAACATTCAAACCAATACCAATAACAGATGAAACTATGTTTTCATTTCTAATGACATTTTCAATTAAAACACCAGCAATTTTTTTATTGTCTGCCAATATGTCGTTTGGCCATTTTACAGCTAAACCTTTTAACTGGTATTTTTTCAACGATTTATAAAGCGCTAAACTAGTGAGTATATTTAATAAAAATTGATGCTCAAGTGGCAAACATAAATTGCTTTTAAAAACACTAAAAGTAAGGTTTAATCCTACTTGGGAATGCCAAGAATTCCCCATTTGTCCTTTTCCTTTTGTTTGATTATTTGTTACAACGGTTGTAAAATCTTCACAAGTAACCTCTTTAATAAGAGTTTTTAAGTAATCGTTGGTGGAATGAGTGGCATTAAGTTTGATTATACGCATAAAAAAGATTTATCTTTGCACTCCAAAATCTTTATGATTTTTTTGGGATTTTTACAAAAGCTAAAGTAATAACTTTGCACTAATTAAAGACGTTAATGAGTAAAATTAAAAACAATTCCGATGCCTTAATTGCCAATATTATAGATGGTATTGAAGACGTTAAAGGAAATAATATCAATTTACTAGACTTAAGAGAAATAGAAAATACAGTTTGCGACTATTTTGTAATCTGTGAAGGAACTTCTAATACGCAAGTCAATGCCATAGTAAGTTCTGTACAAAAAAAAGTAAGTAAAGAACTTAAAGATAAACCATGGCATGTTGAAGGTGAAAGCAATGGGGAATGGGTTTTAATAGATTATGTTAACGTTGTTGTACACGTGTTTCAAAAACATATCCGTGAATATTATGATATTGAAGGCTTATGGGGTGACGCAAAAACAACTGTAATAGAAACAAACTACTAAGAATTTCATGGCAGATAAAAAAAATACTCCTACACCACAAAAAAAACCAAAATTTAATCCTTACTGGATCTATGGTGGCTTACTAGTCATTTTTATTTTAATTCAAATCTTTGGAAGTGGTATTGGTGATCCTTCAAAAACGACTCCTTCTCAGTTTTTCGATTATGTACAAGATGGTGATGTTTCTAAAGTCGTAATTATTAAAAATACACGCGTTGCTCAAGTATATTTAACCGATGAAGCAGAGAAAAAACCAATTCACGAAAAAGGGAAACCTAATAGTTTTAATATTTCTGGCGGAAATATCCCTAACTATACCTTTGAATTTGGTGACTTACAAAACTTTGAAAATGAGCTAGAAAACGTTTCAAAGAATTTAGACAAAAAACCAGAAGTTGGCTTTAAGACTGAAAGTAATACTTTTGGCGAACTTTTATTAAGCCTACTTCCTATACTTATTTTAGTAGGAGTTTGGATTTTTATCATGCGTAGAATGTCTGGAGGATCTGGCGGCGGTGGCGCTGGAGGACAAATTTTTAATATAGGAAAATCTAAAGCCAAGCTTTTTGATGAAAAGACTGACATAAAAACCTCATTTAAAGATGTTGCTGGTCTTGAAGGTGCAAAAGAAGAAGTACAAGAAATAGTAGACTTCTTAAAAAACCCAGACAAATACACAAACTTAGGTGGTAAAATACCAAAAGGAGCACTTTTGGTTGGTCCTCCAGGAACAGGAAAAACCTTATTAGCTAAAGCAGTAGCTGGTGAAGCGAAAGTGCCATTTTTCTCACTATCTGGATCTGATTTTGTAGAAATGTTTGTTGGTGTTGGTGCTTCTCGAGTTAGAGACTTATTCAAGCAAGCAAAAGAAAAATCTCCAGCCATAATTTTTATTGATGAAATAGATGCTATTGGACGAGCAAGAGGAAAAAACGCTATGTCTGGCAGTAATGACGAACGAGAAAACACTCTAAATCAACTACTGACCGAAATGGATGGTTTTGGCACAAATACCAACGTGATTGTTTTAGCCGCTACAAACAGAGCTGATATTTTAGATAAAGCATTAATGCGCGCTGGTCGTTTTGATCGTCAAATTTATGTTGACTTACCAAATCTTACCGAAAGAAAGGAGATTTTTGAAGTTCACTTAAAACCGCTTAAAAAAGCCGAAGGTTTAGACGTAAGCTTTTTATCTAAACAAACACCTGGATTTTCTGGTGCTGATATTGCTAATTTATGTAATGAAGCAGCTTTAATTGCAGCTAGAAAAGATAAAAAAGTAATTGAAAAACAAGACTTTTTAGATGCTGTAGATAGAATTGTTGGTGGTTTAGAAAAACGTAGTAATTTGTTTTCTGCAGAAGAAAAGAAAACCATTGCTTACCACGAAGCTGGTCACGCAACTGTTAGTTGGTTCTTAGAACATGCGGATCCTTTGGTAAAAGTAACCATTGTTCCTAGAGGTCGCTCTTTGGGTGCTGCTTGGTATTTACCACAAGAAAAGTTCATTACAAGAACAGAAAAATTCTTAGATGAAATTTGTGTAACTATGGGCGGTAGAGCTGCAGAACAACTTATTTTTGGTAAAATTTCTACTGGAGCTTTAAGTGACTTAGAAAGCGTAACCAAAAAAGCGAAAGCTATGGTCATGATTTACGGGTTAAACGAAAAAGTTGGTAACGTAACATTTTATGATCCTGCTGGTGAAAATGGTTTTGTAAAACCTTACAGTGAAAAAACTGCAGAGCTGATTGATAATGAAATTAAAAACATTATTGAAACACAATACCAACGTGCTATAGATTTATTAGAGTCTAAAAAACATATTTTAAAGCAATTAGCTGATAGGTTAATTGAACGTGAGGTTATTTTTAAAGACGATTTAGAAGAACTTTTTGGAAAAAGACCTTTTGAAAATCAAACTAAAGAAAATATAATAGATATTACCGAAGAGGAATAAAAAAAACCTTAAAAAAGATTAAAATCTCAGATTAACGTTAAGTTAGTCTGAGATTTTTTTATATTTGAAATACATGTATTCACAAACTATAGTTGTTGAACCATAAATGAGTATTTTTAATAAGTTATTTGGTAAAAAACCAAACAAAACATCTAACAAATCATCTTCAGAAGAAAGAGGAAAGCACATGCCCAAAATTGAACTTCCTATAGATGAAAAATTCATGGTTGAATTCAAAGAAAATGGCGGTAAGTTTCTTTACTGTTCAGAGATTAGCGAAGTGACTTCAAATTTCAAATCCATTTTAGCAGAGAATAATTGGGAAAATAAATCAGCTTGCATTTTAAATAAAGATTTAAAGAAATTATTTAAAAATGAAAATATAAAAATTTCAAACTCGCATGTAAACACTGATTTTTTTATAACTGACATTGAAGCTTTAGTTGCTGAAGTTGGTGCATTACTTATATCTAGCAATCAAATTGCTGAAATTAAAATTAATCAATACCCAAAAGATATTGTTGTCTTTGCAAAAACGAGTCAAATTGTAAAAAATATAGGCGAAGGATTAACAGATATTAAAGCAAAAAACAAACCAAGAATACCAACAAACATTACAACTATTAAAAACTTTAAGGTCAACGAAAATAAAGACAATAAAGACTTTTTAACTTATGGAAGTAATGCTAAAAACGTTTATCTATTACTTTTAGAAGACCTATAACCTAATGAAAGAATCTATTCTAAGAGGTGTATCAGGCTTCGTTTATGTTGCTCTACTCCTACTTTCTTTTTTAAATGAACACACATTAATTCTTATATTTTATATTTTTGGAATGATTTGCATTTCAGAATTTAAAAAATTAATTGATTTAAAGCATTGGTCACCTTACGTGATCTTTACCATCATTTATATCATTTTTGGTTATTGGAAACTTATCATTACATCTAATGTAGGATTAAATCCCAGCACTCAAATTTTGCTTGTAATTACCATTTTTGTGCAACTTTTCTTAGTTAAAGATTTATTTTCAGAAAAAACAATTCCGCTTGTTGGTTTTAAAAAACATATTCTATCCACGTTTTATTTATCTAGTGCATTTGTGTTTTTACCCTTAATAACAACCTACAATGGTGAGTTTGATACAACTATTCTTTTGGGTAGTTTTATTTTGGTTTGGGTTAACGATTCATTCGCATATATTGTGGGAAAAAATTTAGGTAAACAAAAACTTTTTCCTTCAGTTTCACCCAAAAAAACGATTGAAGGCTTTTTAGGAGGCATTTTATTTGCATGTATTGCTAGTTATTTTATTTCACTTTATACACCACAAATAACTTACACGAGCTGGCTAATTATTAGTATAATAGTGAGTACACTTGGAACTTTAGGAGATTTAGTAGAATCTAAATTTAAACGACAAGCACAAGTTAAAGATAGTGGAACCATTATGCCTGGACATGGCGGTTTAATGGATAGACTAGATAGCATTATATTTGCAGCACCATTTATTTATTTATTTTTAAGATTATTAAAATATGTTTCATAAAGAAGGTTATAAAATTATTACCGTTACGTTTATTCTTGTTATTGCTGGATTTTTAACGACTGATTATTTATTGAATGACAGTATATTAAAATGGCCTTTTTTTATAGTATTGGCTTTCTTTTTAATCATTATTTTACAGTTTTTTAGAAACCCAAAAAGACTTACAACTTTAAGTGATGCAACCATAGTTTCGCCTGTAGATGGAAAGGTAGTTGTCATTGAAGAAGTTGAAGAACCTGAATTTTTTAAAGATAAACGACTTCAAGTTAGCGTTTTTATGTCTCCTATAAATGTGCATGTTACACGTTATCCAATAAGCGGTAAAGTGTCTTACAGTAAATATCATCCGGGAAAATATTTAGTAGCTTGGCATCCAAAAGCTAGTACTGAAAATGAGCGTACAACTGTAGTAGTTGAAAATAAAAGTTTTGGTTCAGTTTTATATAGACAAATCGCTGGAGCCTTAGCTAAACGTATTGTTAATTATGCTGTTGTAAATGACGATGCTATACAAGGTGAAGATTCTGGATTTATAAAATTTGGTTCAAGAGTGGATTTATATTTACCTTTAGGTACAAAGTTAGATGTGAAATTAAATCAAAAAGTAAAAGGCGGAGAATCTGTTATTGCATCTCTTTAGTTTTATGAATGAAAAAGACCTAAATATTGAATTTGAGGAAGCGGTTGAACGCATTAATCAGCATAAAGAACCTTTTCCTGCAGATTTCTTATTACGTCTCTATGCCTACTACAAAAAAGCGACTAATAATTATTCTAGACCAAGCAGTAAAAAACCTATAATTAATGCATTTAAAACTAATGCACTTTTTCAAATACAAAGCATAAGTGAAGATGAAGCAAAACAAGAATATATTAATCTTGTAAACAAGTATTTTCTTTATAGAAAATAAGGTTTTTTTAGCCCTTTTTTATTCCATTATAAAGTCTAAAATTTTATTAGAACTACCATTAGAAAAACTAATACCTAACAATGCAGAAATTGTTGGAGCAATGCTAGTAATTTCAGTTTTCTTAAAACTACTTCCTTGCTTAATGCCATTACCGTAAAATATTAAAGGTACATGAGTGTCATAATTTAAGCCTGAACCATGTGTAGATCCTGTTTTAGAATACCTTATATAATTTGGCTTATAACTATAAATAACATTACCTGAATACATATAGTTATATCCATTTTGAAGTAATTTTGATTCTCCTTCAAAATAATTTGTAAACTTCATTGCTTTTGATGTATAAGCTTGACTTACATCATGATGCGCAACAAGATGCCTAGCAACATACGATTCTATTTTATCCAAATTTAATCCATAACTTAGAATGGTTTTTTCATCTAAAAAAATCTGGTTATTGCTAATGTTTTTAACCACATTTCCTATCTTAAAACCAACTTCTATTAATGAATCTACATGTTTCTTTAAATCGGATCTTGAAACGTATCCAGCAGGAATTCTTTTAGACTTTAAATAAGTTGGAACATCTACTGCGCCATGATCGGATGTTAAAAACAATGTGTAATTTCCTTTGCCAACCTCAACATTAAGCGTTTGTATTAATCGTGCAATATCTCTATCTAATCTCACGTAAGTATCTTCAACTTCTTTAGAATTAACGCCAAAATTATGACCAACGTAATCGGTACTAGAAAAGCTTACTGTTAAAACATCAGTTATATTGTCTTTACCTAATTGTTCATTTTTTATAGCTTCTATTGCAAAATCAGTTAACAAACTATTGCCAAAAGGTGTTGTTTTTAAAATATCAAAATTGCCATTTTTATTAGATAGTTTCTTTAAATCATAAGGGAAAGTCGCATTCTTTTTACCGTCAAATCCACCTTCAAATTCATTCAAATCTTCTCCACTTTCAACGTAAGAATCTAAAGGCAATAATGTATTCCATTCTTTTAAATAAGATATTGCTTTTTTTGAACTATTAAACTGTTTCACCCAATTTGGCAAATTATTCATATAGAAATCGCTAGTAATGAATTTACCTTCTTTTTTTCCGTGAAACCAATACGCCGCATTTGCAGAATGTCCTGCTGGCAATACTGCTCCTCTATCTTTTAATGAAATACCAATTGTTTTGCCTTTAAACTGGGTAAACAATCTGTTTTCGTCTCCAAAAGTTGTGGTTAACATTCTATGTGGAGACATTTTTCCTGCTTTATGATTTGTTCCCACTGCATTCACATTAGCATCACCAGCACAATAAACAGTTTCATCATTTAGTTTATCATACCAATAATTTGCAATAATTCCATTAGTTTTTGGTGTTGCTCCAGTAAAAATTGCGGCATGTCCTGGACCAGTGTAAGTTGGAATATAATTGTAATGGTTATTTTTTAAATTGAATCCTTCATGCATTAATAATTTAAAACCATCATCGGAAAACTTGTTATAAAATCGTGTTAAATAATCGTAGCGCATTTGGTCTACCACTACTCCAATGACTAATTTTGGTTTAGACTTTTGAAGAGAATCATTATCAGTTTTAAATGTTTTTGAAAAACCTAAAAAACTAACGAGTAGAAGTAATATTGATAGGAAACTATTATTTTTCATAAGTAACGATTTACAGAAATCAAAAATAATTGAATTTTAAGTTTTCTAAGTGAATTTAGCGTTAAATAGCTTAAAAGTTTCCTATTTTAGCATCAATTGAAAACGTATGCAGTACCTACATAATATTGGCACCTATTTTTTAATGGTGAAAGAAATGTTTTTAAAACCGACAAAATGGTCGGTAATGAAACGTTTAATTTTAAAAGATATTGACGATTTAGTTATTGGTTCTATAGGAATCGTTTCTTTTATTGCTTTTTTTGTTGGTGGCGTAATTACAATTCAAACTGCATTAAATATTGATAATCCTTTAATACCAAAATCTCTAGTTGGATTTGCCACAAGACAATCTATCGTTTTAGAGTTTGCGCCTACATTTATTTCAATTATTATGGCTGGAAAAGTAGGATCATTTATTACTTCTAGTATTGGTACCATGCGCGTTACAGAACAAATTGATGCCTTAGAAGTTATGGGAATTAATTCTATAAATTATTTAGTATTTCCTAAAGTTGTTGCCATGACTTTATATCCTTTTATTATCAGCATTGCTATGTTTTTAGGAATTATGGGTGGTTTAGCAGCTTGTATATTTGGCGGTTATTCTTCTTACGACGATTTTATTACTGGCGTACAACTAGATTTTATTCCGTTTCATATTGTTTACGCATTTTTAAAGACTTTTGTTTTTGCCTTTATTTTGGCAACTATACCATCTTATCATGGTTATTATATGAAAGGTGGCGCTTTAGAAGTAGGAAAAGCAAGCACAACATCATTTGTATGGACAAGTGTTGCTATTATACTTTTAAATTATATTTTAACCCAATTATTACTTAGCTAATATGATAGAAGTTAAAGATTTACACAAGTCATTTGGAGAAAATCATATCCTAAAAGGTTTAAGTACAACTTTTGAAACAGGTAAGACGAATTTAATAATTGGACAAAGTGGTTCTGGGAAAACCGTTTTTTTAAAATGCTTACTGGGTTTATTTAATTATGAAAAAGGTAGCATTTCTTATGATGGAGATGTTTTTGCTCAATTAAGTGAAGACCAAAAAAGAAACATGCGCGCACAAATAGGAATGGTCTTTCAAGGTAGTGCTTTATTCGATTCTATGACGATTGCCGAAAACGTAATGTTTCCTTTACGAATGTTTACCAAACAAAGTAAAAGCGAAATGCAAGATCGTGTAGATTTTGTATTAAAACGTGTGAATTTAGATGATGCTCACAACAAAATGCCAAGTGAAGCTTCTGGAGGAATGCAAAAACGTGTCGCTATTGCACGAGCTATTGTAAACAAACCAAAGTATTTGTTTTGTGACGAGCCCAATTCTGGTCTAGATCCTAAAACTTCAATGGTTATAGATAATTTAATTCAAGAGATTACTGAAGAATATAATATCACCACTGTAATCAACTCTCACGATATGAATTCTGTTATGGAAATTGGACAAAAAATCGTATTCCTTAAAAACGGTTATAAAGAATGGGAAGGCTCTAAAGAAACGATTTTTAAAACAGAAAACGAAGCTGTAACCAACTTCGTTTATTCCTCTAACCTATTTAAAGAAGTTCGTCGTGTATATTTACTAAACGAAAAACTTAAATAACTTTTAATTATTTTTAACTGAAATATTTTTCTGCTTTAACTTCGTTTCTAACCAAGTCTTTAACTCTTTATTTTTTATTGTTTTAATACTATCGGTTAAACTCTTTTTCCAAGAAACCATAGCAACGTTTAAAGTATCAGCTTTAACAAAATCTGAAGAAGTTAACATACTTGTGTATCCAAATGCTTCTAAATCTGAAAATTTAATCTTAGCATCCTTAGCCAAATCAATAGAACCTTGATTTTTACCATTTATTAGTTTCAACTGATTAATTAAGACTTGTAAGCTATCGGTTTTAAGTTGTAATCCTTTTATTAAAATGTTTTTTTGTTCTAAATCTATAGTTGCTCTGTCATACATGTCTGCAATCATATCTGCTCCACGTGTATTGTTGCTATTGATAATTAAATCAAACATTTGAATGTTTTCGTAACCCTTTAACTCGTTTTTTAAATCTGAAATAGTAGCAGGCGAAACTTCCCCATTAAAAAATAATTTGATAGTTTTGTCATCAACACTAATATTGTCACGTTGTAACCATAAATCGTCGTTAGACTCGACTTCATTCTTAATAAAGTTATTATAATCTCTTTCGTATTTCGTTTCATTTAAGACGTTAATAAACGTATTAATTGCAGGAATCATTACTATAATAGCTACTAAAGACGCAAACTGAGCAATACGTTTACGTTTTTTAGAATTGGCATATTTAAGCATTGGAAAACGCAATACTTTCAACACCACAAAAGCTGCCAAACCAATAAAAATGGTGTTAATAGTAAATAAATACATTGCACCCCAAAAATAGTCTAGGTTTTTGGCTAAACCATAACCTGCAGTACATAAAGGTGGCATTAAGGCTGTGGCTATAGCAACACCAAAAATAACCGAAGCTATAGTTCCTTTTTTAGTTCTAGCAATCATAAGTGCTGCACCACCAAAAAAAGCAATTAAAACATCACGAATATCTGGTCGTGTTCTTGCAAAAAGCTCAGAAGTTTCTTCACTTAAAGGAAAAAATTTAAAGAATAAAAACGCGGTTAATAAACTTAAAACAATCATAGTTGCTAAGTTTATTAGTGACTTTTTTAAAGTATCAATATCATTAATGGCAAGCGATAAACCTAAACCTAAAATTGGCCCCATTAATGGCGAAATTAACATGGCTCCAATGACTACTGCTGTAGAATTAGCGTTAAGTCCTATAGAAGCAACAAAAATGGAACAAATTAAAATCCAAGCTGTTGCACCTTTAAAAGGAATATCTGCTTTTATAGCGGTAATTGTTGCATCTCTATCGGTATCATCACGAAAGTCTAACAACTCACTTAAAAAAGTAGTAATACTCGTAATAAGTCCAGCTGCATCTTTTTGTACGGCTTTTTTACTGTCTTCAATTTTTT
>Ga0079255_1009665_pt1 | contig 11410 bp, 11 predicted proteins | sample KNS7NT10metaT_FD_77389 | JGI IMG/M metagenome (GOLD analysis project Ga0079255, IMG submission 77389) | Marine microbial communities from Southern Atlantic Ocean transect - KN S7 NT10 metaT (Metagenome Metatranscriptome) | ecosystem: Environmental > Aquatic > Marine > Oceanic | place: Southern... | reverse complement strand
TGATATCAATCAATCTAAATTTAATTATGAAAAAACTACTCGTATTATTCGCATTATCACTTTTTGTATTTTCATGCGGAACCCCAAAAACAGTAAGAGCATCAAAGAAAGTTATAAAAGGCGATTGGATGCTTCAAAACATCACTTATAGTCAAACAGGAACTTTTAACGTGACTTTATTAAACGATACTTCAGCAGAATGTATGGAAGGAAGTCAATGGAAATTTATTCCAAATAACAATACAGGTATGTATGCTATTAATAAAACCTCTTGCCCTGTTGGTGATCGTAATTTTAACTTTACTATTCAAGAAGTAGATGAGGTTACAGGACTTTACGATTTTTTATTGAAACCAACCAATGAAAAAGGTAAAAGCGACACGAATAACGGGTTCAGAATCAATTTAGTGCAGCTAAACGAAACAAACATGACTTGGCAACAATCACTTTATGTTGATGGAAAACCATTTGTAATATCAATGAATTTTATTAAAACTAACTAATATGAAAACTATAAAAAATAAATTAATCGCATCTATTTTAATATTAACTGTCTTGTTTGCTTTTTCTAGCTGTGAAGCTACAAGAAATGCAAATAACAAACAAAAAGGAGCAGTGATTGGTGCTGCAGGTGGAGCCATTTTAGGAGCTATAATTGGTAACAATGTAGGTAAAGGTGGAAATGGTGAAATTGGAGCTGTAATTGGTGGTGTTGTTGGTGGCGGTGCAGGAATTCTTATTGGTAATAAGATGGATAAGCAAGCGCAAAAAATTGAAAATGAAATTCCAGGCGCAGTTGTAGAACGTGTTGACGACGGAATCGTTGTAACATTCGATGAAAATTCTGGCGTGTATTTCGATACCGCTAAATACAATATCAACTCAGCTTCACAATCTACCTTAAATAAACTAGCAGGAGTTTTTGCTGAATATCCAGATACAAACATTTTAGTTGTTGGTCATACTGATAGCGTTGGTAGCGATGAAAGCAACATGACGTTGTCTAAAAACCGAGCTTATGCAGTAACTAATTATTTACAGAATAAAGGTTTAGCAAGTTCACGTTTTACGACAAACTGGTTTGGAGAATCACAACCAAAACATGATAACTCTACTGCGGAAGGTCGTGCTAAAAATCGTCGTGTGAATGTTGCTATTTTACCAAATCAAAAAATGATTGACGACGCTAAACAAGAAGCTGGAAACTAAATTAAGGTAAACGTTTTAAAATAGCGTTTAGTTAAATATATTTGAGACCTCACCAATAATGTGAGGTCTTTTTTTATGCTAAATTATATTCTTTCCAAAACTCAGCTTCCAAAACTATCGGTACAAAACACCATTAAATTGTTAGACGAAGATTGTACTATTCCTTTTATTTCTCGTTACAGGAAAGAATTAACAGGAAATTTGGATGAAGTTGAAATTGGGAATATTGTTAAATACAAGGCAGAATTTGAAGCTTTAGAAAAAAGAAAAAAAGCCATTTTAAAAGCTTTAGAAGAACAGAGCGTTTTAACCGAAGCTTTGAAGCAAAAGGTAAATAATTGTAAGGATTTAACGACCTTAGAAGATTTGTATTTGCCTTACAAAAAAAGTCGAAAAACTAAAGCCGAAACGGCTCGTAAAAACGGATTGGAACCGTTGGCTAAAATTATTATGAGTCAGAATGCTCGAGATATAGAAAATGTGGCTTACAACTATATTAAAGGCGACATTAATGATGTAGAAGAAGCTTTACAAGGCGCAAGACATATTATAGCCGAATGGATAAACGAACGAACGGATATAAGAAATGGTTTGAGAAACCAAATAGAACGTCACGGACAAATAGCAACCAAGGTTGTTAAGTCTAAAAAGGACGATGAAAAAGCGCAGAAATTTCGTGATTATTTCAATTGGTCTGAAAGCTTAAATCGTATACCTTCACATCGTTTTTTGGCTATTTCTAGAGCAGAAAAAGAAGGCTTTATTAAGTTTAAATTAGAAGTAGATACAGATTTTGCTTTGAGTAAAATAAATCAACGTCTTATAAAATCCAATAACGCTTGTGCAGAACAAATAGAACTTGCCTCAAAAGATGCATTTAAGCGATTATTATTTCCATCTTTAAGTAATGAAGCTTTACAAAATGCTAAGGATAAAGCTGATGAATCTGCAATCATTATTTTTGCCAAAAATTTAAAGCAACTATTATTAGGTGCACCACTTGGTGAAAAGAGTGTTTTAGCTTTAGATCCAGGATTTAGAACAGGTTGTAAGTTGGTCGTTTTAGATGATAAAGGCGATTTAAAACACCACGAAACTATTTATCCGCATGCGCCAAAAAACAATACTGTTGAGGCAAAACAGACTATTAAGTATTTAGTTGAAAAACATGCTATCAAAGCGTTAGCAATTGGAAACGGTACAGCTTCTCGTGAAACAGAATCTTTAGTACGACAAATAGATTTTAAAAGCAACGTTGAAATTTTTGTGGTAAGTGAAGCTGGTGCAAGTATATATTCAGCAAATAAAATTGCTCGTGAAGAATTTCCTAATCAAGATGTAACTGTTCGTGGTTCGATTTCTATAGGTAGAAGATTACAAGATCCTTTAGCCGAGCTGGTAAAAATTGACGCAAAGTCTATTGGTGTTGGCCAATATCAGCATGATGTTGATCAAAATAAACTTCAAGATTCTTTAAGTAAAGTTGTAGAAAATTGTGTTAACGCAGTTGGCGTCAATATTAATACAGCAAGTCCAAGTTTATTAAGTTACGTATCTGGAATTGGACCAAAATTAGCCGATAATATTTGTCAATACCGCAGTGAAAACGGAAGTTTTAATTCTAGAAATGATATTAACAAAGTACCACGTTTAGGCGGAAAAGCTTTTGAACAAAGCGCAGGTTTTTTAAGAATAAAATCTGGTAAAAATCCTTTAGATAATTCTTCGGTACATCCAGAGCGTTACAATTTGGTTAAGCAAATGGCTAAGGATATTAAGGTTTCAGTTGAAGAATTAATTGGCAATACTTCAACTTTAGATAAAATAGACTTGAAAAACTATGCATCTAATGATGTTGGCTTATTAACCTTAGAAGATATTATTTCTGAGTTAAAAAAGCCAGGTTTAGATATTCGTGAAAAAGGAAAAGCTTTTCAATTCAACCAAAATATAAAATCTATAACAGATTTAGAAATTGGTCAAATTTTACCAGGAATCGTTAATAATATTACTGCTTTTGGCTGTTTTGTAGATATTGGAATTAAAGAAAGCGGACTAATTCATGTCTCAAACTTAGCAGATACTTATGTGAAAGATGTTAATGAACATGTAAGTTTACACGAACAAATTTCAGTTAAAGTTTTAGAGGTTGATGTGACTAGGAAACGTATTCAACTGCAAAAATTATAATGAACTTATAAAGTCAAATAATTTTTTTAAGTCTTCATTATTATCTAAATCAGTATCATTTGTTTTAATATAACTTTTAATTTTTTTGTCGTGCTTTGGGAAAATTTTTCTTATTCCTTTGTTGTTAAACTTAAATGGTGTTATGCCATTCTCATTCTTAGATATAAAATATTGTTCGCTTATTTTTTCATCGTAATAAGCCTTTTTGGGTTTATCATATGAGCTTCTAGCAGGTTGTTTTGGATTATATTTTTTAGTTTCTTTTTTATAAATAGCAAAAGCATCGCTTTTAAAAACTTCTACAAAATATCCACCATCTAAGTTTACGTACTTTTTTTGTCCAACCGTTATTTCGTTATTATTTCCGTTTTTGTCTAATATAATGACTTCATTTTCACCTTTTAAGACTTCAAATTCATCGTCGACAGTATTATATCTTACAGAAAAGATTTTTGTTCCAAAAGGCGAAATAGTTGCTGGTAAAAAATTTGTTTTTGCATATTTAGAACCTTCAATTTCTTCTGAAGAACCTTCTACTATTTTGTTATCTTCTACATCTCTTAGCATTCTTAACGATCCTCCAGGATAAGCCAAACCTTGTCCAAAAGAAAAAGTTCCAATAGCTAAGGCTAAGATTAAATATATATTTTTCATAATAATATTGTTTAAATAATACTGATTAGACCAAAATTTGTACCAAAGGTTTATTTTAAAAAAATTAAAACCCAGCTAAATTTATAATCTTTCCAGGAACTATAATTACTTTTTTAGGTGTTTTACCATCTAATTGTTTTTGTGTACGTTCATCTGCCATGACGATTTTTTCAATCTCATCTTTACTTAAATCTAATGGTAATTCTAATTCAAAACGTTTTTTTCCGTTAAACGAAACAGGATAAACTTTACTGCTTTCCACTAAATGACTTTCATCGAATTTTGGAAAAGCAACAGTAGAAATTGATGTTGAATGACCTAGTTGACTATACAATTCCTCAGCAATATGAGGCGCATAAGGAGAAATTAAAACCAATAAAGGTTCTAAAATTTCACGACTCGTACATTTTTGTGCGCCAAGTTCGTTAACTGCAATCATAAACGTAGAAACCGACGTATTGAATGAGAAATTCTCAATATCTTCTTGTACTTTCTTAATGGTTTTATGTAGCGTTTTTAAATTGTCTTTGCTAGGTGCAACATCATTTACTTTTACACCATTATCGTCAATAAATAGTTTCCAAAGTTTCTTCAGGAATCCATGAACTCCAGTAATTCCTGCTGTATTCCAAGGTTTATATTGCTCTAATGGTCCTAAAAACATTTCGTATAAACGTAAACTGTCCGCTCCATAATCGGCACAAATAGCATCAGGGTTTACCACGTTAAACCAACGTTTGGACATTTTCTCTACTTCTCGGCCAACTATATAGTTTCCTTCTTCGAGTATAAATTCAGCTCCTTCAAACCGAGGTTGCCAGATCTTTAGTTTTTCAATATCTATTTCATCAGAAGAGTTCACCATGTTTACGTCAACTCGGATTTCTTCAACTTCATATTCATCTTTTAATCCTTTTGAAACATATTTGTTTGTTCCTGATATACGATAAATAATAGCACTAGTCCCCAAAATCATTCCTTGGTTGATTAGTTTTTTAAAAGGTTCTTCAATATTTACAAATCCGCGATCTTTTAAGAATTTCACCCAAAAACGAGAATATAGTAAATGTCCTGTAGCATGTTCGCTACCACCAATGTATAAATCTACATTTTCCCAATAGTTTAGCGCATCTTCACTTGCAAAAACGCCATCTCTATTAGCTTTTTCTTCCATATAGCGGAAGAAATACCAAGAACTTCCAGCCCAACCAGGCATAGTGTTTAGTTCTAATGGAAAAACAGTTTTGTTATCAACTAAATCATTAGAAACTACTTTGTTGTTTTTTGTGTCCCAAGCCCAAACATCGGCGCGACCTAATGGCGGCTCACCTTCTTCGGTTGGCAAGTACTTTTCAACTTCTGGTAAGGTAATAGGTAAATGCGCAGCATCAATCATTTGAGGTTTATCATTTACATAATACACAGGAAATGGTTCACCCCAATAACGTTGACGACTAAACACTGCATCTCGTAAGCGATAATTGGTTTTTCCTTCGCCTTGTCCTAGTTTTTCTAATTCGTAGATTGCTGTTTTAGATGCTTTTTTATAGTTTAATCCATTTAGAAAATCACTATTTGCAATTTTAACGTTATCCTTTCCAGCGTAAGCTTCTTCAGAAATATCTACATTTTCAAAAATGTTAGGGATAGCAATATTAAAGTGTTTTGCAAAATCGTAGTCACGTTGGTCGCCACAAGGTACAGCCATTACAGCTCCAGTTCCGTAGCTAGCCAACACATAATCACCAATCCAAACTGGAATAGGTTCTTTTGTAAATGGATGTTCAGCATAAGCTCCAGTAAACACACCAGAAATGGTTTTTATATCCGCCATTCTATCACGTTCGCTTCGTTTAGCGGTAGCTTCAATGTAAGCTTCTACAGCTTCTTTTCGTTCGGATGTTGTTATTTTCGATACTAATTCATGCTCTGGCGCTAAAGTCATAAAACTTACACCAAAAATAGTATCAGGTCTTGTGGTGAAAACTTCTATTGTATCGTTATGATCTTTTAAATTAAAGGTCACACTAGCACCTTGAGATTTTCCTATCCAATTACGTTGTGTTTCTTTAAGAGAATCGGTAAAATCTACTGTATCTAAGCCTTGTAATAAACGTTCGGCATAGGCAGAAATTCGCATAGACCATTGTGTCATTTTTTTGCGAACTACAGGATGACCGCCACGCTCGGAAACACCATTAACTATTTCGTCATTTGCTAAAACGGTTCCTAAAACAGGACACCAGTTCACTTCAGTTTCAGCTAAATAGGTTAATCTATATTGTAATAATATATCTTGTTGTTTTTCGGATGAAAAATTATGCCATTCTTCTGCTGAAAATAGGCTAACATCTTCATCGCAAACCGCATTAATTTGCGCATTTCCTTCCGAAGAAAAAATGCTTGTAAGTGAATCTATATGTTCGGCTTTATTAGTGTCTTTATTAAACCAAGATTCAAATAATTGTATGAAAATCCATTGTGTCCATTTGTAATATTCTGGTTCGCTGGTACGAACTTCTCGAGACCAATCGAAACTAAATCCTATTTGATCTAATTGTCTTCTATATGTGGCAATATTATCTTTAGTGGTTACAGATGGATGTTGTCCGGTTTGAATGGCATACTGCTCAGCTGGTAAACCAAAACTATCGTAACCTTGAGGATGCAATACATTAAATCCTTTGTGACGTTTGTAGCGTGCATAAATATCACTAGCGATATAGCCTAAAGGATGGCCAACGTGTAAACCTGAGCCACTAGGGTAAGGAAACATATCTAACACATAATATTTTGGTTTGTCAGATGTGTTTGAGGCTTTAAAAGTCTCATTTTCTGCCCAATATTTTTGCCATTTAGCTTCTATCTCGTTGAAATTGTATTGCATCGTGCTTTTTTTACTTAATAAAGGCGCAAATTTAAACTTATTATAAGAAGATTAAAAGATTATACGTTGTAAACATACACAGAACTAATTTCTTTTATATTTTTACCTAATAATTCTAAAATTCTTATGAGTACATCTTTTGATAAATTTCAAAAACGCAAATTAATATCGTCTTATTTTTCGGTGGTTTTAAGTATCGCATTGGTCTTGTTTTTATTAGGATTATTAGGGCTTTTAGTTATTAATGCTAAAAAAGTAGCCGATCATTTTAAAGAACAAGTAACTGTAACAATTTATTTAAAAGAAACTGCAAAAGATATAGAAATAAAGCAGCTTGAGAAAAGTTTAGCGATGGCAGATTATGTTAAGTCTACTAATTACGTATCTAAAGAACGTGCAGCAGAAATTTTAAAAGCTGAAAATGGAGAAGATTTTATGTCTTTTTTAGGTTTTAATCCTTTACAAAATTCTATTGATATTAATTTAAAAGCCGATTTTGTTACAAGTGAAAAGCTTGAGTCTATTTCTAAAGAAGCCATGTCTAAAGGTTTCGTTTCGGAAGTGACTTACGATAACGATTTGGTAAATTTAATGAACGATAATGTTAAGAAAATTAGCTTTTGGGTTTTACTACTTAGCGGTATTTTTACTTTAATTGCTGTTTTGCTTATTAATAGTTCAATAAGATTATCGGTTTTCTCAAAGCGTTTTACTATAAAAACTATGCAAATGGTTGGTGCAACCAAACGATTTATTAGAAAACCATTTATTTTTAAAAGTATAAGACTAGGAATTATAGGTGCTATAATTGCTATGATAGGCATGGCAGTTGTACTTTATTATACAAACAAAACATTCCCGGAATTAGAAGTTTTAAAAAATCAAATTTATGTTGCAGGCTTATTTGTAGCAATTTTAATTACTGGGATTATTATTACGTGGTTTTCTACATTTTTAGCAACTTCTCGTTTTTTAAATTTAAAAACCGACCAATTATATTAACAGCTTTTTAACGGATTGAACAATACTACTATTTGCAAAGTAGCGTTATAAATTAGCCAAACTAACCCAAGTCTAATTTAATATTTATGTTATGAAGCGTACGACATTCGTTATTATTGGGTTATTATTAATTTTTACAGGCACAATTCTTTCAGCAAAAAAAGAAATGAAACAAAAAGAAGTTAGCCTAGTTGTTCACAAGAAACAAAAACAACATTGGGAATAGTGACTTAAAATTCTGCTGTTTAAATTATTTTAATTTATTTTGCACTTATAAAATAAAACCAAATGTCTAATAACTCACAAGAGAAAGATTTTATCTTCGGAAAACGCAACTATAAATTTATGTTTATTGGTTTAGCGTGTATTGTTTTAGGTTTTATTTTAATGTCTGGTGGCGGCAGCGATGATCCTAATGTGTTTAGCGAAGCTATTTTTTCTTGGCGTCGTATTCGTTTAGCGCCAGCTTTAATTATTATAGGTTTTGGTTTTCAAGTCTATGCTATTTTAACGCGTAAGGAAGATAAAAAATAGAAGTGTAGTCTTTTTTTATTTTGAAGTATTAAAGCTTCTTTTTAATACTTTTGCGATATGGATATTATCGATTCAATTATTTTAGGAATAATTCAAGGTTTAACAGAGTTTTTACCTGTATCATCAAGTGGTCATTTAGAGTTAGGAAAAGCCATTCTTGGCGATAATTCTTTGCCTGAAGAAAGTTTACTTTTTACCGTTTTACTTCATTTTGCAACTGCATTAAGTACAATAGTCGTTTTTAGAAAAGACATTTTTAGCATTTTAAAAGGTTTATTCTCATTTTCTTGGAAAGAAGACACACAATTTGCCTTTAAAATTTTAGTGTCTATGATTCCAGCAGTAGTTGTTGGATTATTATTTGAAGCTCAACTAGAAGAATTGTTTGGTGGTAATATTTTATTGGTAGGAACTATGTTGATTGTTACTGCAGTATTACTTTTTCTAGCTGATAAAGCAAAAGACACCAATAAACCAGTATCATTCAAAAATGCATTTATTATAGGAATTTCTCAAGCCATCGCAATGTTGCCAGGAATTTCAAGATCTGGAGCAACTATTTCGACTTCAGTATTATTAGGAAATGATAAAACCAAAGCGGCACGATTTTCATTTTTAATGGTGATACCACTAATTTTTGGAAAGATTGCTAAAGATATTATTGGAGGCGACTTAAGTTTAGATGGACAAAATTCAGTTGCTCTTTCCGCAGGATTTATTGCGGCTTTTTTATCAGGATTAGTCGCATGTACTTGGATGATTGCTTTAGTTAAAAAAAGTAAGTTGTCTTATTTCGCTATTTATTGTGCTATAGTTGGTGTTATAGCTATTGTATTTTCCATTTTAAATTAAAAGGATTATGACTGGAGAAGACTATAAAGCAGGACAAGTTTTACTAATAGATAAACCTTTGGAATGGACCTCATTTCAAGCGGTAAATAAATTGCGCTGGGAAATAAGACAAGCTTTTAATATTAAAAAAATTAAAGTTGGTCATGCAGGAACTTTAGATCCTTTAGCGACTGGTTTATTAGTGATTTGCACAGGTAAAATGACTAAACAAATAGAAACTTTTCAAGGACAAGTTAAGGAATATACTGGAACCATTTTTTTAGGAAGCACAACACCTTCATACGATTTAGAAACAGACATTGACCAAACGTTTGAAACAAGTCATATTACTGAAGAACTAATTCTTGAAACTACAAATCAATTTATAGGTGAAATAGACCAGTTTCCACCAGTTTTTTCAGCATTAAAAAAAGAAGGAAAACGTTTGTACGAATATGCTAGAGCAGGAGAAGCAGTAGAAATTCCATCACGAAAAATAAATATTTCAGAATTTGAAATCACAGCTATTGATGGTTTAAATGTGAATTTTAGAGTGGTTTGCAGTAAAGGAACTTACATTAGGTCTTTGGCACACGACTTTGGAAAAGCATTAAATTCTGGTGCGCATTTATCGGTTTTAAGACGCACAAAAATTGGTGATTTTAATGTTAACGAAGCACTTAGTATTGACGACTTTATTAAAAAATTAACAGCCGAAAAATAAGTTATACTTATATTTAGTGTTGTTATACTATGAATTTAAACGGAGAACAAAAAGCATTAGTGATTACACTTTCCTTAAGTGTTGGCTTGTTGTTGTTTTTGGCGAACTTAAATTTTATTGAGCAAAAGCAAATTCTTCAAGACTTTTTTGAGGTTGAAACTGTTGTTGAAATACAACCAGAAGAAGACCCAAAAACTGAAGAACTTTCTAATTTAAATAAAGCTGAAACTAATAAAGCTTTTAATGACTCCAAAAAAGATATTGCACAATCTTACGAGCGCATTAAACCTGCCGAAGATTTTAACTACGACGATTTTAAGGAAGAAAACGTTGCTGAAAGTGATGAAAATTTAGAAGAAACAGAAACAGTTTCTAATTTTTCGGTAAAGAAAACCAAACCTATTAGCCGTAAAAAAGTCCAAGCTTACGATAAAGCAAAACGTATTTTAGATCACCAAAAAAAATCAGCAACACAAAGCACAACTAAAAATAGTACAGTAAGTTTTAATTTAGTGAATCGTGACGCCACGTATTTACCAATTCCTGTTTATTTGTGCGATGGAGGCGGAAAAGTGGTCATTAATATTTCGGTAAATAAAAGCGGTAAAGTAACCAGTGCAAAAGTGAATACCTCTTTATCTGCTTCAAATTTATGTTTGCAAGATTTCGCTATAAAATATGCAAAAAGAGCTTCTTTTAATTTGGGGACAAAAAAAGCTCAACTTGGTACCATAACATACCAATTTCAGTAGATTTTATAAGTCTAAAAGCTGTTCTAAATCGCTTAAAATTGTTTGTCCTTTATCTTTGTTATACCAATGTTGCAAGTCTTCTTTAAATTCAGGAGTTAGTTTTCCATGAGTTGCTTTGTAATCATTTACAAGTGCAGTTGCTGTACTTGGTCTTGGACCATAAGTAAAGTTCACATTCAAATCATCATCTAGGCCAATAACTTTAGGAATAGCTTTTCCGCCATTTGTTAAAAAGGCATACATTAAATGATCGTTTTCGTCTCTTAAAACTAGTTCTAATTTAATTTTAGGGTTTAACTCAGCAACTTTATTTATAACAGGAATAACATGAGCCGCATCGCCACACCAACTTTCTGTTAAGACTAAAAGTGTAATCTCTTTATCGTAATTTTTTATTTTTTTGTTGAAGCGCTTCACTAACTTTTACGGTTTTATCCCAACGTTTCATACGTCGGTCGTTTAGCATGGTATAATTTGCTAAAGCTTCAGTTTTTTCATTACCAGTTGCTCTGTTATCTTCAACTAAATGAGTAACTAAATTTCTATATTCAGAATAAGACATGCTATTTTTCAAACTGTCTGTAATAATATTTGCAATGTGTTTTGTAGCTGTTTCCATGATGTAAA
>Ga0079255_1257526_pt1 | contig 11431 bp, 6 predicted proteins | sample KNS7NT10metaT_FD_77389 | JGI IMG/M metagenome (GOLD analysis project Ga0079255, IMG submission 77389) | Marine microbial communities from Southern Atlantic Ocean transect - KN S7 NT10 metaT (Metagenome Metatranscriptome) | ecosystem: Environmental > Aquatic > Marine > Oceanic | place: Southern... | reverse complement strand
CTCTTCGCCTTCATACATAGGCTCAGTCTGTAACACATAATCTTTATCGTGTCCTGGCTTACTGTAATCGTATGCCCAACGATGTACTTCTGGAATTTCTCCTGGCCAGTTACCATGGATATGCTCCACTGGAGTTGTCCATTCCATTGTGTTAGATTTCCATGGGTTTTGAGTTGCTTTTTTACCGTAAAAAATACTAGAAAAGAAGTTGTATAAAAACACTAATTGGAAAATAGCACCAACTATTGCAAACATTGAAATTACAACATTGGCATCTGCTAAATCATCAAATAATGGGAAATTAGAGTTTGTATAGTAACGTCTTGGTAGACCTGCCATACCTATAAAGTGCATTGGGAAAAATACGCCATAAGCACATATTGCTGTTACCCAAAAATGAATGTAACCAAGTTGCTTGTTCATCATACGACCAAACATTTTAGGGAACCAATGATAAATACCTGCAAACATACCATAAAGCGCAGATATACCCATTACTAAGTGGAAGTGCGCTACTACAAAGTAAGTGTCGTGTACATTAATATCTAACGCAGAATCACCTAAAATAATACCCGTTAATCCACCTGTAATGAATGTAGATACTAGACCTATTGAGAATAACATTGCTGGGTTTAACTGCAAATTACCTTTCCATAAGGTTGTAATATAGTTGAACGCTTTTACTGCCGATGGTATTGCAATTAATAAGGTTGTAAATGTAAATACAGATCCTAAAAATGGATTCATTCCTGATATAAACATGTGGTGACCCCAAACAATTGTAGATAAGAATGCAATTGCTAAAATTGATGCTACCATTGCACGATAACCAAAAATTGGTTTACGTGAGTTTGTTGCTATAATTTCTGATGTAATTCCTAAGGCAGGTAATAATACGATATATACTTCTGGGTGACCTAAGAACCAGAATAAATGTTCGAATAAAACTGGTGATCCACCTTGATAATGTAATACTTCACCTTGAATAAAAATATCTGATAAAAAGAAAGACGTTCCAAAACTTCTATCCATTATTAATAATAATGCAGCAGATAGTAACACTGGGAAAGAAATAATACCTATGATAGCTGTTACAAAGAATGCCCATATTGTTAATGGTAAACGCGTCATAGACATACCTTTTGTTCTTAAGTTTATTACAGTAACAACATAATTAAGAGACCCTAAAAGCGAGGATGCAATAAAAATTGCCATAGATACTAACCATAGTGTCATACCCATACCTGATCCACCTTGTGCCATTGGTAATGCACTAAGTGGCGGATATATAGTCCATCCTGCAGCTGCTGGTCCAGCTTCTACAAAGAATGAACATACCATAATTACACTTGATATAAAGAATAACCAATACGATACCATATTAAGGAATCCTGAAGCCATATCTCTTGCACCAATTTGTAAAGGAATTAATAAGTTACTAAATGTACCACTTAACCCAGCTGTTAATACAAAGAATACCATTATTGTACCATGTATAGTAACAAGTGCTAGGTATATGTCTGCATCCATTATACCTTCTGGAGCCCATTTACCTAACAATGCTTTAAACATTGGGTTAGGTTGTTCTGGCCAAGCGATTTGTATACGCATCATTATTGACATTAAAATACCAATAACTCCCATAATTGTACCAGTGATTAGGTACTGCTTGGCAATCATTTTATGATCTTGACTAAAGATGTATTTAGTAATAAACGTTTCTTTATGGTGATGACCATGATCGTCGTGAGCGTGAGTATCTTCTACGTGTGCTGCCATAATCTCTTTTTATATAATCTTTTTATTTTTAAGAATTAGTTAGTTGCTATTAAAGAATTTTTGAACTCTTTTTGCGTTTTTAACCAAGCGTCGTATTCTTCTTGTGTTTCAACTACAATTTTCATTTGCATATTGTAGTGAGACTTTCCACAAATCTTATTACATAATAATAAGTAATCAAACTCATAACGCTCTAGTGCATCTTCGCCTTCAGCTTGTAACTTTTTACTTTTTTCAGTTCTAATTTTATTAATATTAGCTACTTTATCAATCATCTCTGGTGTTTCACGCATTTCAGCTGTTGTCATGGTTGGTGTGAAACTAAATTGAGTAATCATCCCTGGCACACAATTCATTTGTGCTCTAAAATGTGGCATGTATGCAGAGTGTAATACATCTTGAGAACGCATTTTAAATAATACTGGTTTACCAACAGGTAAATGTAATTCTGTAGTAATAATATCATCTTGTGCATTAGGATCTGACTCGTCAACACCTAATATATTAGCTCTATCAATATCTATTAATCTTACGTTAGCTTTACCTAAAGTATTATCTGCGCCACCATATCTTGCTTTCCAGTTAAATTGTTGTGCATATAACTCTATAACTAATGGGTCATTACCTTTATCTGGATTCATAATACTTGTCCAAGTAAATAATCCGTTTATGATTAATCCAGCAAGAACGATTACAGGTATAATTGTCCAAACAGCTTCTAAGGTGTTATTATCTGCAAAAAAGACAGCTTTTTTTCCTTTTTCACCTTTATATTTAAAAGCAAAGTAGTGTAATAAAAACTGTGTTACAGTTTGTACAAAAAATATGATTACTAATGAAATAATCATTAGTCTATCAACATCTGGTCCGTGTTCTGAAGCAGCATTAGAAAGAATTGGTAAATCACCATACTTAACAAAACATACAATTGTAATGATGTATATAAATGCTAAAAAGCCCATCATTAAATATCCGTGAATTCTGTTATCTGTGTCTGTTGCTACTTGAGAATTTGCATTAGGCTTTCCGATTTGAGTTAAATCGTAAATTTTAACCATTTGCCAAATAGCAATAAGAATAAATACTAAAACTAAAATTGATAATAAAGCAGTCATTGTTGTCCTTCTTCTTTATTTAAATTAATAATGGAAATGTTCGCTCTCCTTAATTAAAGGATTTCCTTTAGCTACTAAAGATGCTTTTGATAATGAGTGGAATACCACAAAAATAAATAATCCAGCAAATAACATTATTGCTCCAATTTCTGGATAACCTATATACCATCTATCTCCAACAGTTGCAGGCATAATCATGTTATAAATATCTAAATAATGTCCAGCTAATATAACTACACCAGCCATAACAATAAACCATGGTAATCGTTTATAATCGCTATTCATTAATACTAATAATGGGAATAAAAAGTTCATTGCTACCATACCAAAGAATGGTAGTTTATAATCGTTTATTCTTGTCACAAAATACGTTACCTCTTCTGGTATGTTTGAATACCATATTAACATAAATTGTGAAAACCACAAATAGGTCCAAAAGATAGAAATACCAAACATAAACTTAGCTAAATCATGTAAGTGACTATCGTTTACTTGTGGTAATAAACCTTTAGATTTTAAGTACATTGTTATTAATGCAATAACTGTTATACCACTTACAAACATACTTGCAAAAACATACCATCCAAATAATGTTGAAAACCAGTGAGGATCAACACTCATAATCCAATCCCAAGACATCATAGACTCAGTGTAAATAAAAAACACTAAGAATAGCGCAGAAATACGAAATGTCTTTTTGTAATTACTAATATCACCTTGTTGTGCATCGTCTTGTGCTAAAGAAAATTTTCTAGCAAAGAAACGATATAGAGACCAGCCTGCTATAAAAATAATTCCTCTTAATAAGAAACCACCTTTATTTAACCAGCCCGATTTACCTTGAATTAATTTATCGTGCTCTACTACATCTGGATCCATCCAAATAAAAATATGACTATCTGCAACGTAAGCAACTCCTAAAACAATAATTACACCTGGTAATAGATAATATGTTATTGCTTCCATAACTCTAAATAGTAATGGCGACCAACCTGCTTGTGCAGCGTACTGAATCGCATAAAATGCAAGAACTCCTAAAGAAATCATCATAAAGAAAAATGCCGCTACGTATACTGCAGACCATGGTCTGTTATGTAATTGGTGCATTACGTGTTCTGCATGCTCATCTTCATGACTTTTTGAAACTTCTTCACCATGATGTGAATCTGATTTATGTGATGCTTCTACTTTATGAGTATCATGGCTTTCAGCTTCACTAGCACCATGACTACCATGAGCATGATCTTGAGCTAACATTTCTTTAACCTCTTCAACTGTATTGTATTTGTGAGCGTTTGAAAAACCTATACTAGTAAGAATTGCTCCTACAAGAACAAGCACTCCTGCAAATATTTTTAGTCTGTTTGAAAATGTATACATATCTATAATATAAACCTTTATCTAAAATCTTATTTCTTTAATTCTGCTCTTAAATTCATTACATATTGAGCTACTTGCCAACGCTCTTCTTCACTTAACTGATTTGCGTATGAGCCCATTGTGTTTTTACCATAATAAATTGTATGATAAACAGAACCTATTGTTATATCCCTATCTGCATAATTAGGAATACCTAATATTTTTTCTCTTTTAACTAATTTACCTTGACCTTTACCTTTATTTCCGTGACATATACCACAGTAAACTTGGTATAACGGTCCTGCTTTTTCAGCACTGTATGATAAAGAATCTAATGGTGATTGTAAGGTTGTTTTTGCTAACTCGTAACCTTCATTTGTATTTGGAATATCAAAAGGAATATATCCTCTTGGTACTGTACCATCTGCTGGTATTAGAGCTTCAACTCCATTTGGGAAAGCACTAGACTCTTGATAGGCTTCATAACCAACTGGTTCGTACATGTTTGGCATATACTCGTAATTAGGTCGAGAGTTTTTCTGACATGAAGTAAAAGCAATTGCTAATACTAATATGGTTGTTATATATTTTATATTCTTCATGAGATCTAATTAATGTGCTTTATCTACTAAATTAACTTCTACTGCACCAGTGCTTTCAAGAAATGATTGCATTTCTGACTCGTTACCTGAAACTGGAATTTCCATTAAAAAGTGATCATCTGTCGTTCTAACATCTGGGTTTTCTGCTTCTTTAAATGGCCACATACGGCTTCTTAAAAAGAAAGTAATTACCATTAAGTGCGCTGCAAAGAATACTGTTAACTCAAACATAATAGGGACAAAAGCAGGTAAGTTTTCTAAATAACTAAAACTAGGCTTTCCTCCAATATCTTGAGGCCAATCTTGAATCATAATGAAATTCATCATTAAAGTAGCGACAGAAATCCCTACACAACCATATAAAAAAGCACATATTGCTAAACGTGTTGGCGCCAAGCCCATTGCTTTGTCTAAACCATGAACTGGAAAAGGTGTATAAATTTCTTCGATATGATATTTTTCAGCTTTTACCTTTTTAACAGCAGCCATTAAAATATCATCATCATTATAAATAGCGTGAATTACTTTTGAAGCTTCCATAGACTATTCTTGATTATTAGTATTAGTATCATTTTTTTGAACAGAAGATGTTCTTTCATCTGCTCCTGTACCAACTAAAGAGTTTCCTGATTCTCTAATTGTTTTATACTTATCACCAGATGATTTTAATATTGTTTTTACTTCTGCTTGAGCTATTACAGGAAATGTTCTTGAGTATAATAAAAATAATACAAAGAAGAATCCTATTGTTCCTATAAAAATACCTATATCAACAAATGTTGGTGAAAACATGGTCCATGATGATGGTAAGTAATCTCTGTGTAATGATGTTACAATAATTACAAAACGCTCAAACCACATTCCTATATTTACAACTATAGATATAAAGAACGAGAACATGATACTTGTACGTAACTTTTTAGACCACATAAATTGTGGTGAGAACACATTACAAGTCATCATTGCCCAATATGCCCATGCATAAGGTCCTGTTGCTCTATTTAGGAAAGCATACTGCTCAAACTCTACCCCAGAATACCATGCCACAAATAATTCCGTAATATATGCTACACCAACTATAGAACCAGTAATCATGATGACTATGTTCATTAACTCGATGTGTTGTACCGTAATATAATCTTCCATATTACATACTTTACGCATGATAATAAGAAGCGTGTTTACCATCGCAAAACCGGAAAAAATTGCTCCTGCAACAAAATAAGGCGGGAAAATTGTAGTATGCCAACCTGGTATTACAGATGTCGCGAAATCAAACGATACAATAGTATGTACAGAAAGTACTAATGGCGTTGCTAAACCTGCAAGTACTAAAGAGACTTCTTCAAAACGTTGCCAATCTTTAGCTCTACCAGACCAACCAAAACTTACTAAACTGTATATCTTTTTTTGAAATGGTCTTACCGCTCTATCTCTTAACATAGCAAAATCTGGTAATAAACCTGTCCACCAAAATACTAATGACACAGATAAATAAGTTGAAATTGCAAATACATCCCATAATAATGGCGAGTTAAAGTTTACCCATAACGAACCAAATTGGTTTGGAATTGGTAAAACCCAATAGGCTAACCATGGTCTTCCCATGTGTATAATTGGGAATAAACCTGCTTGTACTACAGAGAAAATAGTCATTGCTTCTGCAGAACGGTTAATAGCCATACGCCATTTTTGACGGAATAATAATAATACCGCAGATATTAATGTACCGGCATGACCAATACCAACCCACCAAACGAAGTTAGTAATATCCCAAGCCCAGTTTACTGTTCGGTTTAATCCCCAAGTACCAATACCTGTTGATATAGTATAAATCATACATCCTATTCCCCAAAGAAATGCTACTAATGCGATTGAAAACACAATCCACCATTGCTTGTTTGCAAAACCTTCTACTGGTTTAGCAATATCTACAGTTACATCGTGGTAAGATTTGTTACCTGTAACTAAAGGTCTTCTAATAGGTGCTTCGTAATGAGACGCCATAATCCTTTTTTAATTATTACTTATTAATTCGTTTTTCTTTTTATTTAATGTTTCTCACTTTAGTTTGATACATCACATTAGGTTTTGTACCAACACTTTCTAATAAGTGATACATTCTATCATCGTGAGTTAACTCGGCTATTTCACTAGCTTTATCATTAACATCACCAAATGTCATTGCACCACTACTACAAGCAGCAGAACAAGCTGTTTTAAACTCACCATCTTTTATAGCTCGTCCATCTCTTTTAGCATCTAAAATTGTTTTTTGTGTCATTTGTATACACATAGAACATTTTTCCATAACACCACGAGAACGCACTACTACATCTGGGTTTAACACCATACGTCCTAAATCGTCATTCATATGGTAATCAAACTCATCGTTTTGAGCATATAAGAACCAGTTAAAACGACGTACTTTATACGGACAGTTGTTTGCACAATAACGTGTACCAACACATCTGTTATACGCCATATGGTTTTGACCTTGACGTCCATGTGATGTTGCTGCAACAGGACAAACTGTTTCGCAAGGCGCATGGTTACAATGTTGACACATTACAGGCTGAAATGCTACTTGAGGATTATCTGCTGGGTCTTCTAACTCACCAAATCCTCCTAAAGAACCATTATCTCCAAATAAACCAGAGAAACCTTCTTTTTTAGCATCATCTGCTTCAAACGTATCTTCAGATGAATAATATCTATCTATACGTAACCAATGCATATCGCGACTACGACGTATTTCTTCTTTTCCAACTACAGGCACATTATTTTCTGCATGACATGCAATTACACATGCACCACAACCTGTGCAAGCATTTAAATCTATAGATAAATTAAAGTGATGACCAACTGATCTATCAAATTCATCCCATAAGTCTACTTCTGGAGATGTTACTGGTGTTTCTTGATGATTTAAAGAGACCTCAGGAACAGGATTCCATACGTGCTTGTCTTTAGTATTAAAGACTTCTAAAGTTGTTTCTCTAACAATATCGCCACGACCCATTAAAGTACGTTGTACTTGAATACTGGCAAATTCGTGCATTCCTGTTGCCTTACTTACAGAAACAGATTGCACATTATTAAAGTTTTTATATAAAGGATAAGCATTTACCCCAGTTTTCATTTCATCTTTTAAACCATTAGTTCTACCATATCCTAATGATAACCCAATAGTTCCTTTTGCCTGTCCTGGCTGTATGATTGCAGGAACAGTTAATGACGTACCATTAGCTTTAATAGACACATAAGAACCATCTAAAGCACCTGTTGCGTCGTATGTGTTTTCTATACCCCAAGATTCAGCATCTGCTTTAGAAACAGTTACATAGTTATCCCAAGACACACGTGAAATTGGATCTGGAAACTCTTGCAACCAAGGATTGTTTGCTTGCTGTCCATCTCCCATACCAGTTTTTGTGTACAATACTAACTCTACACCTTTAGCATTTGCAGAATTTGCTAATGCACTAGCTGCATTAGATGCTGGAGTTTCAACAACTACTGCATCATCTTCTGCAGTTGAAGTTGAAGCATCTACAGTTTCAGTTCCTCCTAAAACTACATTAGATTTAGAAACATATACACCATCGTGTAATGCTTGATTAAAAGACGATCCGTTAAGGATATTGTCTTTCCAAGTCGATTTTATATAATCATTTAATGCTGTTCCGTTAGCATTCCATTTTAGTAAAGCTTCTTGAAATTGACGCGTATCAAACAAAGGACGAATTGTTGGTTGCATTAAAGCAAAATGTCCTTTTTTCATTTCAACATCACCCCAAGACTCTAAATAATGTGGTGCTGCAGCAATATATTGAGATACTTCTGCAGTTTCATCTTCTTTAGATGTAAAATTAACAGTTAAATCTACTTTTTTAAGTCCAGATGTAAACGATTTAGTATCTGCCAATGTGTACATTGGGTTAACACCACTCATTATAAGTGCACCAACTTTACCTGCATTCATATCGTTAACTAAAGCCATTACTTTAGCATCACTACCTTGACGTGTTTTTATAACGTTTTTAGTATCGAAAGCTTTACTTGCAAGTTTTTCATTTATTTCTAATACTACAGTTTGTGCATTAACATCTTGTAAACCTGTTACAACAACTGCTTTACTTCCTGCTTTATTAAGCTCTGAAGCTGCAGCACTAACCGCTTTTTCTATATTAGCCGGTAAAGAACCTGAAACTGATCCTCCAACAATGTAACTATGTAATTTAGCTAATGCTATTTTTTGCTGGTTTGGCGTTAATGGCACACGTTTATCTGCATTTGCTCCAGCTAAGCTCATATTAGCTTCAAACTGTATATGACGTGACATCTTACCATTTTTAGGTTTTCGTCCCATTGCATATCCAGAATCAAATCCGCCACCTTGCCAATCACCTAAAAAGTCTGCACCTACAGACACGATAGTTTTAGCTTTTGAAAAATCGTAATTTGCTAATGCTCTTTCACCATATTTAGCTTGAAATGCATCTAATGCAGAAGATTCAGAAACAGCATCGTAAACTACATGATTTACATTACCATACTTCTCCTTAAACTCTGCTATTAATTTTGTAGTAGATGGACTTGCGTAGGTTTGTGTTAATAACACAATTTGTTTACCACTACCTTTTATCTCTGTTAATTTTTGGTTTGTTTCTGCATCAAACTTAGACCAAGAAATAGCATTTCCGTCTTTTTTAGGACCTTTAACACGTGTTGCGTCGTATAAATCTAAAACAGAAGCATTAACTCTTGCATTAGCACTACCATTTGTAGCAGCTAAAGTGTTGTTTTCAATTTTAATTGGGCGACCTTCGCGTGTTTTTACTAAAACACTTGCATAATCAAATCCGTTTGCAATACTCGTTGCATAATAATTAGCAACACCAGGAATAATACTTTCTGGCTGCACTACGTAAGGAATAGATTTAATAACCGGTCCTTCGCATGCCGCTAAAGAAGCAGCTGCTGTACTAAAACCAACGTACTTTAAAAAGTCTCGTCTTGTTGTTTTTGAATCTTCTAACGCTTCTTTATCTCCTAAAAACTCATCCGTAGGAATTTCGTTAACAAATTCATTTTGTTTTAGCGCCTCAACAATAGAGCTATCTTTTTTTAGCTCCTCAACACTTGTCCAGTATTTCTTGTTTGATGACATATTTATTTAGTTATATAGTTGTTAGTTGATAGTGATTAGTATTACTAAAACTTCAACTGTATATTTTTAATTTATTAATAGTGACATTTACCACATTCTAATCCGCCCATTTGAGCTGCAGTAAAGTTTTCTACACCATACTTTTTCTTTAATTGCTCATGAATTTTTGTGTAATAGTTATTGTCTTTAACTTTTACATTTGTTTCTCGGTGACAATTAATACACCAGCCCATTGTTAAAGGCGCATGTTGACTCATAATTTCCATTTCCTCTACAGGTCCGTGACAAGTTTGACACTCAATACCACCAACAATAACATGTTGTGAGTGATTAAAGTATGCGAAATCTGGAAGATTATGAATTCTCACCCATTTAACTGGCTTCGTTTTCCCTGTATATTTTTGATTAGCATCATCCCAACCTACAGCATCATAAAGCTTTTTAATTTCACCATCATAAAATGCTTTTGAATACTCTTCTGTTGCAGTAGACTCAGCAACTTCATAAATTGATTTGTGGCAATTCATACAAATATTTAATGATGGAATCCCCGAATGCTTACTTACTCTTGCTGATGAATGACAATACTTACAATCTATACCATTATCTCCTGCGTGTATTCTGTGCGAGTAATGTATTGGCTGTACAGGCTCGTAACCTTGATTTACACCAACCTGCGACAAATAACCGTACACAAAATAAGCACTTGCCAACAACAACACTATAACAGATACAATCACTAAAAACTGATTTTGAATAAACAATTTCCAAATTGGTGTTCTTTTTGGTGATTCTGGTAATTCTAACCCTTTATCTGCAGCAAAACGACGTAATGTTTTGTTTACAATAACTAAAGCCGCAGCTAACAACGCAAACAACAATGCTAAAGCACCAAGAATTAACGTGTTAGAACCCGCGTTTCCACTATTTGACTCAGAGTTCACCTGAACCACACCTTCACCTGGCGCAGGTTCTTTTTTAACTTGTGCCGTATGCGCTAATATATCTGCTATATCTTGATCTGAAAAACCAGGATAAGCCGTCATTGCAGTTCCATTATATTCTTTAGTAATTTTGGCTGCGTAAGCATCACCAGATGCTTTTACCGCATCACTATTACGAATCCACGCCGCAATCCAATCCCTATCTAAACCTTCTTCTTCTGCCAATCTAGCCTCAACATTACGTAGTGCAGGACCAGTCATTTTTTTATCTAACTTATGACAAGACGCACAATTAGCATTAAATAAAGCTTTTCCTTTGGCAGCATCTCCTTCTTGCGCAGTTAGTGAGAGAGAAAAGGTCAGTAAAAAAACTAAGCTTAAACGAAGAAAGTTAAGACTTAATTTGCGGTAAAATACCTGTTTCATATTATATATTGAATTTACTTCTAAACTTTGGTA
>Ga0079255_1033776_pt1 | contig 11556 bp, 10 predicted proteins | sample KNS7NT10metaT_FD_77389 | JGI IMG/M metagenome (GOLD analysis project Ga0079255, IMG submission 77389) | Marine microbial communities from Southern Atlantic Ocean transect - KN S7 NT10 metaT (Metagenome Metatranscriptome) | ecosystem: Environmental > Aquatic > Marine > Oceanic | place: Southern... | reverse complement strand
GTAAAACCAATGCGTGAAGATTTAACTATCGCTGGTTTTCAAGAATTACATACAGAAGAAGATGTAGTCAATACACTTAAAAAAGAAGGAACAACGTTAGTCGTTGTAAATTCGGTTTGTGGTTGTGCTGCTGCTAATGCAAGACCTGGCGCTAAAATGAGCCTTGACAATGCAAAAAAACCAGATCACATTGCTACTGTTTTTGCAGGTGTTGACAAAGATGCTGTTAATAAAGCACGTGAATTTATGATTCCTTTTCCTCCAAGTTCGCCTTGTATGGCTTTATTTAAAGATGGTGAATTGGTTCATATGCTAGAACGTCACCATATTGAAGGTCGTCCAGCAGAATTAATTGCTGAAAATTTAAAAGACGCTTACAATTCACATTGTTAAAATTTACAATGCACACATAGTAAAACCACGCAAAATTGCGTGGTTTTTTTATGTTTTAGACCTTAATTGTCGTTAAATTTGTGCTTTTGCAATTTTAAATAATGAAAAAACTTTTAGCATATCCTTTAACGGTTTTATATTTTATCTTTTTTGGGTTGTTTTTACTTATTTTTCATCCCATACAAGTTATTTGTTACCGCGTATTTGGTTACAATGCTCATCGCTTAAGTGTCGCGTACTTAAATTGTTGCTTAACACGTTGTTTACATCTGCTAGGTTTTACCTACAATTTTAAAATCCCAAGCAATATTCCTACAGATAAACCAATTATTATAGTGGCTAATCACCAAAGCATGAACGATATTCCTCCTATAATTTGGTTTATGCGAAAGTTTCACCCTAAATTCATTAGTAAAAAGGAACTGGGAAAAGGCTTACCAAGTGTATCTTACAACTTACGTGTTGGTGGTTCGGTTTTAATAGATCGAAAAAATCCTCGCCAAGCGATTAGCGAAATTTCTAAAATAGCAGCTTACATTGAAAAACATAAACGTGCGGTTGTTATTTTCCCTGAAGGTACCAGAAGCAAAACAGGACAACCTAAACCATTTCAAACAAAAGGATTAACTGTACTATTTAAAAAAGCACCAAACGCAATTGTTGTCCCAATTACTATTAATAACTCTTATAAAACCTTACCTTACGGAAAATTCCCAATGGGTTTAGGAGCCAAAATTACATTTACAGTACATGATTATTTAAATGTTGCTAATTTTGAAATCCCTGAACTTATTGAAAAGGTTGAAAATACTATTACAAACGCCATTAAATCTACTTAATTATGTCCCTAAAAAATATCCGTTTAGATGTGATGAAATATCTTGAAAAAGATGTGGACACATTAATTGAAAAATATTTGGTTCCTATAGATTCTATATGGCAGCCAAGCGACTTTTTACCTAATTCTGAGTCAGATACTTTTTTTGATGAAGTGAAAGAAATTAGAGAACTCTCTAAAGAATTACCTTACGATTTTTGGGTCGTTTTAGTTGGCGATATGATTACCGAAGAAGCATTACCAACTTACGAGTCTTGGTTAATGGATGTTGAAGGTGTTGGACAAATAGAACGCAATGGCTGGTCTAAATGGGTAAGACAATGGACTGCAGAAGAAAATAGACATGGAGATGTACTTAACAAATACTTGTATTTGTCTGGTCGTGTAAACATGAAAGAAATTGAAAAAACAACGCAATATTTAATTGCAGATGGTTTTGATATTGGGACCGATCGTGATCCTTATAAAAACTTTGTTTACACGTCTTTCCAAGAGTTGGCAACATACATTTCTCATAACCGTGTTGCAAAATTAGCTAAAGCAAAAGGCAACAAGCAGTTAGCAAAAATGTGTAAAATTATTGCTGGCGATGAAATGCGCCACCATATGGCTTACAGTGATTTTGTTGATCGTATTTTTAAAGAAGATCCTAACCAAATGATGATGGCTTTTCACCACATGATGAAAGCTAAAATTACTATGCCTGCACATTTTTTAAGAGAATCTGGCGATAAAATTAGTACTGCTTTTGAAGAATTTAGTAATACAGCACAACGTATTGGTGTTTATACCTCTTTAGATTATATAGATATTCTTCAAAAATTAATTGATAAATGGAACATTGGTAGCATGACTGGCTTAAATTCTGAAGCTGAAAAAGCACGTGATTACTTAATGAAACTACCAAGTAGAATGACACGTTTAGCAGACAGAATGACTATTCCTGAAAATTCTTATCAGTTTAAATGGGTAGAACCTGCAAAACTGTAAAATTTTTTAATTCTTAAACTAAATCCTTTCAATTTAAACCTGAAAGGATTTTTTGTACCTATGGAAAAAGACAACATTATTTCTTTGACAATTAGTTTTGTAAAAAATCAATTAAAAAATGCTGAAGGCGGACACGATTGGTTTCATATAGAACGTGTTTATAAAAACGCTATTCTTATTTCAAAAAATGAAAAAGTTGATGAACTTGTTGTTGCTTTAGGAGCATTACTTCATGACATTGCCGACAGTAAATTTCATAATGGTGATGAAACTATTGGTCCTAAAGTTGCGCGCCAATTTTTAGAATCTATTAAAGTTGAAGAGTCTATAATTACTCACATTATAAAAATAATAGAAAACATAAGTTTTAAAGGCGGCAATGAAAAACAAACCTTTAAATCACTAGAGTTAGATGTTGTACAAGATGCAGATAGATTAGATGCTTTAGGTGCCATAGGAATTGCTAGAACTTTTAATTATGGTGGTTTTAAAAACAGAGCCATTTATAATCCAGAAATAAAGGCTAACTTAAACATGACCAAAGAAGCTTATAAAAACTCTACAGCGCCAACAATTAATCATTTCTATGAAAAATTGTTACTTTTAAAAGACAAAATGAATACAAAAACTGGATTAAAACTAGCGCAAAGTCGTCATGAATTTATGGAATCTTTTCTAAAACAGTTTTACAACGAATGGAATGGTAATAATTAACCGAACGATGCTTTTTCAGATAAATGAACAAAAAATAATTCTTAAATTTAATTTTATAAATAAATCATTTTTGAGTCTATTATTTGTTTGGAATAGTAATTGTAAAAGTATAAATGTAACATAAGTTATACAGTATCGTTTATGACTTATAAGAAACTATTATTATGAAATATATTTATTTATTTATACTATCAATTGCTTTCTCAACAAGCATATATTCACAAAATGAAACCTCTTCTTTTAAACAAGGCGAATGGTTTAAATTTAAAATGAGTTATAGTGGCTTTTTTAAAGCTGGAAATGCGACATTAAAAGTCAACGAAACCAACTTAAACGGAAGACCTGTATTTCATGTTGTTGGTAAAGGTTGGACTACTGGAGCTATAAAGTGGTTTTTTAAGGTCGAAGATCGTTACGAAAGTTATTTTGATAAAACCCATATTAAGCCCTACAAATTTGTGAGAAAAATTGATGAAGGCGGACATACTAAAGACATTGAAATTAACTTTAATCAGACTAAAAACGAAGCCTTAATCAAAGACTATAAGCATAAAACTGAAAAAACAGTTAAAACAACACCTAACGTTCAAGATATGGTTTCCACTTTTTATTATTTGCGAAACAATATGGACGTTAGTAAATTAAAAGCTGGCGATGAAGTTAAATTAGACATGTTTTTTGACGAAGAAAGCTATGGCTTTAAATTAAAGTTTTTAGGTACAGAAAATATTAAAACACCTTTTGGTAAAGTAAACGCGCTTAAATTTAGACCTTATGTTATGGCTGGTCGCGTATTCAAAGAAGAAGAAAGTTTAACCCTTTGGGTTTCTAACGATAAAAATAAAATACCTTTAAAAATTAAAGCAGATTTAGCTGTTGGCTCTTTGCGTGCAGATCTTGAAGCTTTTAAAGGTTTAAAACATCCTTTTAAAATTATAGTAGAAAACTAAAACTCCAAAAATGGATAACCACCAAAACATTAACGACCAATTAATAGACAAGTACGAAAACTTAGGACAAGATACCAATACACATTTAAATGGTTTATTACATAGTAAACCTATTAACTATTGGGATTATATTCAAACTGATGCGTTACTAAATTTACAGGTACAGCGTACGGTTTTACCAGACGAAATGGTGTTTTTAATGTACCATCAAGTTAATGAGTTACTGTTTAAAATGATTTTGTGGGAAATCGACCAAGTCGCAAAAAAAGATAACATTACAGCACCTTTTTTTGAAAATAAGATTATGAGAATTAGTCGTTATTTTGATGTCTTAACATCTTCATTTACTGTAATGAAAGATGGCATGGATATAGAGCAATACAGTAAATTTAGAAATACACTTACTCCTGCAAGTGGTTTTCAAAGCGCACAATATCGTAAAATTGAGTTTGCTTCTACCGAAACTATTAACCTTATAGATAATCGTTTTAGAAAAACAATAGACAGAAATACATCATTTGAAAATGCCTACGAGCATTTATATTGGCAAGCAGCTGGAAAAGATTATAAAACGGGCAAAAAAAGTTATACATTAGAGGTTTTTGAAGAAAAATACAAAGCAGAATTTATTAGATTTGCAGAGTATTATAATACCCATAACTTATGGACTATTTATAAAAGTCTTCCTGAGTCTGAAAAAAATGACAAAGACTTAATAAAAGCCATGAGACATTACGATTACACGGTTAACATAACTTGGGTTATGGCACATTACAACACTGCAAATCATTATTTAAATATTAGCGGTGTAACTAAAGAAGCTACTGGAGGAAGCGAATGGGTAAAATACATGCATCCAAAATATCAAAAACGAATATTTTTTCCAGAATTATGGAGTACAGAAGAGTTAGAAAATTGGGGGAAAGATGTTTAGTGCTGTTAGCACTATCATTTATCCTTTTTAGTTGTAATTATAAAGAAGAAAAAACTCAAGAAGATTCTATAGAAGTAGCAGAAGTTAAACCAGTTTCTAAGTACGAATTTGGCTTTAAGTTAGACGACTACATAGTTAAAAAAGATACCATTAAAAATGGCGACAGCTTTGGTGCCATTTTAGACAGGAACCATATATCTTACCCAAAAATCTACGAAATAGTAGAAACTATTCGCGATACTTTTGATATCAGAAAACTTCGTAGCGGAAAACCATACACACTTCTTTGTGCTAAAGATTCTTTAGAAACTCCACAAACATTTATTTATCAGCCTAATAAAGAAGATTTTGTAGTAATAAATTTTAAGGATTCCATTTTTGCTTACAGAAGCTCTAAACCAATTAACTATGTTGAAAGAGAAGTTACTGCTACTATAAATTCTACAATTTCAGAAGCTTTAGAAGAAAAAGGCATTAGCTATAATTTAGCTTATAAAATGTCTGATATTTACGCATGGACTATCGATTTTAATAGATTACAAAAGAAAGATTACTTTAAAGTTATTTACACTGAAAAATATATTGATGATAGTATTTACGCAGGAATACATAACATAAAAGCTGCTTACTTTAATCATAATAACGAACCTTTTTATGCTTTCGAATTTAGAGATAAAGATATTGCTGGAGGCATAGATTATTTTAATGAAGAAGCTAAAAATTTACGTCGCGCTTTTTTAAAAGCACCAGTAGAATTTAAACGCATTTCTTCACGCTTCAATTTAAGACGAAGAATTGCTCTTTATGGCAATAGAATAAGACCTCATAAAGGTACCGATTTTGCTGCTAGTGTAGGAACACCAATAGTTTCAACAGCTAACGGAACTGTTATAAAATCTGGTTATACTAGAGGAAACGGAAACTATGTAAAAATAAAGCACAATAGCACCTATTCTACGCAATATTTACACATGAAAAAGCGTAAAGTAAAGGTTGGTGATTATGTGAAACAAGGCCAAGTAATAGGTTGGGTTGGTATGACCGGTAATACTTCTGGTCCACATGTATGCTATCGCTTCTGGAAAAATGGCGTTCAAGTAGATCCATTTAAACAAAAACTTCCTGAAGCAGAACCAATTTCTGAAGAATTAAAATCTAAATATTTAAATTTTATTGCGCCAATAAAGCAACAATTAGATAATATTGATGCGGCCAGTAAAGAAATTGACGTTGTTGGTTTAGAAACTAATGATATTACATTAAACTAAACTATGAGTCTACCAAAAATAAATCCTACGGAAACAAAAGCTTGGAAAGCGCTTGAGCAGCACTTTGAGGAAATTAAAGACGCTAAAATGTCTAAATTCTTTCAAGATGATGCTCAACGAGCTGCATCATTCAAAATTGTTTGGGAAGATTTTTTTGTAGACTTTTCTAAAAATAGAATTACAGATAAAACGCTTCAACTTCTTAATAATTTAGCTGAAGAAATTCAACTTGAACAAGCAATTACAGCCCAATTTAAAGGCGATAAAATAAACGAAACTGAAAAACGAAAAGTTTTACATACAGCCTTAAGAGCCAATAAAGAATGTTCTGATGTAAATGATGATGAAGTTTTAAATTTGATTAAAACGGTAAAAAATCAAATTAAAACTTTTAGTGACGCTATTATTTCAGGCAATCGTAAAGGCTACACAAACAAAACTTTTACCGATGTTGTAAATATTGGTGTTGGCGGTTCAGACCTTGGTCCTGCAATGGTAATTGACGCTTTACAATATTATAAAAATCACATTAACACTCATTTTGTAAGTAATATTGATGGTGATCATGTTTTTGAAACATTAAAAAAACTAAATCCAGAAACCACCTTATTTATTGTCGTTTCAAAAAGTTTTTCAACCCAAGAAACTCTTACTAATGCGAATACTATAAAAAAATGGTTTGTAAATCATCTTGGTGAAAAAGCTATATCAAAGCATTTTGTTGCTGTTAGTTCGAATATTAATAAGGCAGAAAAATTTGGAATAGTAAAGGAGTCTATATTTCCTATGTGGAATTGGGTTGGTGGAAGATTTTCACTTTGGAGTGCTGTAGGTTTATCTATAGGCTTAGCTGTTGGATATCAAAACTTCGAAAAGCTTTTAGATGGTGCAAATAAAATGGATTCACATTTTAAAAATACCTCATTCAAGCAAAATATTCCCGTAACGCTAGCTTTAATAAGTATATGGTATAATAATTTTTTTAAGGCTGAAAGTGAAGCTGTTATTGCATACTCACAATACTTAAATCAGTTTATAAAGTACTTGCAGCAAGGCGTAATGGAGAGCAACGGAAAAAGCATAAACCGAATTGGTGAAAAAGTAAACTACCAAACAGGAACTATTGTTTGGGGTGAAACTGGAACAAATTCTCAACATGCTTTTTTTCAACTTATTCATCAAGGCACGAAATTAATTCCAACAGATTTTATAGGGTTTATGCAACCTTTACATGGAGATAAAAAGCATCACGATTTGTTAATTTCAAACTACATCGCTCAAACCGAAGCTTTAATGAATGGACGAAGTAAAGAGGAAATTTTAAAACAAGGACAAACAAAAGATATTCTTGTACCATTTAAAGTTTTTGAAGGTAACAAACCATCAAATTCAATTCTAATTAATAAATTAACACCTGAAAGCTTAGGTAAACTTATTGCTCTTTACGAACATAAAATATTTGTTCAAGGTGTTATTTGGAATATCTTTAGCTATGATCAATTTGGTGTGGAATTAGGGAAAGAATTAGCTAATAATATTATTAAAGATTTAGATAGTGATAAAGTGCAGAAGCACGACACTTCAACCCAACAAATAATTAATCATTATAAACAATTCAGATAAATAAATTATTATGGAAACCGTAAAAGTACTTCACTCCTATTGGGCTTACTTAGTATTATTAGTTTTAGTTTTAGCTACTTTTAATGCTATATTTAAAAGCTTAGGCAAAAAAGAATATCACCCTAGAGATTTTAGAATATCACTATTCACATTAATTGTCTCTCACATACAATTGCTTATTGGTATTGTATTATGGTTTTCTTCAAGTTATTTTGACGAATTATCTATGGGAGAAATAATGAAAAATTCTGCATTACGATCTAATGTGGTAGAACATCCTGTAGCTATGATTTTAGCTGTTGTATTTATAACTATAGGTTATTCAAAACACAAAAAACAGTTAACCTCAGCAGGGAAATTAAAAAAGATTGCTATATTTTACACAATAGCGTTAGCTTTAGTTTGCGCAAAAATCCCATGGGATAAGTTATTTTAACATAACCTAACTAAAAACAAGCCTCTTAAAGTAAATTTAGGAGGCTTTTTTATTTTGTATGCTACGAATATTCTAAATTTGTTGTTCCAAATTTATGTATTATGAAAATTGCCTTAGTAGGAGCAACTGGAATGGTTGGTAATGTTATGCTAGACGTATTAAAAGAACGTAATTTTCCAATGACGGAATTAATACCTGTAGCGAGCGAAAAATCTGTTGGTAAAAAGATAGATTTTAATGGTAAAGAATATACTATTCATAGTTTACAAGATGCTGTAAATGCTAAACCAGACATTGCATTATTTTCTGCTGGAGGCACAACTTCATTAGAATGGGCTCCAAAATTTGCTGCAGTTGGAACAACTGTTATCGACAATTCGTCAGCTTGGCGAATGGACCAAGACAAACAATTAATTGTTCCAGAAGTTAACGCAAGTAACTTATCAATATCCGATAAGATTATAGCAAACCCAAACTGTTCAACCATACAAATGGTGTTAGCATTAGCTCCATTACACAAGCTATATAAAATAAAAAGAATTGTGGTTTCAACCTACCAATCTATTTCTGGTAGTGGTGTAAAAGCCGTTCGTCAATTAGACAATGAAATTAATGGTATAAAAGGTGAAATGGCTTACGCCTATCCTATTCATAAAAATGCTATTCCACAATGTGATGTTTTTGAGGAAAACGGATATACCAAAGAAGAAATGAAATTGGTGCGCGAAACTCAAAAAATATTAGGAGACAAAACAATTGCTGTCACAGCGACTGCTGTTAGAATTCCTACATCTGGAGGACATAGCGAAGCAGTAAATGTTGAGTTTGAAAAGGATTTTGACTTAACTGAAGTACGCCAAACGCTACACCAAACTAGCGGAATTACTTTACAAGATAATCCTGATGTTAACATTTATCCTATGCCACTATATGCCAATGGGAAAGACGATGTTTTTGTAGGACGTTTACGACGTGATGGCTCACAACCAAACACACTAAATATGTGGATTGTTGCAGATAACTTAAGAAAAGGCGCAGCAACAAACACCATACAAATTGCAGAATATTTGATAGCTAATAAGCTTGCTTAAAGTCAAAATACATGTTAAAGCTAATTTAAAAAGCACGCTACAAATTTTTGTTGCGTGCTTTTTTCGTTAAATTTAAAGTCTAAATCCAATAAAATGAAAAAACTAACGCTTTGCATCATGACTTTAGCAACAGTTATGGCTTGTAAAAATGAAGAAAAATCAAAAGAAGACAACATGGCTATAAGTTATCCCGAAACCAAACGTATAGATTCTACAAGAACCTATTTTGGAGAAGAAGTCAAAGATGATTTTGGTTGGTTAGAAGACGATAGAAGTCCAGAAACCGAAGCTTGGGTTAAAGCTCAAAACAATGTGACTTATGGTTATTTAGACCAAATTCCTTACAGAGAAGATTTAAAAAATCGTTTGGAAAAACTATGGAATTACGAAAAAGTTGGCGCACCATTTAAGCGTGGTGATAATGAATATTACTATAAAAATGATGGACTTCAAAACCATTATGTTATATACAAAAAAGGAGAGAATGGTAATGATGAAGTGTTTTTAGACCCAAATACATTTTCAAAAGATGGTACAACATCACTTTCTGGATTAAGTTTTACTGAAGATGGTAAATTAGCCGCATACTCTATTTCTGAAGGCGGAAGCGATTGGCGTAAAGTTTTGGTTATGAATACCGAAACCAAAGAAATTATAGAAGACACTTTAGTCGATATTAAATTTAGCGGTACATCTTGGAAAGGAAATGATGGGTTCTACTACTCTAGCTACGATAAACCAAAAGGAAGCGAATTATCTGCTAAAACAGACCAACATAAAGTTTACTACCATAAATTAGGAACAAAACAAAGTGAAGACCAAGTTATTTATGGCGCAACGCCTGAAGAAAAGCACCGCTATATTGGTGCTAACGTAACTAGAGATAATAAGTTTTTATTACTAAGCGCATCAGTTTCTACTTCAGGTAATAAATCATTTATTAAAAATTTAGAAGAAGACAATGCTACTTTTAGACCAATTATAAACAATACAGATTCTGATACTTATTTAGTGGAAAACGTTGGTGACAAACTGTACTTGAAAACAAATCTTAATGCGCCTAACGGAAAAGTAGTTGTCGTAGATGCTGCAAATCCTTCAGTAGAAAATTGGAAAGATTTTATTCCAGAAACCGAAAACGTATTGTCTATCTCAAAAGGAAGCAATTATTTCTTTGCAGAATATATGGTAGATGCTGTATCTAAAGTCATGCAATATGATTACGATGGAAAGCTAATAAGAGAAGTAAAATTACCTGGTGTAGGTAGCTCAGGAAGCATTGGAGGAAAGAAAGAAGCTAAAACATTATACTATTCTTTCACGAACTACAACACGCCAAGCAGCATTTATGCGTTTAATCCAGAAACTGGAGAATCTACTAAATACTGGAGTCCAAATATCGATTTTAATAGCGAAGATTACGAATCTAAGCAAGTCTTCTACAATTCAAAAGATGGTACTAAAATTCCAATGATTATTACTTACAAAAAAGGTATAGAATTAAACGGAAAGAATCCTACCATTTTATATGGTTATGGTGGTTTCAATATTAGTTTAACACCAAGTTTCAGCATTACTAATTCTGTGTGGTTAGAACAAGGCGGAATTTACGCTGTAGCCAATCTTCGTGGTGGCGGAGAATATGGTAAAAAATGGCATAATGCTGGTACACAATTAAAGAAACAAAATGTTTTTGATGACTTTATAGCTGCTGCGGAATACTTACAGAAAAACAACTATACTTCTCCAGATTATTTAGCGATTTCTGGTCGCTCAAATGGCGGACTTTTAGTTGGTGCAACTATGACGCAAAGACCAGATTTAATGAAAGTTGCATTGCCTGGCGTTGGCGTTTTAGACATGCTACGTTACCACACCTTTACAGCTGGCGCAGGTTGGGCTTATGACTATGGTACTGCCGAAGATAATAAAGAAATGTTTGAATATTTAAAAAATTATTCGCCAGTACATAACGTAAAACCAAATACCGAATATCCAGCAACTTTAGTTACTACAGGAGATCATGATGATCGTGTTGTTCCAGCGCATAGTTTTAAATTTGCTGCCGAATTACAAGCAAATCAAACAGGAACAAACCCAACACTTATAAGGATTGATGTTAATGCTGGTCATGGCGCAGGAAAACCGGTAAGTATGCAAATTCAAGAATGGGCAGATATTTATGGTTTTACACTTTATAATATGGGCTATAAAAATTTACCTAATCAGGAATTAAAAAAGTAAATATCTATTTTACAATAGTAATTAAAGCGATACAGAAATGTGTCGCTTTTTTTATACTTTTTAGGGCAAATGGCA
>Ga0079255_1010718_pt1 | contig 11614 bp, 16 predicted proteins | sample KNS7NT10metaT_FD_77389 | JGI IMG/M metagenome (GOLD analysis project Ga0079255, IMG submission 77389) | Marine microbial communities from Southern Atlantic Ocean transect - KN S7 NT10 metaT (Metagenome Metatranscriptome) | ecosystem: Environmental > Aquatic > Marine > Oceanic | place: Southern... | reverse complement strand
TTAATCGTAATATTGCAATATATAAATACTACAACAATGGGATTAGCGAAAAGCGAACTATTTTCTGAACAACAAAATAAAATTGCCAATATAGCGAAGACATTAGCTCATCCTGCAAGAATAGCTATTTTACAACATATCATTAATACTGAATCATGTATCTGTGGAGATTTAGTTGATATAATTGGGCTAGCGCAACCTACCATTTCTCAACACTTAAAAGAATTAAAAAATAGCGGTTTAATACAAGGAACTATTGAAGGCACTAGCGTTTGCTATTGCATTAATAACGAAATTTGGGATAAAACTCAAGATATAATAAACACCTTTTTCTCAACTAAAAATAACGCAATTAATTGCTGTTAAATCTAAAAAATTATGACAACTAAAGAACTAAAAAATCATCTATGTAATTTAAATACAATTTCTTTCATTTTACCAAATGGTGAAGCTATACCAAATCACTTTCATGTCACAGAAGTTGGTAAAACAACAAAGAATTTTATCGATTGTGGTGGCACTTTAAGACAAGAGCAAAAGGTGAATTTTCAATTATGGCATGCAAATGATTATGATCACAGATTGCATCCAGAAAAATTATTACAAATTGTGTCTTTAGCTGAAGATACATTTAATATTGAAAACTTAGACATAGAAATTGAATTTCAAGGCAATCAAAGTATTGAAAAATTTAATTTAGAATTTAAAGACAATTCATTCTTATTAACATCACAACTTACTAATTGCTTGGCTTTAGACCAGTGTGGTATTCCTCCTAAAAAAGAAAAGAAAGCATTATCTAGCCTTCAAAATCAATCTTGCACTCCAAATTCTGGTTGTTGCTAAACTGATAAATATATGTATCCAGAACTTATTAACACCATAGAAAGTTTAAACACTTCTACTATTAAAATAGAAAGACTAACGGTTTTACAACCTTTAATTGACTTTATTCAACAAAAAGTTGATACCAATAAACCTATTAGGCTTAATTTCATCTGCACACACAATTCAAGAAGAAGTCATCTTGGTCAAATTTGGGCACAAGCAATAGCTCATTACTTTGAAATTGAAAACCTAAATAGTTATTCTGGCGGTACTGAAGAAACCGCTTTGTTTCCTAAAATTGATGAAACATTACAGCAATGCGGATTCAAAATTGAAAAATTAACTGATACTTCTAATCCTATTTACAGTATCAAGTATACCGAAAATGAGCCGCCAATAATTGGATTTTCTAAAGTGTTTGACACTGCGTTTAATCCGCAATCTGAATTTGCAGCTATTTTAACCTGTTCATCTGCCGATGAAGGTTGTCCGTTTATTGCTGGTGCTGAAAGACGTATTCCTTTAACTTATAAGGATCCTAAACAATTTGACCACACCTCATTGCAAAACGAAAAGTATATGGAGCGTTGTTTAGAAATTGCAACAGAACTTAAATACGTGTTCTCTGAAATAAATTAAAATGAAAAAAAAATTAATAGCTGAATTTATTGGCACTTTTGCCCTTATTTTTTGTGGTTGTGGAGCGATGACCATAAATGAAATTACCAAGGGAGCAATTAGTCATGTTGGCGTAGCATCAGTTTGGGGTTTAATTGTTATGGCGCTTATTTATGCATTTGGAGACATTTCTGGAGCACATTTTAATCCAGCAGTAAGTATTGCATTTGCTCACGCTAAAAAGTTTAGTTGGAAGTTTGTACCTAGTTATGTCTCATCTCAAGTGTTAGGAGCAATTGCTGCTGTAAGTGTCCTTTGGTTTTTATTTCCAGAAAGTCAGTTTTTAGGCGAAACAACACCTATGGAAGGTTTCGCCGTATACAAAGCCGCTATTTTAGAGTTTATCCTAACCTTTTTCTTAATGATGGTTATTATAAATGTATCTACTGGCAGCAAAGAAATTGGCACTATGGCTGCTATAGCAATTGGTGGCGTCATTTTGTTGGAAGCTTTGTTTGCTGGACCAATTACTAAAGCTTCTATGAATCCTGCGCGCTCTATTGCTCCTGCTCTATTTACAGGTCACTTTTCTACATTATGGCTTTACATTGTTGCACCTATTTTGGGCGCAATTACTGCGGTTATTAGTTGTAAGTTGGTTAAACCAGAACAATGTTGTGATGACGCTAATTGCTAAGTCTTAATCTTAAATGTTAATTTTTGTTTAATCTTATTTAATAACACATAAACAAACTGTATCTTTACATTGTAATTTATTTAACAATGGAAAAGAAAAAAAACATAACGTCACATAATATATATAGTTTTTATATGGATTATGTGTTAGAGCATAATGAAAAGCCTAAATCTGTTTATTCATTTGCAAAGCATAATAATTTTGAGGAATCCAAATTTTACGAACATTTTGGTTCTTTTGACGCTTTAGAAAAAAGTGTTTTTAATGCTTTTTTTATTAATACCATCAAAACTTTAGAAGCAAGTGAAGACTATAACAATTTTGAGCCTAGAGAAAAACTATTAAGTTTTTATTTTACGTTTTTCGAAAACCTTACAGCCAATAGAAGTTATGTTGTTTATTGCTTACACAATCATAAAAACAATTTAAAATCACTTCAAAAATTAAGTGCTTTAAAATCTAGCTTTACGCATTACGTGCAAGATTTAGGCATTGAGTTAATTGATGTGAAACAAGATACGATAGAAAAAATTCAAAACAGAGGTTTAAAAGAAACAGCATGGCTACAACTTTTAATAACTATGAAATTCTGGTTAGATGATACTTCTGCCTCTTTCGAAAAAACCGATATTTTTATCGAAAAATCTGTAAACACAAGTTTCGATGTACTTGATGTTGCGCCTTTAAAAAGTTTAATTGACTTTGGGAAATTCATTTTCAAGGAAAAAATAAAGATGAGATAAGTTTAGTTGCAATTTATATTTTGGTTGGTTAGTATAAAATTCAGCTAAACTTTATCTCATTATTAAAAAGCCCAAAACATTATGAAAACTATTGATAGTATTCCTACAGGAAAAATTTCTCGTGCTTCTAAACTAGTAAAGACTGGAGCTAAAGTTGGTGTCAACTATTTAAAATATTACGGAGATAAAATAACAAAAACAGATAATGAAGCTAAAGAACGCTTAAATCAAAATAATGCTGAAGATATTTATGATGGCTTAAAACAACTAAAAGGTAGCGCCTTAAAAGTTGCACAAATGTTAAGCATGGAAAAAAGCATTTTACCACAAGCTTATGTAGAGAAGTTTTCTTTAGCCCAGTTTTCCGTTCCGCCATTATCTGCACCTTTAGTTGCAAAAACATTTAAAAAATATTTTGGGAAATTACCAAGCCAAATCTATGACTCTTTTAATCTTAATTCTGTAAATGCCGCCAGTATTGGTCAAGTTCATTTAGCAGAAAAGGATGGGAAAAAACTTGCTGTGAAAATTCAATATCCTGGAGTTGCCGAAAGTATTTCGAGCGATTTGGCTATGGTAAAACCCATTGCTATTAAAATGTTTAACATTAAAGGAAAAGATAGCGATAAGTACTTTAAAGAAGTTGAAGACAAACTAATAGAAGAAACAAATTATATTCTTGAAGTTGCTCAAAGCAAAGAAATCGCCTCTGCCTGTTCACACATTCCTAATCTTAAATTTCCAAATTACTACGAAGACTTATCTTCTGAGCGAATTATTACTATGGATTGGATGACTGGTGAACATTTATCGGAATTTACTGCGCATAATAAGGACCAAGAAAAAGCCAATAAATTAGGACAAGCTTTGTGGGATTTCTACATGTATCAAATGCATGTTTTAAAGAAAGTACATGCAGATCCGCATCCAGGAAATTTTTTGGTATCTAAAGAAGGCAACTTAATTGCTTTAGATTTTGGTTGTATGAAAACAGTTCCTGAAGACTTTTACATTCCTTACTTTGAATTAGCGGTAAAGAGAAATATTGAAAACAAAACTTTTTTCAATGAAAAAATGTATCAACTGGAAATATTAAAAGCAGAAGATTCCGATGAAGAAATTACTTTTTTTACTGAGTTGTTTCACGAAATGTTAAGCCTATTTACACAACCTTTCCATAACGAAACGTTTGATTTTTCAGATCCTAAATTTTTCGATGCTATTACAGAATTAGGTCAACGCTACAGTAAAAGCACTGAACTAAGAAAGATGAATGGAAATAGAGGCTCTAAACATTTTATTTATATTAACCGAACATTTTTTGGCTTATATAATTTAATGTTCGATTTAAAAGCGCAAAACGTAAAAATTAATAATTTTAAGAATCTCTAATGAAACAATTTACTGAACAAGACATTTTAGAATTAGATAAATTTTTCAGAATAAATTTAATAAACAGCTGCTCAGGTTTTAAAAGTGCCAACTTAATTGGAACAAAGTCTAAAGACAGTTTTGAAAACGTAGCTATTTTTAGTTCAGTAACTCACATTGGAAGCAATCCGCCACTTTTAGGATTTTTTTGTCGCCCAACTTCGGTAACAAGAAACACATACGAGAATATTAAATCAACTGGCGTTTATACCATCAATCACGTTAACGCTTCAGTAATAGAAGATGCACATCACACATCTGCAAAATATGATGGTAAGACTTCAGAATTTGAAAAAACAAGTCTTACTCCAGAATATAAAACGAACTGTCTTGCGCCTTTTGTTCAAAATGCAAGTGTTCAAATTGAAATGTCTTTTAAGGAAGAATATCATATAAAAGCAAACGATACTATTTTGGTTATTGGCGAAATTAAAAACCTTTATATTCAAGAAAATATATTAGAAAATGATGGCTTTATCGATTTAACAAAAGCCGAAACTACTGCCATAAATGGTTTAGATGGTTATACATTACCAAAACCAATAAAACGTCTAGAATACCAAAGACCAAAAAACTAAAATTAGTAGCTATTTTGCGCTAAATTGAAGTTAAATTTTATGCCAAAATAAGTATTTATCGTTTCTTAAAGATAAATAACAATTTATGAGAATTTTAGTTACTGGAGCTACAGGTTATATTGGGAAACGAATCATCCCTATATTGTTAGAGCAAGGACATACTGTAGTCTGCGCAGTAAGAGGTAAACTAAGAACTCAAAAAAAATACTCTGAGGAAGATAACGTTCACGTTGTTCAAGCCGATTTTTTAGACGATACCACATTAAGTAATATTCCGAAAAATATTGATGCTGCTTATTACCTAATTCATTCCATGTCAAATTCCGTGAACAAATTTCACGAAATGGAAGAAACTTGCGCAATAAACTTTAAAAATTACATTCAAACAACAACAGTTAAACAAGTTATTTATTTAAGCGGTATAACTAACGATACCAAACTATCAAAACACTTATTATCTCGTAAAAATGTAGAAGAAACTTTAAAATGTAAACACTACAACTTAACAGTTTTTAAAGCTGGAATTATTGTTGGTTCTGGTAGCGCTAGTTTTGAAATTATTCGAGATTTAGTAGAAAAGCTGCCAATTATGATAGCTCCAAAATGGTTAAATACAAAAACACAACCTATTGGAGTAAGAGACGTTCTTTTCTTTTTAACAAAAGCATTAGGTAAAGAAGAACTTTATAACACTTCACATGATATTTTTGGACCAGAAATATTGACTTACAAGCAAATGTTATTACAATTTGCAAAAAAAAGAGGTTTAAAACGATATATACTTACAGTACCTGTTATGACGCCAAAACTATCGAGTTATTGGTTGTATTTTGTAACATCTACCTCTTATAAGCTAGCCAGTAGTTTAGTTAATAGTATGGGTATTGAAATTATAGGCAAAAAAAGTGATATTAATACCATTTTAGATATCAAGCCAATGAGCTACATTGAAGCTATTTCTGCTGCATTTGTTAGAATTGAAGGCAACGATATTAGATCTAGTTGGAAAGATGCATTTATAAATAGTCGTTATAAAAAAAGAGCTTCTACCAAATATTTAAAAGTTCCAAAACATGGCTGCTTTAAAGACATTAAAGAACGTTTTGTTATAGATGAAGATAAAACTCTTGAAAAAATTTGGGCAATTGGCGGAAGTAATGGTTGGTATTATGGCACATTCTTATGGAAATTAAGAGGTTATTTAGACAAGTTTGTTGGTGGCATAGGTTTACGTCGCGGAAGAACAAACATAAACACTATAAACACAGGTGATGCTTTAGATTTTTGGCGTGTTTTATTGGCCGACAAAGAGCAAAAACGTCTAATCCTTTTTGCTGAAATGAAATTACCTGGAGAAGCTTGGTTAGAATTTAAAGTTGCAAAAGGAAAAGTTTACCAAAGAGCAACATTTAGACCAAAAGGTTTGGCAGGAAGATTGTACTGGTACAGCGTATTACCTTTACATGGCTTTATATTTAATGGAATGATTAACAAATTAGCTAATGCTAAATAAACTGCCACCATTATAATTGAATCGTTATGTTAAATTTTGTTTAAACATTTAATATATTTGATTAACAAAACTTATCATTTGCTTTTAAATACAACACATACTAATAAAGATAACGACAAATTAATAAATGAAATAGTCGGCAAACCATATAGTTTTTTTCAATCTATAAAAATGAAAGGAACTGGTTCAAAGCGAATGATTATTGATGATGTTAGTCCAAATTTAGCGTCGGTAATTAATAAAGTGAATGATATTAATTACGGAAATATAGAGTTAAGACCAAGAGGTATTTTAATACACATCACTAAAGGACTTAAAAATTTCACTTGGGCAATCCCAATGTATCAACTTGTCATTTACAGAACAAATGGTTCTAGCATTCATGCCAATGGAAAATTTGTACATTTTAGAAATAACAAAACCTTTAAAGAAAATAAGTCATTTTTTGATAGGCTTTTGGCTTTAAAAGTAGACTTTGACAAACAATATAATTTTACCGATGTTAATCCTTAACATCACATATAATTAGGTCTAATCGTTAGACTTATCAAACTATGCTTTGATTTAACAATATGTTGAATACAGCATTTAAAAAAGAGTATTATGAAAAATAATCAAACACTGGTAAACGATAATCGTTTAAAAGATTTTTCAATTGAAGAAATTGGAGACGATCATCTTTACACTGGTTTGGAAACACCAATGAAAGCAGATGCTTTTAAAATTTCCGATGAAGAAAAGAAAGAAAAAATAGCTTTGCTTTTTGAGGAAATAATGAATGTTATTGGTTTAGACTTAACAGACGATTCTTTAAAAGGCACACCAAAACGTGTAGCAAAAATGTACATTGAAGAAATTTTTTCTGGTTTAAACCCTAAAAACAAGCCAAAAATTGCTCTTTTTGATAACAAGTATAACTACAACCAAATGCTTGTTGAAAAAAACATCACCTTCTACTCCAATTGCGAACATCATTTTGTACCAATTATTGGTAAAGCTCATGTGGCTTATATTTCTTCGGGAAAAGTAATTGGACTTTCTAAATTAAATAGAATAGTTCAGTATTATGCTAAAAGACCACAAGTTCAAGAACGACTAACCAACCAAATTGCCGAAGATTTAAAACATATTTTACAAACTGAAGATGTTGCTGTTATTATAGATGCGAAACATTTATGTGTATCATCGCGTGGTGTAAAAGACGATACTTCAGCTACAGTTACAACATATTATGGTGGTGCATTTAATGACGCTTCAAAAATTGTTGAACTTCAAAATCACATTAATAGCTAGTCTATTTTTCAACCAAAAAATTAATTATTATGAAAACCATTCTTATTGTTGGCGGAAGTAAAGGTATTGGTAATGCATTGCTAAAAAACTTATCGGCATCACATAAAATTATAAATATCAGTAGATCTGAACCTGAGCAGAAAAACGAAAACATTACACATCATAGTTTAGATGTTCTTGAAGATAATTTGCCAGAAATTGAAAGTTTAGATGGTATTATCTATTGTCCTGGTAGCATCAATTTAAAACCAATTAATCGCTTAAAAATTGAAGACTTTAAAGATGATTTTAACATTAACGTTATTGGAGCAGTTAAAACAATTCAACATTACTTAGACGTTTTAAAAAAAGGAGAAAATCCTTCCATAGTTTTATTCAGTACTGTTGCAACCAAATTAGGTATGCCTTTTCATTCTAGTGTCGCAGCTGCAAAAAGCGCTGTAGAAGGTTTAACAAAATCTTTAGGAGCAGAATTAGCACCAACCGTAAGAGTTAATGCTATTGCGCCAACAGTAACAGACACAGATTTAGCTTCTAAATTATTACGTAATGAGAAGTAAGTAGAAAATATGAAAGATCGTCATCCGTTAAAGAAATTCTTAGCGCCTCAAGAAGTAGCAAATATGGCTGAGTTTTTAATATCCGACAAAGCAGCTTCGTTATCTGGTCAAGTATTTGAAATGGATTGCGGTATTGTAAGTTTTAAAATATAAACTATGAATCCTTTTAAAGCTTTTTTCGCCACATTCAATGCTAAAGAACAAATTGACACATCGAGAATTGAATCTATTTACGATATAGATATCAACACGCTTCAAAACAAATCACTAAACTTATCTGAATTTAAAGGTAAGTTTATTTTGTTTGTAAACGTTGCGTCAAAATGTGGATTTACACCACAGTATAAAGAGTTACAAGAGTTATATGATACTTATAAAGATAAATTAGAAATTATTGGTGTGCCTTGTAATCAGTTTGGTAATCAAGAACCTGGCGATGAAAACGCTATTTCAGAGTTTTGTGAAGTTAATTATGGTGTCACTTTTACCATAACTGAAAAAATAGACGTCAAAGGAAACAATCAACATGAACTTTATAAATGGCTAACTCAAGCGCGAAAAAATGGCTATAAAAATTCATCGGTAAAGTGGAACTTCCAAAAATATTTGGTAAACCCTAAAGGTGAATTAGTTGATTACTTCTACTCTATGACATCTCCAAAAAGTTCTAAAATCACAACATATCTAAAATGAAACAGTTACAATTATTTGTATTCTTTTTAATCATCAATCTAGGTAGTTTAGCTTTAGGATCTTGGTTAATGAATTCTGGTCCTACAAGTGAATGGTATTTAAGTCTAAATAAAGCACCATGGACGCCACCAGGTTGGTTATTTGGCGTAGCATGGACAACGATTATGATTTGCTTTTCTGTATATTTAAGCTATTTGTTTAAAACTAAAACATCTAAGAAATTAAAAGTTGCATTTACTATTCAAGTATTTCTAAACATTATTTGGAATTTTATATTCTTTAATCAACATTTAGTTCTTTTAGGTTTAATAAACATCATACTACTAACCACAACCGTTTATTACATCTTTTTCGCTATTAAAGCTCAACCAAAATGGATTAAAGCATTGCTATTACCATATATGATTTGGTTAGTCATCGCTACGTCTTTAAATGGTTATATTTTATTCAATAATTAATATGAAAATATACAGACTACATAAAAAACAAAATTTGCCTATTAGCAAACAACAAGCTTGGGATTTTTTATCCAATCCTAAGAATTTAAAAACTATCACACCAGATTACATGAGTTTTGATATTTTATCTGGTGCAGATAGATCCATGTTTGCAGGACAAATCATTCAATACATTGTAACGCCAATTGCAGGTATAAAAACAAAATGGGTAACAGAAATTACGCATGTTAAAGACGGCGAATATTTTGTGGACGAGCAACGCTTTGGTCCTTACGCTTTATGGCATCACAAACATTTTATAAAAGAAATTGATGGTGGCGTAAAAATGGAAGATATTATAGATTATAAAGTTCCTTTTGGTTTTATTGGTCAACTGGTTCACCCTATTTTAGTGAAACCTAAATTAGAAGAAATATTTAATTATAGAACTCAAAAATTAGAAGAGGTTTTTGGTAAATATTAGAATAAAATGGCACAAGACGTAAATATATTTTGGTTTAGACGCGATTTAAGATTAGATGATAATGTTGGATTTTACAACGCTTTAAAAAGTGATTTACCAGTGTTACCTATTTTTATCTTTGACACTGAAATTCTTGATAAATTACCAGAAGATGATGCAAGAGTGACTTTTATTCATGAAACACTTCAAAATATGCGTCAGACATTACAAGATGAATATGGCAGTAGTATTGCAATGTTTAAAGGTAAACCAGAATCTGTATTTAAAGACATTATTAAAAACTATAACGTTAAAGAAGTTTTCACTAATCACGATTACGAACCATATGCGACAAAACGAGATAAAAGCATTAAATCGCTTTTAAAAGATAATGACATAGAATTTCACACTTTTAAAGACCAAGTGATTTTCGAAAAAGATGAAGTTGTTAAAAAGGACGGCGATCCTTACGTGGTTTATACGCCATACATGCGAACTTGGAAAGAAAAATTTAAAGATTACGACTTAAAAATTTACTATACCAATGACTTTCTAAAAAATCTCATTGAAAATTCTCGTTTACCTAATTTGTCTTTAAGTGATATTGGTTTTAAAAAATCATCACAAAAAATTGAAGACTATAAAGTAACCCCAACGTTAATTCAGGAATACGAAGACACACGAAATTTTCCTGCAAAAGATAGCACGTCTAAACTAGGTCCACATTTACGTTTCGGAACCGTAAGCGTTAGAAAAATGGTAAAAAAAGCGATTGCTGAAAAAAATGAAATCTTTTGGCAAGAGTTAATTTGGCGTGAATTTTTTATGCAAATTTTATGGCATTTTCCTAAAACTCACAAAGACGCTTTTAAAAGTAAATATGATAAAATTGAATGGCGAAATAACGAAGATGAATTTAAAGCTTGGTGCGAAGGAAAAACAGGTTATCCTTTTGTAGATGCTGGTATGAGACAACTTAATGAAACTGGTTTTATGCACAATCGTGTTCGCATGCTAGTTGGAAGTTTTTTATGTAAACATTTGCTTATTGATTGGCGTTGGGGCGAAGCTTATTTTGCAGAAAAGCTTCACGATTACGATATGTCTAGTAATGTAGGAAATTGGCAATGGGTTGCTGGTTCTGGCGTAGATGCTTCTCCTTATTTCAGAATATTTAACCCTACGACTCAAATAGATAAATTCGATAAAAATCATGAGTATATAAATACTTGGGTTAAAGATTTGCAAGAACTTTCGTATCCAGATAAAATTGTGGATCATAAAGAAGCTCGAGAACGTTGTTTAAAAGTTTATAAAGCTGCGGTTTCATAATTATAGCTAAAAAAATTGTAATTTTATTTAACTAATTAAAAACTAAATTATTATGAAAACTCAAGATGTTGCTAACAAATGGTACCAAATGTGCCAAGAAGGTAAAAATATGGAATGCATAAATGAGCTTTATGCCGAAAATATTGTAAGTCAAGAAATGCCTGGCGTACCAAATCAAATCGTATCTGGTAAACAAAACGTTTGGAATAAGAGCCAGCAATGGTACGACAATGTAGAAGCTTTTCATTCTGCCGAAATTAGTGAACCTGTGGTTGCTGGAAATCATTTTACTAGCAAAATGAAAATGGATGTCACTTTTAAAGATCAAGGAAGAACACAAATGGAAGAGGTTTGTGTGTATAAAGTTGAAAATGGTAAGATAACCAACGAACAGTTTTTCTATGACATGTAAACTTTTTGTATAAAAC
>Ga0079255_1247466_pt1 | contig 11733 bp, 5 predicted proteins | sample KNS7NT10metaT_FD_77389 | JGI IMG/M metagenome (GOLD analysis project Ga0079255, IMG submission 77389) | Marine microbial communities from Southern Atlantic Ocean transect - KN S7 NT10 metaT (Metagenome Metatranscriptome) | ecosystem: Environmental > Aquatic > Marine > Oceanic | place: Southern... | reverse complement strand
TGAAATCATTATTTACACCAGAAACTTACCAAGAAACGATTGAAAAAATAAACACATTAAACCCTAATGCTGAAGCAAAATGGGGCAAAATGACTGTTTCACAAATGGTACATCATTGCCAAGCACCATTAAACATTATGCTTCAAAAAGAAGATTATGGTTTAAAACCATTTTGGTTAGTGACTTTATTCTTTAAAAAATCGTTGTATAACGATAAACCTTGGCGCAAGAATTTACCAACTGCAAAACAGCTAAAAGTAGAAACAGATAAAGATTTTGATGCTGAAAAATCGCAACTTTTAAGTTTAGTACAAGAAGCTCACGAACAAAAAGATAAAACAGATTGGCAACCTCATCCTAGTTTTGGGAAATTCACAGCACAACAATGGGGACAATTACAATACAAACACTTAGATCATCATTTAAAGCAGTTTGGCGTTTAATTTCTTGTTATGTATCCACCAAAACATCATCAAGAAACTAATAACGAGAAGTTGATAGAAGTCATTAAACATTTTCCGTTAGCGACTATCATTTCTGTAAGTGATAACCAACCTATTATTACACATGCGCCACTTATTTATAAAGATGGTTTATTAATAGGACATATTGATAAACAAAATCCGCATGCGCATCTTCTTAAAAATGAAAAAGAAGTAACCTTAATTTTTTCCGGTCCACAATGTTATATTTCACCAAGTATTTATTCTACAGAGCAATTACCAACTTGGAATTATATTAAGGTTCATGTAAAAGGAACTGTAACTGAAATTATAGAAATCGAAAAAATAAAAGAAAGCATGATAGAAATGACACAATATCTTGAACATGATAATGCTTTTATATTAGACAAACATAATGACAAAATGGCTCAGTTTGTAAATTATGTTTCGGCATTTAAAATTACTCCAACACATTGGGAAGGCAAATTTAAGCTCTCGCAGGATAAGAATCCTGAAGATATTAATAGCGCGAAACAAACATTAAAAAATGCTAACAAAAAAGATATAGACAACTTTATAAATCAGCTTTTTTAAGTTGATAAAATTGATGTGACACCAACTATGACTGAATACCAAGAACGACGTTTAAATATTTTAAATAATAAAATTGAAAAAGAACAAAAGATAAAAGGTAACTTCAAGAATAAATTTAAAACAATATGTTTTTCATTACTATTATTTAGTGCCACTATAGTTGCATTAGGATTTATAAACGATCCATTGCTTTTAGATTCTCCTGAAACCTATAATTACTTGCCTCTTTTAGCTTACACAATCATCATTTTTATCATTCTAATGTCTATGGCATTACTAATACAGTTGATGTTTGTTATTCATTGTAATTTTTTAATTAAAATGTATGAAAAAGAAGAAAAAACCTTATTAGACATCATAGAAAAAAACCGACTAGACTTTGAACGTTTCGAGAATTTCGATGAAATTGGTGATGAAGAGAAATAACACTAATTAATTACTAGAAAGAAATTTGTGTTTTTAACTTAGTCTAAAGAATCTTCGTAGATAACTACTGGAAATTTATTTTTTAATTTTTTTTCTTCTTCTTTAAATTTTGAATCAAAAATCCAGTAATTGGAATCTTCTATTTCCATAGCCAAAGCGTTTTCTTTTATGGTTCTATTTTCATTTACTTTTTGACGTTGTGCCTCTAAATGAAGTGAGTATAATGTTATAAAGTCTTGATAGGTTGTATTCTTGGCGTATGAATATTCAAAGACAGTTTCTTTATTAAGATTGTTTTTAAATAATTGTAATAAATCATCTGTATTTAAGGTTATTCCATTAACTATATAATTATTATTTAAAACTTTAATCCCAATCCTTTTTTTATAATTACCAATTAAAATAGCTGGATATGGTGGTCTTATTGATGTTGTGTCTTTAGATATTCTATTCTCTTTAATATTATCCGACTGAAAGTTTTCAATAGAACTATTAATCCTTTTTGAGATGTAATTATAATCGTAAAAATCCAAAGCAACTTCTGGGTTCTTTATAACGTAATTGACTCTAAATGTATTATTCTTAAACAATTCCAGTTCAATTTTTTTTAATTTTAATAGAGGAAAATCTCTGTTAATGAGAAAAGTAGGAGTTATACGAGGTATCTCTTCAACTCTAAATGAAGTTTTTTCATTTATAATAAATGAGTGTAAATCATTTAAATAGAAGCTTTTTCTATTTTCAGACTTAAATTCAATTTCATTATTAGTATTGTGAATTTCTAATAGAACATTATAGCGAAAATCACTACTTTCATCCTTAATAGTAGATACAGGTAGATTAAAAGTACTTGGCGCAGCTATTTTATTATGAATTTCATGATTAACAACATTAAAATAGCTTAGAAAAAGACTTAAAAGTGTTAGTATAAAAAAGTGCGCAAGTAATAGTTTAAACCTTTTTTTACCTATTATCCTGTTCAAAGTTTTCATGGACTCTAAGTACAAAACGACGATTAGAAGTATTTTGAATAAAAAAGCTTCCAGCGGAAACTCAGAATCAATATAATATAATGAAAAGAATCCTAAGGCTATTCCAAATCTCAAATACCAATGCATAAAGCAAAGATTTAAAAAAACCTGTTCATTTAGTATTCTTTTTCGGTTTGAATCTCTATATGCAAATACTTTTTGACTTTTTGAAAATAACAGTGCAAGAGTAATAGAATTACCAATAATTAAAGAAATAAATGCAAAAAATAAGTTATCGGCAAATACATAGAAACTTGAAACAGGTTGATAAGTATACATAAAACTTAAAGAAATCACTCTATAAGTTTCGCGGACAACATCGAAAAAAGCATATAGAGCAAGAGAAGAAAGCAAGCCTAAAATTAGACTTAGAATCCATCTCTGTTTAGAGATAACACTAAAATCTAAAGTATTATTTATTTGAATTTTTGATGTAGGCATGATCTAATCATTTTAATATTGGTGTAACTTTTTCAAGCTTTGTTACAGCAAAAATTAAATCATTTATTTATCAAACCCTTAATCTCATCAAAATTTAATCCGCCATAATTTCCTGAACTCATTAACAATAAAGCTTTGTTATTAAAATCTTGTTCAAATAAATAATCTTTAAACGCTTCTGGATTAGTATAAATAACTAAATCATCTCGTTGGAATGCATTAGAGATTTGGTCTTTGGTGACTTCTTCTAATTGTTTAATTTCTACTGCATATGGACTGTAAAAAACAACTGCCTTATCCGCTGCATCTAAAGCTCCTTTGTACTCTTTTAAAAATTCAGCATTTAAACTGCTGTAAGTGTGTAACTCCAAGCACGCCACTAAGGTTCGGTTTTGGTACTGTTCTTTTACCGCATTGGTTGTAGCTTTAACTTTACTTGGTGAATGTGCAAAATCTTTATAGGCTACACTTGTAGTGCTTTCTGCAATTTTTTCTAAACGTTTGCTGGCACCTTTAAATGTGGAAATGGCTTCGTAAAAATCGTCTTCATCAATTCCCATATGCTGACAAATCCACTTTGCTCCTGCTAAGTTATTAAGGTTGTGTTTACCAAAAATTTCTATTGGCATTGGACCTTCAGGCGTTTCTAAAAGTGTTTCGCCATCTTCTACGGTATATTCTGGCGTTTGGTAAGCTATTTTACGAATTGGATTTTCACTTGCTTCAACAATACGTTTAACCGCAGCATCTTCTTCATTATAATTAATACTTCCACCTTTTACAATACTATCTACAAAAATACTGAACTGTTCCTCGTAATTTTCAATGGTTGGAAACACGTTAATATGATCCCAAGCAATACCACTTAATAACGCAATATTTGGTTTGTATAAATGAAATTTTGGTCGTCTGTCTATTGGAGAACTTAAATACTCATCGCCTTCTAAGACCATAAAATCATTGTCTTCGGTAAGTTTTACCATTACGTCAAAACCTTCCAATTGTGCGCCAACCATATAATCCACATCTCTATCGTGATAATGCATCACATGCAAAATCATAGATGTTATAGTTGTTTTTCCATGAGAACCACCAATAACTACACGTGTTTTATGTTTAGATTGTTCATATAAAAACTCTGGATAACTGTATATTTTTAAGCCTAATTCTTGAGCTTTTAAAAGTTCAGGATTATCTGCTTTAGCGTGCATTCCTAAAACAATAGCATCTAAATTTGATGTGATTTTTTCGGGAAACCAACCAAAAGCATCTGGTAATAAACCACGAGATTCTAGACGTGATTTCGATGGTTCAAAAATAGTATCATCGCTACCTGTAACTTGGTATCCTTTTTCGTGTAATGCTAAAGCTAAATTGTGCATGGCGCTTCCGCCTATGGCTATAAAATGTACCTTCATTGTCCTGTTTTGTAGATAAAACCAAAGATACTTTTTTAAGCTAAATAATTATACGAGATTTTTGAAAAGTTAGAGGTGAAAAAATAGAGCGAAAAGATGGAAGATAGAAGATTATATTTTAAAATATTAATTGATAACTGTTAACTGATAATTGATTACTGAAGACTGAAGACTGAAGACTGAAGACTGAAACCTAAATACTTAATATTTCTTTACGTTCTTCTTTAAACACATCAATTTTAGGTAATTCTGATATGGCTAAATCTATATATTTTAAAGCTTCCTTTTTAGATTTTTTAAACTTATAAATTTGTGCTAAACGATAATTTGCCCAAGCTTTTGGTACGCCATCTTTAGCACTGTAGTTTTTTAAATATACCAATAAGCATTGTTCGCCTTTATCTAGCTGAACATTATATTCTGCGCAAACTTTCCCTATTTGATAATGCAAACTATTACGCTGATGTTTTATATGCGCCGCTTCCATATTAGCAACTGCTTTTTCTGGTAGTTTTTCGTTTTCGTATAACTTAGTTAATTTATCGTAACACGTTAAACTACCGCCAACTTTAATGGCTTTTAAGTAATATTTCTCGGCTAATTCTGGCTCATCATCATATTCATAAATATAACCTTTGGCTAAATAACCATCTACTAACGACAGCTTTTCTAATTCATTGGCATATTTAAGCGATTTACTTTTGCTTCCACCAACAATTCCAGGTAATTGCATGTACAACTCTACCAAAGCCCAACGCGTTTCTATATGACTAGAATCTAATTTTGCAGCAGTTAAAAAGGCTTCTTTTACATCGCCAATTAAAGTTAGTGCAGTTAATTTACTAACGGTTAAAGCTTTCATTCCTAATGCGCCACCATATTTATAGTGGTAATTAGCCACATTTTTATTTAAGCTTACCAATTTTTCGTATTGAGTGATCGCTTTATCCCATTTTTTTTGATGTCCATATGCATCACCAAGCAACTCAATCACTTCTGTATTATTTGGTGACCTTACGACTTCTTTTTCTAAAAGCTGTTGCGCTTTTAAATAAGATTTTTCATTCAATAATTGCTCTGCTTTCTTTAAGTTAGATTGTGAAAAGCCAAGACTACTTATTAATAATAAAAAAAAGATGTAACGCATAAATGTATTTTGTTTTACAAATGTAATATTCTAATGGTATTATTTTTGTTTAAGTTTAGTTAATCTGTTTTACTTATAATACGACTAACTTTACTAAGTGAAACGAGTATTTGGCTCTTTTAGTCTTTTTTTAAGTTGAATAAAGCCTAACTTTAAACAAAATTATTAACATGAAATCACCAATAATTATTATAACCGCACTTATATTTTCATTTTTCTCTCAAGCACAAAACAATAATTATTCCAATCTATGGAAAAAAGTTGAAGCTTTTGAAATTGATGGTTTACCAAAATCGGCTTTACAAGAAATTTTAAAAATTGAAAAAAATGCTGAAAGAGACAACAACGAAACACAACTTATTAAAACACTTTTATTTAAAAGTAAATATCACTTAATCCTGGAAGAAGACGCCAAACTAAAAGTGATTACAGATTTTAAAAAAGCCATTAAAAGCGCTAAATCACCACGTAAAAACATTTTAGAAAACAGCTTAGCTAATTTATATTGGCAATATTTCCAAGCAAATCGTTATAAGTTTTACAATCGTACCAAAACAGAAAAGAAAGTCGATGAAAATGATTTTAGAACTTGGGATTTACAAACGCTATTTACAGAAATCAAAACCTATTTTGACGCGTCATTAAAAAACGGTTTATTGCTTCAGGAAAGTGATATTAAAGAATTTGAAGCTTTGCTAACCAAAGGAGAAGATTCTAAATTATACCAACCTACACTTTTTGACATTTTAAGTTATAACGCGCTTAACTTCTATAAAACCACAGAAAACAGCATTACTAAACCAACCGAAACGTTTTCGATTCATAATGCAGAATACCTGAATCCTTCAAAAGAATTTGTTGCCTTAAGTTTAAAAACGAAAGATAAATTATCGACTCAATTTGAGGCTTTAGCTACTTACCAAGAACTTATCAATTTCCATTTAAAAAAAGAAAATCATCTAGCGCTAGCTTTTGCTAATATTGACCGTTTAAATTTTGTAAAACAATATGCGCAGTTAGATAATGAAGAAAGTATGTTGTTAGAAACTTATAAAAAGGAAGTTTCTAGAATAAGTGATAAAAATGCTTTGGCACTATACAACTTCGAAATAGCTTCCATTTATAACAATCAAGCTTCAAAATATGTTCCTATTCAAAATGTAGAATTTCAATTTAAAAATAAAGAAGCATTACAACTTTGCGAACAAACCATTAAAAACGCGCCTAACAGTTTAGGTGCAAAAAAATGCGAACGTTTAAAGTCTAGTATTATTAATCCTTCACTTAGAATTGTAAGCGAAGCCAATTTAATTCCAAATCAAAAACAAAAGTTACTAGTAAATTATAAAAATCTTGACCAATTAAATTTTTCAGCCTACAAAATCAGTAAAAAAGATTTCGATGCTTTTCTAAAAATTTATAAAAAAGATGATCAAAAAAAGTTTATAAATAAGCTAAAAACCGAAAAAACTTGGGAAACAAATCTTAAAAACGAAAGCGATTATCAAAACCATAGTGTAGAAACTATAATACCAGAATTAAGTAATGGTTTATATATCATTTTTGCGAATGCTGACAATGATTTTTGGGCAACAACAACATTACAAGTAACACATTTAGCATTATCAGAAACCGAAGATAACACACATAAATATCTTCAAATTACTGATAGATTTAACGGAAGACCAATTAAAAACGTCTCAATTGAAGTATCATATAGTTACAGAAATGAAAAGACAAGAACTGAAAACCTAAGAACAGATGTAAATGGATTTGTAAGTATTGATAAATCTTTACACCATAGAAGTCAGTACGAAACAAAGGTTATGACTTCTAACGAAGTTGCTTATTTTGGTCGTAATTACATAAATCATTACCATAAAAATTCCAACAAAGAGAAAACACATTTTCAATCCTTTTTGTTTACAGATCGTGCCATTTACAGACCTGGACAAACCGTTTATTTCAAAACAATTGCCTTAAAAACAATATTAAATAAAAGTGAGGTTTTACCTAACCAAAGTTTTACAGCAACACTTTATAACACTAATGACGAAAAAGTATCTAGCTTAAAACTTAAAACCAATGACTTTGGTTCTGCTTCTGGAGAATTCATACTGCCAAATAATGGTTTAAATGGTGAATTTTATATTGAAACTGAATATAGAAACGACGATTTAGACACAAGTTTTGAATTTGATGTTGAAGAATACAAACGACCTCAATTTGAAACAACCTTTAATCCAATTACCGAAACGTATAAGGTTAACGACAGTATAACCGTAAAAGGTAAAGCTGTAGCTTTTTCAGCAAGCACAATTAGTAATGCTAAAGTGGTTTACAAAGTCAAGAGAAATGTATCCTTTTCTAAATATAATCCGTATATAAGACCTTATTATAATTATTCTGAACAAGAAATTACCTTTGGAGAAACAACAACGAACGACAAAGGTGAATTTGAAATAACCTTTAAAGCAATTCCTGATGACAATGCTAACAAAGAAAATTTACCCGTTTTTAACTACGAAGTTATCGCCGATGTAACTGACATTAATGGTGAAACTAGAAGTGAAACAACAACCGTAAACGTTGGTTATCATACTTTAAAAGCTTCTGTTTCTATAAATCCAAATATTAACAAGCAAGAAAAAAACCAGACGATATCTATTTACACATCAAACCTTAATGATGAATTTGTAAATACTACAGGAACACTTAAAATTTATAAACTAAAAGCGCCAAAATATGTTTTAAGACAAAGACCTTGGCAAGCTCCAGATTACAAAAGCTTAAATAAAGAAGCGTTTAAAAAACTTTTCCCTTTTGAAGCTTACGATAACGAAAACCAAGAACAAAATTGGGAAAAAGGCGAATTAGTTTACACTACGACATTTAATACTGAAAAAAGCCAAAGTGTTGATTTACCTAACTTGAAAAAATGGGATTCTGGTTTATTCAAAATAGAAATAGAGGCTAAAAACACATCAGGTGAAACTGCTAAAGCAGAAGTTAATACCAGACTTTTTTCTGATAAAGACAAAACCTTAGCAGACAACAAATTATTCAGTATACAAACTGACAAAAGCGACTATGAAATTGGTGACATTGCTAAAATTACTTTTGGTTCATCTGCAAAAGATATTTCTGCTACCATACTCACTGAAAAAGACCGTAAACTTACTGATATTAAAACCTATAAATTAAACAATGAGAAAACAACCATAAGTTTACCAATAACAAAAACTGATTTAGGCGGTTTTGCTGTACATTATTCTTACACTTATAAAAATACATTTCAATCGGGAACTATTAATATAAATGTGCCTTATCCTACCAAAAAATTAGAAATTGAAACACTAACATTTAGAGACAAGTTACAACCTGGTACTCCAGAAACTTGGCAGTTTAAAATTAAAGATGAAAACAACGAACAAGTTTCAGCAGAATTATTAGCCAGCATGTACGATGCATCTTTAGATGAATTTGCTAGTCATGATTGGAATTTAAATGTTTACAAACCTAATGCATACCGCAGTTATTACAGACCAAATTCCTCTAGAGGTTTTGGTGTAACTAATTTTAGAGTTCACCAAACAAGTAAATACAACTACACATCTATAGATTTAAAACTACGTCATTTAAATAGGTTCGGTTTAAGATTTAATCAGAACAACTTTTTGTACGAAACAGATAGTGCGCTAATAGAAGAAAGTGAAAGTCTTTCTCCTTCAAATTTAAAAGACGGCGATAAAAATTTTAATGACTTTAACTATTATAGAGGAAATACTTACACTAAAAATGAAATAAATACAGGAAGCGGACAACCTGGAAACAGTAGTAAAATAATTATAAGAGGTAGAAGCTCTTTAAATGGAGATATTGAACCATTGTATATTATTGATGGCGTTCCTGTTGACTTTAAAAATTTTCAACAATTGAGTAAATCAGAAATAAGCAGTTTTAAAACCATTAAAGGTGCTAATGCTACAGCTTTATACGGCAACAGAGGTGCTGGTGGCATAGTGATCATTACAACCAATAATTCAAAAAATTTAAATGAAGACTTCAACAACATCAAAATCCGTAAAAATCTTCAAGAAACAGCATTTTTCTTCCCAAAATTAAAAACCGATAAAGATGGCATTATTAGCTTTTCGTTTACAACACCAGAAGCTTTAACCAAATGGAATTTAAACTTACTAGCACATAATAAAGAAGGTGAATTTGCCAAGCAAAAATTACAAGCGGTTACCCAAAAAGAATTAATGGTGATTCCTAATACACCACGCTATTTAAGACAAGGCGATATTATAAACATAAGCACCAAAATTGCCAATTTAACCAATAAACAATTAATTGGTCAAGCCAAACTTATTTTAACCAACGCTATAACTGGCGAAGATGTTTCAAATCAACTTATTATTGAGCCAGAAGCATTTAAAAAAACAAGTGAAAAATACAATTCTATTACCACTTTTTCAGTTGACGCCAATGGTAACACACAAGTTTCGTGGCGACTTAAAGTCCCAAATAATTTACAAGCGGTACAATACCAAGTTTTAGCTTCAGCAAATGATTTTAGTGACGGCGAACAAAACATTTTACCAGTTTTAACTAACAGAATGTTAGTGACAGAAACTTTACCAATGCATGTAAAAACAGGAGAAACCAAAACATTCACCTTAAATAAATTAAAAACTAATAATAGTAAAACCTTAAAAAACCACAAGTTTACTTTAGAAATCACAAGTAATCCTGCGTGGTATGCAGTGCAAGCATTACCTTATTTAATGGAATATCCTTACGACTGTAATGAGCAAATTTTTAGTCGTTTTTATGCCAATAGTTTGGCGAGTCATATTGCTAATTCTAATCCTAAAATTCAAGAGGTATTTAAACAATGGAAAAATAGCGATGCATTACTATCAAACTTAGAAAAAAATCAAGAGTTAAAATCCATTTTAATTCAAGAAACTCCTTGGTTACGTGATGCGCAAAGCGAAGCAGAACAAAAGAAACGAATAGCACTGTTATTCGATTTAAACAAAATGGTCAATGAATTAAACCGCGCTAAAAATCAATTAAAAACCAATCAATTATCTAATGGCGCTTGGTCTTGGTTTGGAAACTATAAAGAAAACCGCTACATCACGCAACATATCATCACTGGTTTTGGTCATTTAAAACAGTTAAATGTCTCGTTGAGCGCAGTCGAAACGTCTAAGAAAACAGACGATGAGAATAATAAAATGATTACCAAAGCCATAGCTTATTTAGATGCTGAATTTTTAAAGACCTATAATAGGATTGAAAAAAAGAATACATCGACAAACCAATTAAGTCCAATTCAGCTTAACTATTTGTACCTAAGAAGTTTTTATTCCAACGTAAAAAAATCTAAAGAGGTCGAAAATGCGATGTCGTTTTATTTTAATCAGATTAAAAAATACTGGTTAAAGCAATCGTTATATCAAAAAGGAATGATGGCTTTAATTATGCATAGAAATAACAATACAGCCACAGCTACTAAAATTTTAAAATCACTAAAAGAAAATAGCATTACTAATGATGAACTTGGTATGTACTGGAAAGAAAACACTAATTCTTACTACTGGTATCAAGCACCAATTGAAACTCAAGCATTATTAATTGAAGCATTTTCTGAAATTGAAAATGATACAGCTACTATAGATAATTTAAAAATATGGTTACTTAAAAATAAGCAAACAAACAGATGGAAAACAACCAAAGCAACCACGAATGCTATTTATGCGATTCTGTTACAAGGAACTGATTGGTTAAGTGTTAATGAAAGCGTTTCTGTATTAGTTGGACAACAACCTATTTCTAATGAAAAACTTCAAAATGTAAAAACTGAAGCTGAAACTGGTTATTACAAAACAAGTTGGAATTCTGAAGAAATCACTAAAGATTTAGCCGAAGTAACACTTACAAAAAAAGAAAAAGGCATTGCTTATGGCGCTTTATATTGGCAGTATTTTGAAGATTTAGATAAAATTACGCCAGCAAAAACACCTTTACAGCTTAATAAAAAATTGTTTCTGAAAAAGAACACATCTACGGGAGAAGTAATTTCTGAAATCGATTCAGAAACCAATGTAAAAGTCGGTGATTTAATTCGTGTAAGAATAGAATTAAAAACCGATAGAACTATAGAGTATATTCATTTAAAAGATATGCGCGCTTCAGGTTTGGAACCTATAAATGTTAAA
>Ga0079255_1032570_pt1 | contig 11927 bp, 18 predicted proteins | sample KNS7NT10metaT_FD_77389 | JGI IMG/M metagenome (GOLD analysis project Ga0079255, IMG submission 77389) | Marine microbial communities from Southern Atlantic Ocean transect - KN S7 NT10 metaT (Metagenome Metatranscriptome) | ecosystem: Environmental > Aquatic > Marine > Oceanic | place: Southern... | reverse complement strand
ATTTTCTTTTGGGTAATATGCGACTCCACCTAATTCTTCTTCTATACGTAGTAATTGATTGTATTTAGACATACGATCACTTCTTGATGCAGAACCAGTTTTTATTTGTCCACAATTAAGTGCTACTGCTAAATCTGCTATTGTATAATCTTCTGTTTCGCCAGACCTGTGCGACATAACTGAAGTATAACCTGCATTATGTGCCATATTTACTGCCGCTATTGTTTCTGTTAAAGTTCCTATTTGGTTAACTTTTATTAATATAGAATTTGCAATATTATTTTTAATTCCTTTAGACAAGCGCTCTACATTAGTTACAAATAAATCGTCACCAACTAATTGTATGCTATCACCTACTTGATCTGTTAAATATTTCCAACCTTCCCAATCGTTTTCATCCATTCCATCTTCAATAGAAATGATCGGGTATTTTTTCGTTAACTCTGCTAAATAATCAGCTTGTTCTTTACTTGTTCTTACTTTTCCTGTGTCACCTTCAAATTTTGTGTAATCATAATTACCATTTACATAAAATTCTGCAGCAGCACAATCTAAAGCTATCATTACATCATCTCCAAGCGTATAACCTGCATTTTTAACTGCTAATGCTATAGTGTCTAAGGCATCTTCAGTTCCTTTTAAAGTTGGCGCAAATCCACCTTCGTCTCCAACTGCAGTACTTAAATTTCTATTATGTAGTACTTTTTTTAAATTATGGAAAATTTCTGAACCCATTTGTAATGCATGAGTAAAATTATTTGCTTTTACAGGCATTACCATAAATTCTTGAAACGCAATTGGTGCATCGCTATGTGAGCCGCCATTAATAATATTCATCATTGGCACTGGTAATGTATTAGCAGATACACCTCCAACATAACGATATAAAGGCATGCCTAATTCAGCTGCTGCTGCTTTTGCTGCTGCTAATGAAACCCCTAAAATAGCATTTGCTCCAAGTTTAGATTTGTTTGATGTGCCATCTATTTCGCACATTAATTTATCTATATAGTTTTGCTCGAAAACCGATACACCTAAAAGTTCTTCTGCTAAAATAGAATTTACGTTGTCTACCGCTTTTTTAACGCCTTTACCCATATAATCTTCGCCACCATCGCGTAACTCTACAGCTTCATGTTCTCCTGTTGAAGCACCAGAAGGCACTGCTGCTCTACCAACAAAACCATTTTCGGTTTCTACATCAACCTCTACTGTAGGATTTCCTCTTGAATCAAATATTTGTCTTGCGTGAACATTAATAATGATACTCATTTTTTTGTGTATTAAAGGTTATTTTGTTGCTTTTATATTAGCTATAAATTGATCGAATAAATAGGTAGAATCGTTTGGTCCAGGACTAGCTTCTGGATGATATTGAACTGAAAAACAGTTTTTTGATTTCATCTTAATACCAGCAACTGTTTGATCATTTAAGTGTAAATGAGTAATCTCTATATCTTGATGTGCTTCTGTTTCTTCTCTATTTATGGCGAAACCATGGTTTTGAGACGTAATCTCTCCTTTTCCTGTAAGCATATTTTTTACTGGATGGTTTATACCTCTATGTCCATTATGCATTTTATACGTTGATATGCCGTTTGCTAATGCAATAACTTGATGACCCAAACAAATACCAAATAACGGTTTATCTTCTTCAATAATTTGTTTTGCTACTTTTTGTGCTGACTCTAATGGTTCTGGATCTCCAGGTCCGTTTGATATGAAATAACCATCTGGATTCCACGCTTTCAATTCCTCAAAAGAAGCATTATAAGGAAATACTTTAATGTAAGCATCGCGTTTTGCTAAATTTCTTAGAATATTAGTTTTTATTCCTAAATCTAAAGCAGCAATTTTTAATGATGCATTTTCGTTTCCATAGTAGTATGGCTCTTTAGTAGATACTTTTGAAGCTAACTCTAAACCATTCATATTAGGAACTTCTGCTAATTGCTTTTTAAGTTCGTCTATATTTTCTACATCGGTTGTAATTAACGCATTCATAGAACCATTATCTCTTATGTATGATACTAGAGCTCTAGTATCTACATCTGAAATTGCAAGCAAATCGTTTGCTTTTAGAAAATCTTCCAGTGAACCATTAGCGTTGTCTCTAGAAAAATCGTAACTAAAATTTTTACAAATTAATCCAGAAATTTTAATTGAGTTTGATTCTACTTCGTTATCATTTACACCATAATTACCAATATGCGCATTGGTAGTTACCATTAATTGCCCAAAGTACGATGGATCTGTAAATATTTCTTGATAACCTGTCATTCCGGTATTAAAACATACTTCGCCAAAAGCTGTACCTTCAGCTCCAACAGCTTTACCATGAAAAATGGTGCCATCTGCTAATAATAATAATGCGTTTTTTAATTTTTGGTATTTCATTTTTCAAAGGGATTTTGTAGTGACCTATTGTAAAATTTTTTGCAAAATTGCATAAAAAAAAGGATAAACTAAAATAGTTTATCCTTTATATTTTTAACGTTTTTAAACATCTACTCTTCTTCGTTAGTTGCTTTTGTTTCTGTTGCTGGTGCAGCAACAGCTTTAGCACCTCCACGACGCGAACGACGCGTAGATTTCTTTTTAGCTTTATCAGCATTGTAGATCTCGTTATAATCTACTAACTCAATCATTGCCATGTCAGCGTTATCTCCTAAACGATTACCTAATTTAATAATTCTGGTATAACCGCCTGGTCTATCTGCAACTTTTACAGCAACATCTCTAAACAATTCTGTTACAGCATCTTTTTGACGTAACTTACTAAATACAAGACGTCTATTGTGTGTTGTGTCTTCTTTTGATTTAGTTATCATTGGCTCAACAAAAACTTTCAAAGCTTTTGCTTTTGCAACAGTTGTGTTAATACGCTTGTGCTCTATTAAAGAACAAGCCATATTAGCTAACATAGCCTTTCTATGGGCTGTTTTTCTACCTAAATGGTTTACTTTTTTTCCGTGTCTCATGACATTTGTTTTATCATCTTGCTACCATACTCGTATTATCGAGGAGCAAAATATGATTAATTAATCTTTATCTAATTTATATTTTGATAAATCCATACCGAAGTTTAAACCTTTTACATTTACTAGTTCTTCTAGTTCTGTTAAAGACTTTTTACCAAAGTTACGGAATTTCATTAAGTCGTTTTTATTAAAAGATACTAAATCTCCTAAAGTATCCACTTCTGCAGCTTTTAAACAATTTAGTGCACGTACCGATAAGTCCATATCAACTAATTTTGTTTTAAGCAACTGTCTCATATGAAGTGACTCTTCATCATAAGTTTCAGTTTGTGCAATTTCATCAGCTTCTAACGTTATGCGCTCATCTGAGAATAACATGAAGTGGTGAATTAAAGTTTTAGCAGCTTCTGTTAATGCATCTTGTGGTGTTATAGAGCCATCTGTAATAATTTCGAAAACCAATTTTTCGTAATCAGTTTTTTGCTCTACACGGTAATTTTCAATGCTGTACTTAACATTTTTTATTGGTGTATAAATTGAATCTGTAAAGATTGTTCCTACTGCTGCTGAAGATTTTTTATTTTCTTCTGCTGGCACGTAACCTCTTCCTTTTTCAATTGTAATTTCCATGTTAATGTTTACCTTAGGATCTAAATTACAAATCACTAAATCTTTGTTTAAGACTTGAAATCCTGAAATAAATTTTTGAAAATCGCCAGCTGTAATTGTTTCTTGACCAGAAAGTGATATAGAAACTGTTTCATTATCTACATCATCTATTTGACGCTTAAAACGTACTTGTTTTAATGCTAAGATTATTTCTGTTACGTCTTCTACAACGCCAGAGATAGCTGAAAATTCGTGATCCACACCTTCTATTCTTACAGAAGTTATTGCAAATCCTTCTAAAGATGATAATAATACTCTACGTAATGCATTACCAACTGTTAAACCATAACCAGGTTCTAAAGGTCTAAATTCAAATTTACCTTCAAAATCTGTAGAATCAATCATGATTACTTTGTCAGGTTTCTGAAAATTAAATACTGCCATATGTTTCTTCGTTTTGATTGTTATTTAGTTGCGCGATTTATAAGTGTGAAGAAGACCAATAAATCCTTTGGCTAAATACCAATATGATTAGTTATTATTTAGAGTATAATTCGACGATGAATTGCTCGTTAATGTTTTCTGGAATTTGAATTCTAGCAGGAACAGATACAAACGTTCCTTCTTTCTTTTCGCTATTCCAAGTAATCCACTCGTATACATTACTCGAGTTAGATAAAGATCTGTCGATTGTTTCTAAAGATTTAGATTTTTCTCTAACAGCAACAACATCTCCTGCCTTTAATGTGTATGATGGGATATTTACTAGCTCACCATTTACAGTAATGTGTCTGTGCGATACTAATTGTCTTGCAGCACTTCTAGTTGGTGCTACGCCCATTCTAAATACTACATTGTCTAATCTAGACTCACATAATTGTAATAAAACTTCACCTGTAATACCTGGTGCAGCAGTTGCTTTTTTGAAGATGTTTCTGAATTGACGCTCTAATATACCGTAAGTATATTTCGCTTTTTGCTTTTCCATTAATTGGATTGCATATTCAGATTTTTTTCCACGACGACGGTTATTTCCGTGTTGTCCAGGTGGGTAATTTCTTTTTTCGAAAGACTTATCGTCTCCAAATATAGCCTCGCCAAATTTACGAGCTATTTTAGTTTTAGGACCAGTATATCTTGCCATTTTAAATTTAATTTTTGAGAGCGATTATGAATTAAGGTCTTAAACTTATCCTCCGATAATCGTTAATCTCTCGTTATACTTATTATTTTTGGTTTGCAAATTTACATAAAAAATTGATACCAATTGCATTTTAAACAATTGATATCAATTTTAAATTTGTATATAGATTAAACTCTACGTCTTTTTGGTGGACGACATCCATTGTGTGGTAATGGTGTTACATCTATAATTTCTGTAACTTCTATACCAGAATTATGAATTGAACGAATAGCAGATTCTCTACCATTTCCAGGTCCTTTCACATAGGCTTTCACCTTTTTTAAACCAGCTTCTTTAGCTACGCCAGCTGCATCTTCTGCTGCTAACTGTGCTGCGTATGGTGTATTTTTTTTAGAACCTCTAAATCCCATCTTACCAGCTGATGACCATGAAATAACATCACCTTTTTTATTAGTTAAAGAGATAATGATATTGTTAAATGAAGCTGTAATATGTGCTTCACCAACAGATTCTACTAATACTTTACGTTTTTTAGTACTTTTAGCGTTTGTCTTTGCCATATCTTAATAGTTCTTAGTTTTAGTTGATAGTCGCTAGAATCCTAAACCTTAATAATTTCAAACAGATTCTTTCCAACGTCTAAAGACTAAAGACTAAATTAATTATTTAGTTGCTTTTTTCTTGTTAGCAACAGTTTTTCTTCTTCCTTTTCTTGTTCTAGAGTTGTTCTTTGTACGTTGACCTCTTAAAGGTAAACCTGCTCTATGACGAATACCTCTGTAACAACCAATATCCATTAATCGCTTAATGTTTAATTGAGTTTCAGAACGTAATTCACCTTCAATTGTAAAAGCACCAACAGCTTCACGAATAGCACCAATTTGATCATCGGTCCAATCTTGAACTTTAATACTTTCATCAACTTTAGCAGTTTCTAAAATGTCTTTTGCACGACTTCTACCTATTCCATAGATATAAGTTAAAGAAATTACTCCTCTTTTTTGTTTTGGTATATCAACACCTGCAATTCTTGCCATATTTACTTAGTTTCTAGTTGTTAGTTTTTAGTTGTTAGAATCCTAAACCTTTCGATTTCGAACAGATTCATCTAACGTCTAAACACTAATGACTCATGTCTAATTTTTAACCTTGTCTTTGTTTAAATCTAGGATTCTTTTTGTTTATTACATAAAGTCTCCCTTTTCTACGCACAATTTTACAATCTGCGCTTCTTTTCTTAACTGATGCTCTTACTTTCATCTTAATTTAGTTTAAAAGTTTAAAAGCTTAAAAGTTGATTCAACTTACTTTCAACTTTGTACTTTATAACTTAATGTTTAATATCTATAAGTTATGCGAGCCTTAGTTAAATCGTAAGGACTCATTTCTAATTTAACTTTATCACCTGGTAATAATTTAATGTAATGCATACGCATTTTACCAGAAATGTGAGCGGTCACTATATGACCATTTTCTAATTCTACACGGAACATAGCATTAGATAATGCTTCTATAATACTTCCGTCTTGTTCAATTGCTGCTTGTTTTGCCATAGTATTTTTTTTTAGTCATCAATAAGCAAATACCTTGCCTAGTTTTTTTGATTTCTAAATTATGCTTTACATTAAGCTACTGCTTTTCTATTTTTACCAGTTTTCATTAAACCATCATAGTGTCTATTTAACAAGTAAGAATTAACTTGTTGCATAGTGTCTATTGCTACACCAACCATAATTAATAATGAGGTACCGCCAAAAAATAGCGCCCAACCAGATTGTACATCTAAAACTTTAACAATTACAGCTGGAAAAACAGCTAAAAGTGCTAAAAATATAGAACCAGGTAAAGTGATTTGAGACATAATTTTATCTAAATATTCAGCAGTTTCTGAACCTGGTCTAATACCAGGAATAAAACCTCCACTTCTTTTTAAGTCGTCAGCCATTTTGTTAGTTGGAACTGTTATAGCTGTATAAAAATACGTGAATATGATAATTAATAAAGCAAACACAATATTATACCATAAACCAAATATGTCAGAAAAATTAGTTTGCAACCATTGTCCAGCAGTACTTTCCTTTAATAATGATGATCCTCCAATTAAACCAGGAACAAACATTATAGCTTGTGCAAATATTATTGGCATTACACCAGATGCATTCAATTTAAGTGGAATATATTGTCTGTTTCCGCCTAAACCATCTTTTTCGTATGTTCCAGATGCAGTTCTTCTAGCATATTGTACAGCAATTTTACGTACTGCCATAACAAGTAATACAGATGCTAAAATAATAGCAAACCAAATTACTACTTCAAACAAAACAGTCATTACAGCATTTGTTTCCATTCTTGTAGATAGGTTTTGCATAAAAGATTTAGGTAATGTTGCAATAATACCAACCATAATTAATAATGAAATACCATTACCAATACCTTTATCTGTTATTTTTTCTCCTAACCACATTGCAAATATTGTACCTGTTACAAGTATTATTACAGATGAGAATAAAAACGTACCAAATGAAATACCATCAACTAATAAAGCAGATGTAGACTCTACACCTGATAAAGCAGGTAATCCATATAAATACCCTGGTGCTTGCACTAAACAAATACCTATTGTTAACCAACGTGTAATTTGTGTGATTTTTTTCTGTCCTGAAGCACCTTCTTTTTGTAATTTCTGTAAATAAGGAATAGCAATTCCCATTAATTGCACAACAATAGAAGCAGAAATGTAAGGCATAATACCTAAAGCAAACACAGATGCGTTAGCAAATGCACCACCTGTAAAAGCATTAAGAACCCCTAATAAACCACCGCCACCTGCTGTAGATTGTAATTCACTTAATTGTGCTGCATCTATACCAGGTAATACTACTTGCGCACCGAAACGGTATACTAATAGTAAACTTAAGGTTACTAAGATGCGATTTCTTAGTTCGTCTATTTTCCAAACATTTTTTAAAGTATCTATAAACTTCATGCTATATTGCTATTATAGTGTTATTGCTTCGCCACCAGCAGCTTCAATAGCTTTTTGAGCTGAAGCTGAAAATTTATGAGCAGTAACTTTTATCTTAGATTTTAATTCTCCTCTACCTAAAATTTTAACCATTTCGTTTTTACGAGCAAGTCTCAAATCTATAATTGTTTCAAAATCTAAAGTATCTGTGATTTTTTTATCATCGATTAACTCTTGAATTTTATCAAGATTAATTGGTTGATATTCTTTACGATTTATGTTTGTAAAGCCAAATTTAGGTACACGTCTTTGTAAAGGCATTTGTCCACCTTCAAATCCTAATTTTTTAGAATAACCTGAACGAGACTTTGCTCCTTTGTGACCACGAGTTGCAGTACCACCTTTACCAGAACCTTGTCCGCGTCCTACTCTTTTTCCTTGACTTTTAACTGAACCTTCTGCAGGTTTTAAATTACTTAAATTCATTTGTCAGTTGTATTTTTTAAGCTTCTACAATAGAAACTAAGTGATTAACTTTCTTTACCATTCCTAAAACACTAGGAGTAGCTTCGTGTTCTACGACTTGACCAATCTTTTTAAGACCTAGAGCTTCTAAAGTTCTTTTTTGTCTTTGCGTACGATTGATAGCACTTTTAACTTTTTTTACTTTAATCTTAGCCATTGTCCTACTTTTTAACCGTTAAACACTTTTTCTAATGAAATACCTCTTTCTCTTGCGATAGTTTGAGCACTTCTTAATTGTAATAAAGCATCAAAAGTTGCTTTAACTACGTTATGTGGGTTAGATGAACCTTGAGATTTTGATAATACATCATGAACTCCTACTGCTTCTAAAACCGTTCTAACAGCTCCACCAGCAATTACTCCTGTACCAGGAGCTGCAGGAATAATGTTGACTCTTGCTCCACCAAACTTACCTTTCTGTTCGTGTGGTAAGGTACCTTTAATTATAGGAATTCTAACTAAGTTTTTCTTAGCATCTTCTATTGCCTTTGCAATTGCACTTGCAACGTCTTTAGATTTTCCTAATCCGTGACCTACTACACCAGCTTCATCACCAACCACAACAATTGCTGAAAAACCAAATGCTCTACCACCTTTTGTTACTTTTGTAACTCTTTGTACACCAACTAAACGATCTTTAAGATCTAACCCACTTGGTTTTACTAACTCTGCGCTTTTGTATTTTTGATACATAATTTCTTAGAATTTAAGTCCTGCTTCTCTAGCTCCTTCAGCTAATGATTTTACTCTACCGTGATATAAAAACCCACCTCTATCAAAAGATATCGTTTCTACGCCTGCTTTAAGTGCTTTTTCTGCTATAGACTTTCCTACTAATGCAGCGATTTCAATTTTATTACCTTTAACAGAACTAATCTCTTTATCTCTAGATGATGCTGCAGTAATTGTTTTACCGTTTACATCATCAATTATTTGAGCATAAATTTCTTTATTACTTCTAAAAACAGAAAGTCTAGGTCTTGCTTCTGTACCAGAAACAACCTTACGTACTCTGCTTTTTATTCTTAATCTTTTTTCGTTTTTTGTTAACGCCATAACTCAATTATTAAGCTGATTTACCTGCTTTTCTTCTAATGATTTCTCCTACAAACTTGATACCTTTTCCTTTGTATGGTTCAGGCTTTCTAAAACTTCTAATCTTAGCAGCCACTTGACCAACTAATTGCTTATCATGAGAAGTTAACTTTACAATTGGATTTTTACCTTTTTCAGAAACTGTTTCTACTTTAACTTCTGGTGCTATGCTCATAACAATATTATGAGAAAATCCTAATGCTAACTCTAACGTATTACCTTGATTACTTGCTCTGTACCCAACTCCTACTAATTCTAATTCTTTAGTAAAACCTTGAGATACACCTGTAATCATGTTATTAACTAATGAACGGTAAAGACCGTGTTTAGCTTTACTTTCTTTATTATCTGAAGGTCTTGTTACTAAAACTTGACCATCTTCTACCTTTACATCAACAACATCAAAAGATTGAGATAATTCTCCTAATTTTCCTTTAACTGTTATTGTGCTATCGTTTACGGTTACTGTTACTCCTTCTGGAATACCAACTGGGTTATTTCCTATTCTTGACATCTCTCTTCTATTTTAGTAAACGTAACATAAAACTTCTCCTCCTACATTGTCTCTTTGTGCTTGCTTAGCTGTCATTACACCATTAGATGTTGAAACTATTGCAATACCAAGACCATTTAAAATACGAGGTAATTCTTTTGAACTAGAATATTTACGTAAACCAGGTTTACTAATTCTTTGAATTTTTCTGATTACAGGTTCTTTCGTTTCTTTATTGTACTTAAGTGCAATTTTAATTGAACCTTGTACAGTTGTGTCTTCGAACTTGTAGCTTAAAATATATCCTTGATCGAATAATATTTTAGTAATGTCTTTTTTTAAATTTGAAGCAGGTATTTCTACAACTCTGTGATTAGCGCGAACCGCATTTCTAACACGAGTAAGATAATCTGCAATTGGATCTGTATACATATGTATGAATTTTTGATTTTGGTTTTCAAAAGAGTTAATTACTAATGAACCTTAAACCAGTTAATTTGTTTAATTGTTTACCAACTTGCTTTTTTAACGCCAGGTATTAAACCTTGGTTAGCCATTTCTCTAAATAATACACGAGAGATTCCAAAAGTTCTCATGTAACCTTTAGGTCTTCCTGTAAGCTTACAACGATTGTGTTGACGTATAGGTGAAGCATTTTTTGGTAACTTTTGTAATGCTTCATAATCGCCAGCTGCTTTTAAAGCTTTACGTTTTTCAGCATATTTAGCTACAGTTTTTGCTCTTTTAACCTCACGAGCTTTCATTGATTCTTTAGCCATGATCTAGTTTTTTTGAAATGGTAATCCCATCTCAGTTAATAATGATTTAGCTTCTTTATCTGTATTTGCAGATGTAACGAATGTAATATCCATTCCAGCTATTTTATTCACTTTATCTATATCGATTTCAGGAAAGATAATTTGCTCAGTAATACCTAAGTTATAATTACCTCTTCCGTCAAAACCTTTAGCTTTAATACCATTAAAATCTCTAACTCTTGGAAGAGCAGACGTAATTAAACGATCTAAAAACTCGAACATTTGCTCTCCTCTTAAAGTTACTTTTGCACCAATTGGCATTCCTTTACGTAACTTGAAAGACGCAACATCCTTTTTTGATAAAGTTGCTATTGCTTTTTGACCAGTAATAGTTGTTAATTCGTCTACTGCATGGTCTACTAACTTTTTATCAGCTACTGCAGCACCAACACCTCTAGAAACAACAATTTTTTCTAGCTTAGGTACTTGCATTACATTTTTGTAACCAAATTCTTCGGTAAGAGCAGCAATTACTTTGCTTTTATACTCTTCTTTAAGTCTAGGTGTATATCCCATAACTATAATACTTCATTAGATTTTTTTGAGAATCTCACTTTCTTACCATCTTCTACTCTATAACCAACGCGAGTTGTTTCTCCCTTAGAAGTTAATAAAGATAAATTTGATACTTGAATAGGAGCTTCTTTTTCTACGATTCCTCCTTGAGGATTTTGTGCACTAGGTTTAGTATGTTTTTTAACCATATTAACACCTTCTACAATCGCTTTATTTTTCGCAATAAATACCTTAGTTACTTTTCCTTCAGATCCTTTATGATCTCCAGCAATAACTCTTACTGTATCTCCTGTTTTAATTTTTAGCTTTGTCATTTTTTTAGTCATTAAAGCACTTCTGGTGCTAATGAAACAATTTTCATGAATTGCTTATCACGAAGTTCTCTTGCAACTGGTCCAAACACACGAGTACCTTTCATTTCTCCTGCTGGATTTAAAAGTACACAAGCGTTATCATCAAATCTAATATAAGATCCGTCTGGACGTCTTACTTCTTTTTTTGTTCGCACAACAACAGCAGTAGATACAGTTCCTTTTTTAGTGTTTCCATTTGGAGTAGCATCTTTTACTGAAACTACTATTTTATCACCAATTGAAGCATATCTTCTTTTAGTTCCTCCAAGTACACGTATTGTTAATACTTCTTTAGCACCTGTGTTATCTGCGACTTTAAGTCTTGATTCTTGTTGTACCATAATTACTTCGCTCTTTCAATTATTTCAACTAATCTCCAACATTTAGATTTACTTAAAGGTCTAGTTTCCATGATCTTTACAGTATCT
>Ga0079255_1027702_pt1 | contig 12021 bp, 5 predicted proteins | sample KNS7NT10metaT_FD_77389 | JGI IMG/M metagenome (GOLD analysis project Ga0079255, IMG submission 77389) | Marine microbial communities from Southern Atlantic Ocean transect - KN S7 NT10 metaT (Metagenome Metatranscriptome) | ecosystem: Environmental > Aquatic > Marine > Oceanic | place: Southern... | reverse complement strand
TTTTTTGAAAAAGAAAACACAGTATATGTATCTGAAAAAGCAGATGCTAACCAAGTATTTAACACTAAGTTTACCGGAAATTTAAACGCATTAGAAAAAACAGATTTTACTGAAGCAGCAGAGAAAACAGTTCATTCTGTTGTGCACGTTAAAAACGTCACATTAAGCACTGGAAATCCATCTTTAGCCGATTTAATGTATGGAAGAACACCAATGCGCAGACAATTCGGAACTGGTAGTGGTGTTATTATATCTCCAGATGGCTATATTATAACTAACAATCATGTTATTGATGGAAGTGAGCAATTAACAGTAACACTTAACAATAACAAAACCTACACAGCAGAAATAATTGGAGCTGATGCTAAAACAGATATTGCTGTTATTAAAATTGAAGCTGAAGAAGATTTACCTTACACGCGTTTTGGTGATAGTGATCAGGCAAAAATTGGTGAATGGGTTTTAGCAGTTGGAAATCCTTTTAATTTAACAAGTACTGTTACAGCAGGAATTATAAGTGCTAAATCAAGAGATTTAACAGGAACTAACTCTCAATCATTTATACAAACTGATGCTGCAGTAAACCCAGGTAATTCTGGTGGCGCTTTGGTAAATGCGAATGGCGATTTAATTGGTATTAATACAGCAATTTCATCTCAAACTGGTTCTTATATTGGTTACTCTTTTGCTGTACCAAGTAATATTGCTCAAAAAGTCCTTCGCGATATTATAGAATATGGTAATGTGCAAAATGGTATTTTAGGTGTTACTGGTAGTATTTTAAATAGTCGAAATTCCGAAAATCTTAATATTGATATCACACAAGGTTTTTATATTGATAGTATTGACGAAGAATCTGGCGCACAACTTGCTAATTTAAAGAAAGGAGATATTATAAAATCTATTGATGGCGTAACTATCAATAAGTTTAGTGATTTAACGGGTTATATTTCTACTAAAAGTCCAAATGATGTGGTTTCTGTTGAAATACTGAGAGATAACTCATTATTAATTAAAGAAGTTACCTTAACTAAAAGTAATACTTATAAACTTGAAAGAATTGGTGTTCTTAAAAATGCTAGCCCAAAAACGTTAAAACGTTATAATTTAGATCATGGGGTTAAGATTGCTATTCCACAAAGAGGTATTGAGCGTTTTGGCATTATGAAAGATTATATCATTACTAAGATGGATGATATTAAAATAAAGTCTATTGAAGACGTTAAATCGGTTGTAAATAATAAAAATAACAATGAACCTTTAGTCATTGAAATCGTAAATGACAAAGGTCAAACTGAAAAATACATTTACTAGCTAATACAACAATATTCTATGTATTAGCTTTTAATTAAAAAAAGACCCGTAAAGTAAACTTTTTGGGTCTTTTTTTTTACTATAATCTAGCTTTAAAGCTAGTAGTCGTGTCTTCTTTACATCACTATTAACAACTATTTGTTAGACAAGCAATTAATCGAATTAAATAATACAAATCAAACGTGTTTTTCTTTATCAATTTAAATTCAGGAACTGTTTATAATGATACTTTAAATACATAAAACTTACTTTATAAAATATAGTGTTTTTTTAATGTAAAAATCAAGCTTCACCAGTTGGTCCAAAATTAAGAGGAATGTTTGGCTGATCGTATTCTTTAATTTCACCATGCTGATTTTCAAAACGAATGACATTTTCATTTAATGCTTTTAATAAACGTTTGGCATGTTGCGGCGTTAAAATGATACGAGATTTCACTTTACTTTTTGGTATGCCTGGCATAATCTTTACAAAGTCAACTACAAATTCTGATACAGAATGATTGATGATAGCTAAGTTTGAATATACACCTTCAGCTACATCAGCATCCAACTCTATATTAATTTGTCCTTGTTTAGGTTTGTTATCGTTATTATTATTCATATTCTTTAAAATTAAATTATTATTAAAAATAAAGAAACCTACTTAAAAAGTAGGTTTCTTTGATATAAATTAAGTGTCTATTATTTCAAACAGTATAGACTTAATTAAAGTTAACTTCTTGCTTTACTTTTAGCATTTGGTCTAACTCTTCCTTTGAGCCTACAATAATTTTATCGTAAGAACGCATACCTGTACCCGCTGGAATTCTATGTCCAACAATTACATTTTCCTTTAATCCTTCTAAATTATCAACCTTACCTGCAACTGCAGCTTCGTTTAATACTTTAGTTGTTTCTTGGAAAGATGCTGCCGATATAAACGACTTAGTCTGTAATGATGCTCTTGTAATACCTTGTAAGATTGGTGTAGCAGTTGCTGGTTTTGCATCTCTAGCTTCTACTAACTGTTTATCTTCACGTTTAAGTATTGAGTTTTCATCACGTAATTGGAATGCTGTAATGATTTGTCCTTCTTTTAATGTTGAAGAATCTCCTGCATTTTCAACGACTTTCTTACCGTAGATATTATCATTTTCTTCGATAAAGTCTGACTTATGAATTAACTGATCTTCTAAGAAAATAGTATCTCCAGAATCAATCACTCTAACCTTACGCATCATTTGTCTTACAACAACCTCGAAGTGCTTATCGTTAATTTTCACACCTTGTAAACGGTAAACTTCTTGAACTTCGTTCACTAAATATTGCTGTACCGCTGAAGGTCCTTTAATATTTAAGATATCATTTGGCGTAATAGAACCATCTGATAATGGCATACCTGCTTTAATAAAGTCGTTTTCTTGTACTAGGATTTGGTTAGATAACTTTACTAAGTATTTCTTAACATCTCCTAATTTAGATTCAACGATAATTTCACGGTTACCACGTTTAATTTTACCAAAAGAAACAACACCATCAATTGCACTTACTACAGCTGGATTAGATGGGTTACGTGCTTCGAACAACTCAGTTACACGAGGTAAACCACCGGTAATATCACCAGCTTTAGCTGACTTACGAGGTATTTTAACTAAGATTTTACCAATCTCAACTTTTTCAGCATCGTCAATCATAATGTGTGCGCCTACTGGTAAGTTGTAAGAACGTATCGCATTACCTTTTCCGTCTTCAATAATTAAAGTTGGAATCAACTTCTTGTTTCTAGATTCAGAAATTACTTTTTCTTGGAAACCTGTTTGCTCATCAATTTCAACTTGATAAGTTACACCTTGTTCTAAGTTTTCGTAACGTACTTTTCCTGCAAATTCAGAAACAATGACACCATTATATGGATCCCAAGTACAAACTACATCTCCTTTAGACAATTTCTGACCATCTTTAATTAAGATTGTAGAACCGTAAGGGATATTATTAGTACTTAATGTGATACCTGTTTTCTTATCGACTAATTTTAATTCAGTCGTTCTAGAAATTACGACATCAATCTCATTGCCTTCACCATCTTTAGACTTTACAGTCTTTAGATCTTCAATTTCAGCAACACCATCAAAACGAACTTCTAATTTATTTTCTTCGGATATATTTCCTGCAATACCACCTACGTGGAAGGTACGAAGTGTTAACTGTGTACCAGGTTCTCCAATAGATTGTGCAGCAACAACACCAACAGCTTCACCTCGCTGAACCATTTTATTGGTTGCTAAGTTACGACCGTAACATTGTTCACAAATACCTTTCTTAGCTTCACATGTTAGTGGTGAACGAACTTCAACAGACTCTAACGCTGAATCTTCAATCTTTTTAGCTACAACTTCATCTATTAATTGACCTGCTTCAGCTAAAACTTCTTCAGAAATAGGATCGTAAATATCGTTTAATGAAATACGACCAATAATTCTTGCTTCTAATTTTTCTACAACTTCATCGTTTTTCTTTAAAGCTGACACTTCTACACCACGTAATGTACCACAGTCTACACTGTTAACAATCACATCTTGAGAAACATCTACTAAACGACGTGTTAAGTAACCTGCATCGGCAGTTTTAAGTGCAGTATCGGCAAGACCTTTACGTGCACCGTGCGTTGAAATAAAGTATTCTAAAATTGAAAGACCTTCTTTAAAGTTAGAAAGAATTGGATTTTCAATAATAGATCCTCCACCTGCAGTAGATTTTTTAGGTTTTGCCATTAATCCACGCATACCTGTTAACTGGCGAATCTGTTCTTTAGATCCACGAGCTCCAGAATCAAGCATCATATATACTGAGTTAAAACCTTGTTGGTCTTCACGAATACGTTTCATAGACAACTCAGTTAACTCTGCATTGGTTGATGTCCAAATATCAATAACTTGGTTATAACGCTCGTTATTGGTAATTAATCCCATGTTATAGTTACCAGTAATACCGTCAACTTTAGAATTGGCAGCATCTATCATCGCTTGCTTTTCTGGTGGAATAATAATATCTCCTAAACTAAACGATAATCCACCTTTGAAGGCAAAATTATAACCTAATGTTTTAATTTCATCTAAGAAAGCAGCAGTAACAGGAACGCTAGTTACTTTTAAAATATCACCAATAATATCTCTAAGAGATTTCTTAGTTAATACTTCATTTATAAATCCAGCTGCTGCAGGCACTTTTTCATTGAAAAGTACTCTACCAACAGTTGTTTCAATAATTTGGTAAACTAATTCACCATTCTCGTTAAAATCTTTCGCTCTAACTTTAATTCCAGCATTTAAGTCTACACGTTGCTCATTTAAAGCGATATTTACTTCTTCAGCTGAATAAAAAGTTAAACCTTCACCTTTAACTGTATAAGTCTCATCGGACTTTCTTAGTTTGGTCATATAATATAGACCAAGTACCATATCCTGAGAAGGTACAGTTACTGGTGAACCATTTGCAGGGTTCAAAATATTATGAGACGCTAACATTAACATTTGCGCTTCTAAAATAGCTTCTGGTCCTAATGGTAAGTGAACCGCCATTTGATCTCCATCAAAATCGGCATTAAAGGCAGTACATACTAACGGGTGAAGTTGAATAGCTTTACCTTCAATTAACTTAGGTTGGAATGCTTGAATACCTAAACGGTGAAGCGTAGGCGCACGGTTTAAAAGAACTGGATGTCCTTTTAAAACGTTTTCTAAAATATCCCAAACTACTGGTTCTTTTTTATCTATAATTTTCTTAGCAGATTTAACCGTTTTTACGATACCTCTTTCAATTAATTTACGAATAACAAAAGGTTTGTATAATTCGGCTGCCATATTTTTAGGCAATCCACATTCGAATAATTTTAATTCTGGTCCAACAACAATTACAGAACGCGCTGAATAGTCCACACGTTTACCAAGTAAGTTTTGACGGAAACGTCCTTGCTTACCTTTTAAAGAATCTGATAAAGATTTTAATGGTCTGTTAGAATCTGTTTTTACTGCTGATGACTTACGTGTGTTATCGAATAAAGAATCTACAGATTCTTGTAACATACGCTTTTCATTACGTAAAATTACCTCTGGTGCTTTAATTTCAACTAATCGCTTAAGACGATTGTTTCTAATAATCACACGACGGTATAAATCATTTAAATCAGAAGTTGCAAAACGTCCACCATCTAAAGGCACTAATGGTCTTAATTCTGGCGGAATGATTGGCACAACCTTCATAATCATCCATTCTGGACGATTCTCTCTATTTTCGTTAGATTCACGTAAAGCTTCAACAACTTGTAAACGTTTTAAAGCTTCAGTTTTACGTTGTTTAGAAGTTTCAGTATTTGCTTTATGTCTTAATTGATATGATAACGTTTCTAAATCGATACGTGATAATAATTCAATTAAACATTCAGCTCCCATTTTAGCGATGAATTTGTTTGGGTCTTCATCATCTAAGTATTGGTTGTCTTGCGGAAGTGTTTCTGCAATGTTTAAATATTCCTCTTCTGTTAAGAAGTCCATTTTCTGTAATGGTTCTCCTTCAGCATTTTTAGCGATACCAGCTTGAATTACTACGTAACGTTCGTAGTAAATAATCATATCTAATTTCTTAGAAGGTAAGCCTAATAAGTATCCTATTTTGTTTGGTAACGAACGGAAATACCAAATGTGTGCTACAGGAACCACTAAATTAATGTGTCCTACGCGATCACGACGTACTTTCTTTTCTGTTACTTCTACACCACAACGGTCACAAACAATTCCTTTGTAGCGAATTCTTTTATATTTACCACAAGCACATTCGTAGTCTTTTACAGGACCAAAAATACGCTCGCAGAATAAACCATCTCTTTCTGGTTTATGAGTACGATAATTAATAGTTTCTGGCTTTAAAACCTCACCTCTTGACTCTGCTAAAATAGACTCTGGTGAAGCTAAACCAATAGAGATTTTGTTAAATCTCTGTACTGTGTTCTTATCTTGTTTTCTTGCCATCTTTTGTAGTATTCAGTTTTCAGTTTTCAGTCTGCAGTTGCCTATAATAAATAAGCAACTGCTTACTGTTTACTGCTTACTATTTTTTTTACTCCTCTAATCTAATATCTAAACCTAAACCTTTTAATTCGTGCATTAATACGTTAAAAGATTCTGGTAATCCTGGTTCTGGCATTGGCTCGCCTTTTACGATAGCTTCGTATGTTTTAGCTCTACCAATAACATCATCGGACTTCACTGTTAAGATTTCTCTTAAAGTTGCAGAAGCTCCATAAGCCTCTAATGCCCATACTTCCATTTCTCCAAAACGCTGACCTCCAAATTGTGCTTTACCACCTAAAGGTTGTTGTGTAATTAGAGAGTAAGGTCCAATAGAACGTGCGTGCATCTTATCGTCTACCATGTGACCAAGTTTCAACATGTAAATCACACCAACAGTTGCTGGCTGATCGAAACGTTGTCCTGTTCCACCATCATATAAATAAGTATGTCCGTATCGAGGAATACCTGCTTCGTCTGTTAATTCATTGATTTCGTCTATTGTTGCACCATCAAAAATTGGAGTAGCAAACTTTCGACCTAAATCTTTACCAGCCCAACCTAAAACAGTTTCATAGATTTGACCAATGTTCATACGAGAAGGTACACCTAATGGGTTTAGTACAATATCAACTGGTGTTCCATCTTCTAAGAAAGGCATATCTTCTTGACGAACGATACGAGCTACAATACCTTTGTTACCATGTCGTCCCGCCATTTTATCTCCTACTTTAAGTTTACGCTTTTTAGCGATGTATACTTTTGCTAACTTGATAATACCTGCTGGTAATTCGTCTCCTACAGAAATTGTAAATTTCTCACGTCTTAAAGCACCTTGTAAATCGTTTTCTTTGATTTTATAGTTGTGGATTAAGTCTGCCACTAAGCTATTAGTATGCTCGTCTGTAGTCCAAGTTCCGCTTGTTAAGTGCGTATAATCATCAACTGCATTTAACATTTTTAAAGTGAATTTTTTACCTTTTGGTAAAACTTCTTCACCTAAATCATTGAAAATTCCTTGAGATGTTTTCCCGTTTACAATAGCAAATAGTTTTTCAACTAAGCGGTCTTGTAATTCAGAAAACTTCACGTGATAAGAAGACTCTAATTTTGCAATATCTTCTTTATCTTGAGCACGTTTACGTTTGTCTTTTACAGCACGAGAGAATAATTTTTTATTAATTACAACACCATGTAATGATGGAGAAGCTTTTAATGATGCATCTTTAACATCTCCAGCTTTATCACCAAAAATGGCACGTAATAATTTTTCTTCAGGTGTCGGATCTGATTCTCCTTTTGGCGTAATTTTACCAATTAAGATATCACCAGGTTTAACTTCAGCACCAATACGAATCATTCCGTTTTCATCTAAATTGCTAGTTGCCTCTTCAGATACGTTTGGAATATCATTCGTTAATTCTTCGTTACCTAATTTTGTATCTCTTACATCTAATGAATATTCATCAATATGAATAGATGTAAAGATATCTTCACGTACAACTTTCTCAGAGATTACAATAGCATCCTCAAAGTTGTAACCCTTCCATGGCATGAATGCCACTTTCATGTTTCTACCTAAGGCTAACTCACCTTTTTGAGTCGCGTAACCTTCTGATAATACTTGTCCCTTTGTAACTTTATCTCCTTTTTTAACTAAAGGTTTTAAGTTAATAGAAGTTCCTTGGTTGGTTTTTCTATATTTTACTAAAGGATAAGTTTTAGTATCTGTATCGAAACTTACTTTAGCTTCGTCTTCAGTTCTTTCGTATTTTATAACTATTTTATTAGCATCTACGTACTCAATTACACCATTACCTTCTGCATTGATTAATACACGAGAATCAGACGCAACTTGTTTTTCAAGACCTGTACCTACAATTGGTGCTTCTGGTCTTAATAAAGGAACTGCCTGACGCATCATGTTAGACCCCATTAATGCACGGTTGGCATCATCATGCTCTAAGAAAGGAATTAAAGAAGCTGAAATAGATGAAATTTGGTTAGGTGCTACATCCGTGTAATGAATCTCTTTAGGATCAATTACTGGGAAATCACCTTCCATACGAGCAATAACTTTGTCGTGTAGGATTTTACCTTTATCATCAACTTTTACTGTTGCTTGTGCAATTAACTTTTCTTCTTCTTCCTCTGCACTTAAATATACTGGTGCATTATTAATATCCACAACACCATCTTCTACCTTTCTATATGGTGTTTCGATGAATCCCATTGGGTTTACTTTTGCGTAAACCGATAGAGAAGATATTAATCCAATGTTTGGACCTTCTGGTGTTTCTATAGGACATAAACGCCCGTAGTGTGTATAGTGCACATCACGAACCTCAAATCCTGCTCTTTCTCTAGATAAACCTCCAGGTCCTAAAGCTGACAAACGACGTTTGTGTGTGATCTCTGCTAATGGATTGGTTTGATCCATAAACTGAGATAATTGGTTGGTACCAAAGAAAGAATTAATAACAGAAGAAAGCGTCTTCGCATTAATTAAATCGATTGGTGTAAAAACTTCGTTATCACGAACGTTCATACGTTCACGAATAGTACGAGCCATACGAGCTAAACCAACACCAAATTGAGATGACAATTGCTCTCCTACTGTTCTAACACGACGGTTAGATAAGTGATCGATATCATCAATCTCAGCTTTAGAGTTAATTAACTCAATTAAATACTTAATAATGGTAATGATATCTTCTTTGGTAAGTACTTGCTTATCCATTCCAATATCTAAACCTAATTTTTTATTCATTCTATAACGTCCTACTTCTCCTAAAGAGTAACGTTGGTCACTAAAGAATAATTTGTCGATAATACCACGAGCCGTTTCTTCATCTGGCGGCTCAGCATTACGTAATTGTCTATAAATATGTTCTACAGCTTCTTTTTCAGAGTTTGTAGGATCTTTTTGAAGTGTATTATGGATGATTGCATAATCACCTTGTTGAGAAACTTCTTTATGAAGTAATATAGTTTTTACACCAATTTCTAAAATTTCCTCAATATTTTCTTTATCAAGTTCAGTATCTCTATCTAGAACAATTTCATTACGCTCGATAGATACTACTTCTCCTGTATCTTCATCAACGAAATCTTCATGCCATGTATTAAGAACACGTGCCGCTAATTTTCGTCCAATATATTTTTTTAATCCTGATTTTGATACCTTAACTTCTTCAGCTAAGTCGAAAATCTCAAGAATGTCTTTATCTCTTTCAAAACCAATAGCTCTAAATAGAGTCGTCACTGGTAATTTTTTCTTTCTGTCGATGTAAGCATACATCACTTGGTTGATATCGGTAGCGAATTCAATCCAAGATCCTTTAAAAGGAATTACTCTGGCAGAGTATAATTTTGTTCCATTAGCATGGAAAGATTGCCCAAAGAATACACCAGGAGAACGGTGAAGTTGAGAAACGACAACACGTTCTGCTCCATTGATACAAAAAGTACCGCTTGGCGTCATGTAAGGAATTGTTCCTAAATACACATCTTGAACTATAGTTTCGAAATCCTCATGCTCAGGATCTGTACAATATAATTTAAGTCTTGCTTTTAAAGGAACGCTATAGGTAAGACCTCTTTCAATACACTCTTCAATAGTATATCTTGGTGGGTCAATAAAGTAATCTAAAAATTCTAATACGAATTGATTACGTGTGTCTGTAATTGGAAAGTTTTCCATGAAGGTATTATAAAGACCTTCATTTCCTCTTTCATCAGATTTAGTTTCTAACTGGAAAAAATCTTGGAAAGATTTTATCTGAATATCCATAAAGTCTGGGTATTCTGTTCTATTTATAATAGAAGAGAAATTCAATCTTTCAGCTTGTTTTACTAACATCAATGGACGAAATTTTGATTAAAAAAATGAAAATTATATAGCTACTGACTATATACGACAAATGGTTTAGGTCTTAGAGACATCTCTCCAGACCTAAACCTTTGTAAAATTTATTGGTTAAGCTTACTTAAGCTCTACCTCAGCTCCTGCTTCTTCTAACTGAGCTTTTAACGCTTCAGCTTCGTCTTTTGCAACACCTTCTTTAATGTTACTTGGTGCTCCATCAACTAATTCCTTAGCTTCTTTAAGACCTAAACCAGTTAATTCTTTAACTAATTTAACAACTGCTAATTTAGAACCACCTGCAGCTTTTAATACTACATCAAATTCAGACTTTTCTTCAGCAGCGTCTCCACCACCAGCTCCTCCAGCAGCAACAGCTACAGCTGCAGCAGCAGGCTCGATACCGTACTCATCTTTTAATATAGTTGCTAATTCGTTAACGTCTTTTACTGATAAGTTAACTAATTGTTCTGCGAAATCTTTTAAATCTGCCATTTTTCTACCGTTTTAATTTTTAATTTTATTTTAATTGTAAAGTGCGTACACGCTAATTGTTATCTTATTCTTTTTCAGATAACGTTTTAATAATCCCTGCAAGTTTTCCACCACTAGACTTAAGTGCTGAAACAACATTTTTAGCAGGCGATTGTAATAATCCAATGATATCACCAATTAACTCTTCACGAGACTTGATGTTCACTAATGTTTCTAATTGATCATCACCTAAATAAATAGCCTCTTCAATAAAAGCTCCTTTTAATAAAGGTTTATCTGATTTCTTACGAAATTCCTTGATGATCTTAGCAGGTGCATTACCAGCTTCAGAATACATTATAGATGTATTACCTTTAAGAACAGATGGAAGATCACCATAATCTTTATCTGAGGCTTCCATAGCCTTCTCTAATAAGGTATTTTTAACTACAGCTAATCTAACATTTGCTTTAAAACAAGCACGACGTAAATTAGATGTATTAACTGCATTTAATCCAGAGATATCTGCTAAATAAAAATTAGTGTTTTCTACTAAGTCTACAGTTAAGTCTTTAATAACTTGCGATTTTTCTTCTCTTGTCATAATAAAGTATTTTAACTATTAACCTATTTTAGGATCTACAGCAATACTTGGGCTCATTGTAGAAGACATATAAATGCTTTTTACATAAACACCTTTAGCAGCTGTTGGTTTTAGTTTAATTAATGTTGTTAATAATTCATTTGCATTCTCGCGAATCTTGTCTGCACTAAAAGATGCTTTACCAATTGCCGCGTGAACAATTCCTGTTTTATCAACTTTAAAATCGATTTTACCAGCTTTAACTTCAGATACAGCTTTAGCGATATCCATAGTTACAGTACCAGTCTTCGGGTTTGGCATTAAACCACGAGGACCTAACACACGTCCTAAAGGACCTAATTTACCCATAACGCTTGGCATTGTGATGATTACATCAACATCGGTCCAACCGCTTTTAATTTTATCTAAATACTCCTGTAATCCAACATAATCAGCTCCTGCTTCCTTAGCTTCTGCTTCTTTATCTGGAGTAACTAATGCTAATACTTTAACATCCTTTCCAGTTCCATGAGGAAGAGACACTACTCCACGAACCATTTGATTAGCTTTTCTAGGATCAACACCTAATCTAACAGCTAAATCTACAGATGCGTCGAATTTTGTATTTGTTATTTCTTTAACTAATGCTGAAGCCTCAGATAAAGAGTAAACTTTATCTTTTTCAATCTTTGCAGCATTTTCTTTTTGCTTTCTTGTTAATCTTGCCATCTTTACTTTTTT
>Ga0079255_1015041_pt1 | contig 12041 bp, 10 predicted proteins | sample KNS7NT10metaT_FD_77389 | JGI IMG/M metagenome (GOLD analysis project Ga0079255, IMG submission 77389) | Marine microbial communities from Southern Atlantic Ocean transect - KN S7 NT10 metaT (Metagenome Metatranscriptome) | ecosystem: Environmental > Aquatic > Marine > Oceanic | place: Southern... | reverse complement strand
ATTTATTAATAATTTTAAACAAATATAATGAACAATATACATATACTTTGGGTTGATGATGAAATCGATTTACTTAAACCACATATATTATTTTTAGAGAAAAAAAACTATAAAGTTACAACCTGTACTAGTGGTAGAGAAGCAATTGATTTGGTTGATGAAACTAATTTTGATATTGTTTTTTTAGATGAAAACATGCCAGGAATTACTGGATTGGAAACTTTAAATGAGATTAAAGAAAAACATTCGGCTTTACCTATAGTAATGATTACTAAAAGTGAAGAAGAATATATTATGGAAGAAGCTATTGGTAATAAAATTGCCGATTATTTAATTAAACCAGTTAATCCAAATCAAATACTTCTTAGTTTAAAGAAAAACCTAGATCATTCGCGTTTAGTTTCAGAAAGAACCACTATAAATTACCAACAAGAATTTAGAAAAATAGCTATGGATATGGCTATGGTGAATTCTTATGAAGATTGGGTGACTTTATATCAAAAATTGATTTATTGGGAAATTCAGCTAGAAACTATTGAAGATGTAGGATTGATAGAAATTTTAGAATCTCAAAAAAATGAAGCTAATATTCAATTCGGGAAATTTATAGATAAAAATTATGCCAACTGGTTTGAGCCTAATACTGATGCGCCATTATTATCACATCAGCTTTTTAAAGAAAAAGTAGCGCCTGAGTTAAGTAAAGAGCAACCTACACTTTTAGTGGTTATTGATAATCTAAGATACGACCAATGGAAAGCTTTCGAGCCTACATTAGCCAATCATTATAAAAAACAGGAAGAAACTCCTTTTTATAGTATTCTTCCAACAGCAACGCAATATGCTAGAAATGCTATTTTTTCAGGGTTAATGCCAAGTGATATGGAAAAATTGCATCCTGAATTTTGGAAAAATGATACTGATGAAGGTGGAAAAAATTTACATGAAGCAGACTTTTTAGAAGCACAAATGAAGCGCTTAGGTTTATCTAACCTAAAAACAGAATATCATAAAATCACCAATTTAAAATCTGGTAAAAAATTAGCTGATAATTTTAACAGCCAAAAAGATAATGACTTAACTGTTGTGGTTTATAATTTCGTGGATATGCTTTCGCATTCTAAAACCGATATGGATGTGGTTAAAGAGTTGGCTTCTAACGACAAAGCATATCGTTCATTAACACAAAGTTGGTTTAAAAATTCGCCTTTATTAGAAATTATTCAACATGCACAACAATTAGGATTCAAATTAATTTTAACTACAGATCACGGAACAATTAATGTAAAAAATCCTAGTAAAGTAATTGGCGATAGAGATACAAGTTTAAATTTAAGATACAAAACAGGAAGAAGTTTAACCTATGAAGATAAGGACGTTTTAGTAGCAAAAGACCCTAAAAGTATTCATTTACCAACATTAAATATGAGTAGTTCTTTTATCTTTGCTAAGTCCGATTTGTTTTTTGCCTATCCAAATAACTATAATCATTATGTAAGTTATTTCAGGAATACCTATCAACATGGTGGTGTTTCTTTAGAAGAAATGATTATTCCATTTATTGTTTTAAACCCAAAATAAAGTGAAGATTACCTATAGTTTAGAAAATATAGACCAAGCAGTTGCATTTGTTTTACAACATGCAACATCTAAAGTTATGCTATTTGATGCTGAAATGGGTACAGGAAAAACAACCTTAATTAAAGCTCTAGTTAAGGCTTTAGGTTGTTCTGATGCTGTGAGTAGTCCTACATTTTCTCTAGTTAATGAATATTTAGGTGAACATTCTAAATTATATCATTTTGATTTGTATCGCATAGAAGAAACTAATGAGTTATACGATTTTGGCATTGAAACGTACTTTGAAGAAAATGCTTATGTTTTTGTAGAATGGCCACAATTATTAGAGCCTATTTTAGATGTTGATTATCAGGTGATAAAAATTTCTTTAGACGAAAATCTAAATAGAGTTTTAGAATTAAAAAAAACGTTATAAATTTAACAGAGAATTTTTCTTAATTTTTATTTTGAAAACTATAAGCTAACCACATGTCACAGCCAAAAACACCTTTTTCTAAAGCACAATTGTTGCCTCAAGAAGAAATGCTAGAAATAGAACGTCATAAAAGCGAGCTATTTATTGGTATTCCAAAGGAAAATTCTTTTCAAGAAAAACGGGTATGCCTTACACCAGATGCTGTTTCTGCACTTGTAAATAATGGACATCGAATTTTAATAGAATCTGGAGCTGGGAAAGGCGCTAAATTTAGTGACAAAAATTATAGTGAAGCTGGCGCTGAAATCACTATGGATACAGCTAAGGTTTATGGTTGTCCAATGATTTTAAAAGTAGAACCACCAACTTTAGAGGAATTGGAATTAATTAAACCTAATACAGTTTTAATTTCTGCTTTACAGATTAAAATGCAAAGCAAATCATATTTTGAAACACTTCAAAAGAAAAAAATTACAGCTCTAGCATTTGAATATATTAAAGATAGCGATGGTTCTTATCCTGCAGTACGCGCTTTAAGTGAAATTGCTGGTACTGCATCTGTTCTTATAGCTTCAGAACTATTAAGTAGTTCTAGTGATGGTAATGGTTTATTATTTGGTAATATTAGTGGCGTTCCACCTTTAGAAGTTGTCATTCTAGGTGCTGGAACTGTTGGAGAATTTGCTGGAAGAAGCGCAATTGGTTTAGGTGCTAACATTAAGGTGTTTGATAATTCTATCACCAAACTTCGTCGCATTCAATCTAATTTGTCACACACTTTTTACACATCTACGGTTCAGCCAAAGTATTTAGCCAAAGCTTTAAAACGTTGTGATGTTTTAATTGGCGCAGTACGTGGTAAAGATCGCTCGCCAATTGTCGTTACAGAAGCTATGGTAGAAAACATGAAAAGTGGTGCTGTAATTATTGATGTTAGTATTGATATGGGTGGATGTATTGAAACCAGCGAAATAACGAATCATAAACAACCATTTTTTACAAAACATGGCGTAATTCATTATTGCGTTCCTAATATTCCTGCACGTTATGCAAGAACTGCTTCTTCCGCTATTAGTAATATTTTTACACCTTATTTATTAAAAATTGCCGATGATGGCGGTATTGAACATTCCATGAGATTTGACTTAGGTTTAAGAAACGGACTCTACTCCTATCATGGTATTTTAACAAATGCTTCCATTGGTGAATGGTTTGGCTTAAAACATAGCGATATTAATCTTTTAATGTTTTAAATTTGCAGGACATATATTTTTACTATGAACGCAGGTTTAATTAAAAGATTTGGTTATTTTTTTGGTGGTTTCGCTATTGGTCTAGTGCTTCTAGCCTTTTTTTTAAATGGAAAAAAAGCATCTTGCGATTATAGTCCAGATGCAAGAGTTATAAAAAATATAGGAACAAAAGTATTTGTTTATTCTCCAAATGCACTAAAACAAGTATCCACTTTAAAACTAGATAGCGCACAAGTAAAACAACTTATCCATAAAGCTGATATTGATTTTTCACGAAGCCAAGCTAGAAAAAAACCTTGTGGACTTTATTTATTAGAATCTTCTATTAAAAGAATAGATTACGATTTAATGATTGAAAACTGTAATAAAAAAGCAACCTTACTAAGCATAAAAACAGCTAATTAAACTCTTCAATTTTATTATTTTTATTCTATATGATTGTTTTAAATAATACACATTTTATTGCTGAAGGCGTTTATCAAAAATGTTATTATCATCCCCAAAACAATGACCTTTGTATAAAAATAAGCAAACAAAATATTGAAACCTCTCGCCTATCTTATGAGATTGATTACTGTGAAAAAATCAGTAAAAAAAATATTAAAACTAAAGATCATCAGTTTTTCTCCAAATATCATGGTTCTGTAGACACCAATCTTGGTAAAGGTTATGTTTTCGATTTAATTAAAGATGAAAACACTCAAAATATTTCTAAAACATTAGAACATTATTTATTAAATCCAACTACTGGAATTAGTGACTTAGATCTTAAACAAAGTTTTGATGATTTAATTCGTTTAATGGGTAAATATAAAGTGATTGCAAACGATATTAGAGCCAAGAATATCTGTTGTAAGATTTTAAATGATGGCAGCATTCAAATGATTCATATTGATGGTTTAGGTCATCGCGATTTTATTCCAATTGTTAATTGGTTTAGCTATTTTGCTAAAAAGAAAATACATAGACGCTTAGTGAAATTTGAAATGATTGATTTAGACATTCACAGGTCTTATTTAAAAAAACTGTACAATTTAACTTAATTCTTTTAGTTGATAACTCCTTATAACTCTGCTAAAATAATGTCATTAAAAATATTATTTTGCAAAGTGTTAAAATGTTAATAAGTGAAAGTCTGTATTGCCGAAAAGCCGAGTGTAGCAAGAGAAATTGCCCAAGTATTAGGAGCTAAAACTAAACGTGATGGCTTTTATGAAGGCAACGGTTATGCAGTGACCTATACTTTTGGTCATTTATGTACTTTAAAAGAACCGAATGACTACAAACCGCATTGGAAAAGTTGGGATTTAAATAATCTACCAATGTTGCCTGAAAAATTTGAAACTAAAGTTTCCAAAGATTCAGGAATAAAAAAACAATTCAATATTGTTAAAGGATTATTTGAAAAAGCCGATGTTGTTATTAACTGTGGTGATGCAGGACAAGAAGGAGAATTAATACAACGTTGGGTTTTAGACCAAGCCAATTATAAAGGCGAAGTACAACGTTTATGGATTTCTTCATTAACAACCGAAGCTATAAAAGAAGGTTTTAACAATTTACAGTCTAGCACAAAATACGATAATTTATATTACGCAGGATTTTCAAGAGCGATTGGCGATTGGATTTTAGGAATGAATGCCACTAGACTTTATACTGTAAAACATGGTGGTTACAAACAAGTGCTAAGTGTTGGTCGCGTACAAACACCAACTTTGGCAATGGTTGTTAATCGATTTAAAGAAATTGAAAACTTTATACCACAACCCTATTGGGAATTGCAAACCTTATATCGTGATACTTTATTTAGCTACGAAGAAGGTCGGTTCACAAAAGTTGAAGAAGGCCAAAAGTTAGCTGATAAAGTTAAACAAGAAGATTTCGAAATTGTTTCAATTACTAAAAAAAATGGTAATGAATACGCACCAAAATTATTCGACTTAACGGGTTTACAAGTCTATTGCAATACTAAATTTGGATTTAGTGCTGACGAAACTTTAAAAATTGTTCAGAAATTATATGAGCAAAAAGTTGTCACTTATCCAAGAGTTGATACCACATTTTTACCTAACGATATTTATCCTAAAGTTCTTGGAATATTAAAAAACTTAACAAATTACAATACGTTAACGCAACGACTTTTAGGAAAGAAAATAAAAAAATCAAAAAAGGTTTTTGACGATAGTAAAGTTACCGATCACCATGCTATTATTCCAACTGGTGTTCAAATAAATTTGCAATACAATCAGCAGCAAGTTTATGACATCATTACAAGACGATTTATTGCCGTATTTTACGATGATTGTAAAGTAGCAAACACAACAGTAATAGGTAAAGCTAGTGATGTAAATTTTAAAACGACTGGAAAGGAAATTTTAAGTAAAGGTTGGCGAATTGTTTTTGAAACTGCTAATAGTAAAACTAAAGAAACCGGTTACTTACCTAAATTCGAAAAAGGGGAAAAAGGCCAGCACGAGCCATCTTTTTTAGAAAAAGAAACCAAACCACCAAATCAGTTTACCGAAGCTTCTCTCCTACGCGCAATGGAAACTGCGGGAAAACAAGTAGATGATGATGAATTACGTGACTTAATGAAAGAAAATGGTATTGGAAGACCATCAACACGAGCCAATATTATTGAAACACTTTTCAGAAGAAAATATATTAAACGTAATAAAAAGCAAGTTTTACCAACCATTACTGGTATTCAGCTTATAAATATTATTAAAAACGATTTATTAAAATCTGCAGAACTTACAGGTCTTTGGGAAAAACAACTTAAAGACATTGAAAAAGGCGAATATAGTGCTGGATTGTTTATTAAAAACATGAAGCTTATGGTTGACCAATTGGTTTATGAAGTAAGAAGTGAGAAAAGTGAAGCCAAAATTTCATACACCAATAATAAAACTTCTGTTACTAAGAAAAAATCGACCGCAAAGACAAAAGGAATTATTGGTCAATCTTGTCCTAAATGTAAATCTGGTCAATTAGTTAAAGGTAAAAGTGCTTATGGCTGTAATTTATATGGAAAATCTTGTGATTTTGTGTTGCCTTTTTCCTATGGTGATAAAAAAATATCAGAAAATCAATACAAGCGCTTGTTAGAAAAAAGCTCGACAGTAAACTTAAAAGGATTCAAAATTAATGGCGATAAAATTGATGGCTTGCTTCGATTTGATGAACATTTTAAGTTGAAGTTAGAACCAAAAAAAGTAGCAGAAAAGAATTCAGCGAAAGCGAAAACTACAAATAGCGCTATGGCTTGTCCTAAATGTAAAGAAGGAACAATTTTAAAAGGAAAATCTGCTTATGGTTGTAGTGACTATAAATCGGGCTGCGATTTTAGGTTTTCTTACGATACAATAAGAGAAAAAGCTAATGGACAACCATTAACTAAAGAATTAGTGTTTAAAATTTTAAACAGCTAATTTATTTTGACTGAATCTAAGCCACATCAACATTATAAAGTCTTTAAACCCTATGGCATGCTTAGTCAGTTTTCCAGTAATGCTAAGCAAGAGCAAAAGAAGACATTTTTAAAAGATTTAGGTGAATTTCCTAATGGTATTATGCCAATTGGTCGTTTAGATGAAAAAAGCGAAGGTTTGTTATTACTAACAACAGACGGACAATTATCACATAATATAAACAGCTCTGGTATTGAAAAAGAATACTATGCTTTAGTTGATGGCGCAATTACGGAATTAGAGATAGAACAATTGAAAAATGGTGTTGAAATAGGATTTAGTGGTAAAAAATACATGACCAAACCTTGTAAAGTTGCTATTCTGAATACAAAACCTACGTTTCCAGATCGTAAAAAGAAAATTAGAGATGAACGACATGGACCGACCACATGGATTTCAATAACATTAACCGAAGGTAAGTTTAGACAAGTAAGAAAAATGACATCTGCGGTTGGCTTTCCTACATTACGATTAGTACGCGTAAGAATTGGGAATATAAAATTAGGTGATATGTGAATTTCAGAAGTTATTGAAATTGATAGTTTGCCTCAAATTATTTAATATAACTTTAGTACTTTAAACTATTAAGAAGCTGAATTTCAATATACATTTGCATAAAATTTAATTTTATATGGATAACATTCATTGCTTTTTTTATAATATTTTTTCAGACTGGTCTTTATCCGATTCCACTGCGAAGTTTTTAAACATGTTCGTGTTGCTAGTTTTGTTGGCTGCAATAGTTTTAATAGTAGATGTTATTATAAGAAAGCTATTACGTGGATTTTTCGCAAACTTAGCTGGTAAAACCAAAACAAAGTTTGATGACATACTTATTAAAAACAAAGTTCCTAGAAATATTGCCCATATTATCCCTTTAATAGTCGCTATTAATTTACTTCCAATTGTATTTAAAGACTATGAATATATCTTATACACATTAAGCAAACTAGTTGGTGTTGCAACTATAATCTTAACGTTATGGATTGTAAGAAGTCTTTTAAATGCTTGCAAAGATTATTTAAAAACATTAACCAACTTTAGAGACAAGCCTATAGATAGTTACATTCAAGTATTTATGATTTTTGCCTGGTTAGCAGGAATTATTTTTGCTTTTGCTTACATAAGCAACATACCAATCATTAAATTCTTAACAGGATTAGGTGCGGTTTCAGCTGTAATCATTTTAATTTTTAAGGATACCATTTTAGGTTTTGTAGCAAGTATTCAGGTTTCAATAAACGATATGGTTCGTATTGGCGACTGGATTACTTTCGAAAAATATGGTGCCGATGGAGAAGTTACAGAAATAAATTTAGCGACCGTAAAAGTACAGAATTGGGATATGACTATTACAACAATTCCTACTTACGCCTTAATATCAGATTCTTTTAAAAACTGGCGAGGCATGCAAAATTCTGGTGGTAGAAGAATTAAAAGAGCTATTATTATAGACATAAATAGTATTAAACATATTAACGATGACACTATTGAAAAACTTAAAAAAATTCACCTAATCACTGATTATTTACAAAACAAACAAAACGAAATCAATACCTTTAATACCGAAAAAAACATTAATAAATCTCTGCTTCTTAACGGAAGAAACTTAACAAACATTGGTGTTTTTAGAAAGTATATTGAAACCTACATTGAAAATCATTCTGCTATAAATAAAGATATGTTTTTAATGACAAGACAGTTAGAACCAACAACACAAGGTTTACCAATTGAAATTTACGCTTTTAGTAGCGATAAGCGTTGGCAGAATTACGAATACATTATGGCTGATATTTTTGACCACATTCTAGCGTCTGTTTCTTATTTTGACTTGGAAGTTTTTGAATTACCGTCATCTAGAAATTTCAACCAAAAAATAGACTAAAGCTAAATATTTCTAAAAGTAAAAAGCTCCATTTGAACAATTCAAATGGCGCTTTTTTTTATTTATGAGTAAGAATTAAATTTTCTTAACACGAACTGCGTTTAAGCCTTTCATACCTTTTTCTAATTCAAACTGAACTTTATCGTTTTCAGTAATTTCATCTATTAAACCAGAGACGTGACAAAAGTATTTCTCACTATCTTCTGCATCAATAATAAATCCGAATCCTTTTGACGTATCAAAGAAAGATACTTTTCCTTTACGAATTGGATCTGGTTCAGGCATATCTTCCTTTTTTGGAACACCTAAAACAATATTATCTGCTTCAACTTTTACTTTATCTTCTGGATCTGGTGGCGTATCTACTAGATTTCCATGAAAATCTACATAGGCAAACTGAATTCCTTTAGGATTTTCAGCAGCTTCTGCTTTCCTAGCTAATTTCTTCTTTTGCTTTTCTTCACGTTTTTTTAAACGTTTTTTTTCTTTTTCTAACTTGTTAAATGTCTGTTGCGACTTTGCCATTATTTTTTTGTAGTGAATTAATTTTTGAAATAGCTATAGTTCACACTATTTCAGTTATTGCAAAGGTACAAAAATTAAACCAAAGCGTTATTTTTGCTTAACTTGTACTTTTCCTTCTTCTTTAAGCAGAATTATAGTTGCCTTTACGCCTGTTGCCAAACTCCATTGGTTAGATGATATTGTTTTACCATTTTCATCTAAAACTCTAAATTCTGCGGTATTTGGTCCAGATGAACCTTGATTTAATGCGTAGAAGTCAATTTTATTTATGCCTTCTGCTAAGACTAAATCTAAACCATTAGCTTGATTAGTTAACGTAACACGTGAAACTACTATGTTTTCATTCACATAAATACGAATCATATCACCATCTTGAGCGCTATAATCTCTATAGATAATATTTACACGCTTAGCGCTAGTAGAATATTGTCCTAAAAACTGATTTACCGTGCTACCATTATTTTGTCTTTCCTTTTCCTCTTGAAAAGTGAGCTGTTTTTTAAAAGTCTTTGCGTACTGTTCCGCAGGATTTCTAAAATTGTCCTTTTTCATCATATCAAAAGGCTCATCTTTTTTCTTTTCTAATGGTTTTGGCTTATAAACTTCGGTGATGACAACTTCTTCGTCACTTTCGGTAGTGTTAGATTTAATGTCTTCAGGCTTAATTTTTAAGCTATTATCTTCTTTAGGATCGTCGGTTTCTTCCGCAGGAATTGCAAATGAATTGTTACTTCTATCTATTTGAGCATTCAAATTAACAGAAGTAATTACAAAAAGAATTAAAAGAGAAAGCCTTAGCATTACTTAAATTTTATGGAATTACATGGCTCAAAAACCATACCTTAAACTTATTTGTGTGAAAATAAATAAAACAATGTCAATAATTCTTAACTTTAATTAAGTTTTAAGATATTAAAACTTTAATAAGTCTAATAATTCCTTTTCAAAACGACCTTTGGCTAAATATTGCTCTTCTAGTTGACCAATAAATGGAATTGGCGTATCTAGACTAGCCACACGCTTCACAGGTGCATCCAAATATTTGAAACAATTTTCCATAATTAACGCTGAAATGTCACTAGCAATACCACCAAAAAGCGAATCTTCTTGTAAAATTATAGCTTTTCCAGTTTTTTTAACTGACTTATAAATCGATTCTGTATCCAAAGGTTGCAATGTTCTTAAGTCTATTAAATCGGCATTAATTGTAGGATTATTTTCTAAAGTTTCCAAAGCCCAATGAATACCAGCTCCATAACTAATAATAGTTATCTCATCGCCTTCTTTTAAAAGGCTTGCTTTCCCAAATGGTAAAGTGTAATAATCTGTAGGTACATCTTGTCTTATACTTCTGTAAAGTGCTTTATGCTCGAAAAACATCACAGGATTAGGGTCATTAATTGCTGTCGCCAACAAACCTTTAGCATCATACGGAAAAGCTGGATAAACCACCTTTAATCCTGGTGTTTTTGTAAACCAAGCTTCATTGGTTTGACTATGAAATGGTCCTGCGCCAACGCCAGCACCACAAGGCATTCTCAAAACCACATCGGCATTTTGGTTCCAACGGTAATGAATTTTTGCTAAATAATTAACTATTGGATTAAAACCTGAAGACACAAAATCGGCAAATTGTAATTCAACAACACTTTTTATGCCGGCGATAGAAAGTCCCATTGCAGTTTCAATAATAGCCGATTCACAAATTGGTGTATTCCTCACACGATCTTTCCCAAATGCTTCAACAAAACCATCTGTAATTTTAAAAACACCACCATAATCTGCAACATCTTGTCCCATAAAGACTAAGTCTTCGTGACGTTGCATACTTTGTTTTAAACCTTCAGAAATAGCATCTATTAATCTAATTTCTTTTTTATTTTGATTTTCTTTAACTTTTTGATAGTCAAAATATTTGTATAGATTATCTAATTCTTTACTTAAATCAGGTGTTATATCACTTTCAGCAGAAGCAATATCCAAATGCTCGTTAATTTCAGCTTTAATTTCCTCTTTAAAAAGCTCATCTAAAGATTCAGTTAATACTTTTTCTTCAATTAAAAATTGTCTGAAATTTTCTATGGGATCTTTTGTTTCCCATTCATCCATTAAAGCTTGAGGAACATATTTTGTACCACTTGCTTCTTCGTGACCACGCATTCTAAACGTTTTAAACTCAATTAAAATTGGTCTTGGATTTTCTCTAATGCTATCGGTTATTTCTTTAATTTTAGTATAAACCTCTAAAATATTATTTCCTTCAATAATATGAGATTCCATTCCATAACCTTTTGCTCTATCCGCTAAGTGCTCACAATTATATTGCTCTTTAGTTGGTGTAGATAAACCATATCCGTTATTTTCAATGCAAAACAAAACAGGTAATTGCCATACTGAAGCAACATTTAAGGCTTCGTGAATATCACCTTCACTTGTTCCTCCTTCACCTGTAAAAACAGCTGTCACTTGTTGTTTGTTATTCAACTTAGATGCTAAAGCAATACCATCGGCAACACCAAATTGTGGTCCTAAATGCGAAATCATACCAACAATTTTGTACTCTTGCGTACCAAAATGAAAACTTCTGTCTCTACCATTTGTAAAACCATTGGCTTTACCTTGCCATTGTGAAAACAAACGATTTAGCGGAATTTTTCGACTTGTAAAAACACCTAAATTTCTATGCATTGGCAAAATGTACTCATCATCATTCATACATAAGGTTACACCAACAGAAATAGCTTCTTGCCCAATACCAGAAAACCACTTGCTTATTTTTCCTTGTCTCAATAAAATAAGCATCTTCTCCTCTATTAATCGAGGTTTAAGCATGCTTTTATATAAATGTATTAAGGTATCGCTTTTTAATCCGTTAATTTCGTATTGGTAGGCTTTATAACTCACAAGTTGAT
>Ga0079255_1255313_pt1 | contig 12288 bp, 9 predicted proteins | sample KNS7NT10metaT_FD_77389 | JGI IMG/M metagenome (GOLD analysis project Ga0079255, IMG submission 77389) | Marine microbial communities from Southern Atlantic Ocean transect - KN S7 NT10 metaT (Metagenome Metatranscriptome) | ecosystem: Environmental > Aquatic > Marine > Oceanic | place: Southern... | reverse complement strand
CTTTAAACCCTTAGCTATCATCATGTTTGTCGTCTTTGAATATCTATTAGATATTTTAATTTAGCCAATGAAAGCTATTTTTATAATTCTCGACAGACCTTGACGTATTAGGTTTAAAGCTAAAGGAGAAAATCGATATATTGACTTTTAGTAGTAGTGACTAACCATTGAAATCAAAGGTTAAAACTAAGGGTTTTATTTATAATGGATTGAGTATTAATATCCTTGTTAGAGCTTTAGAAGAATCATTATTAAGGTATTGTAAGCTTCCAAGCTTTTTTACTCATTTGTTAGCTGTAAACTGAAAAAATATATTGTGTAAGAATTAGCAGATAGTTTTTCAATTGGACAAGCATTGAGTGATTAATGTTACAGATTACAGTAAAACAGAATTGTAACTTTGTTAGAAATAAATTAAAAACATAAAAATGGAGAATAAAAACGCAATTGGGCTTAACAATGACAAAGCAAAAGACCTATCTGAAAGGTTAAATGAACTTTTAGCAAACTATTCAATTTTTTACCAAAATACTCGCGGCTATCATTGGAACATTAAAGGCGAGAAATTCTTTGAACTACATTTGAAATTTGAAGAGTTATATAATGACTTACTTTTGAAAATAGACGAAGTTGCAGAACGAATTTTAACTTTAGGACACACGCCAAAGCATAACTATGCAGACTACCGCACAACTTCAAAAATAAAAGAAAGTGAACAAGTGAGTAACGGAATAAAAGCAGTTGAAGACATTTTAGTTTCTTTTCAAACCATAATAGTACTTCAGCGAGAATTACTTACCATATCTTCAGATGCTGATGACGAAGGAACAAATGCACTAATGAGTGATTATATTAGGGAACAGGAAAAATTAGTTTGGATGTATTCATCATTTCTGAATAGATAAAATAAGATAGAGCCCAGCAGGTAACAATGTACAGGAAAAATAGGCGAGATAATATTAAAATTATGACTTTTAGCTAGTGCCAAACTTTGTATTTAACCGAAAGTTTCGTACTTTTTAGACACCTTTTTTCATATACTAACCGTTGGCTTTATGTGGTAATAATTGAATCCTTATATCGCTTTTAGAATATTCAAAACAACCTAAACCTATTTAACATTATGTACTGTTATGATTTTCATGTTGTCCTTCAGGAAGTGCCCGAAGAGATAAGCTTACGTTTCACTATATCCGGCTGTCCCTTGAGTTGTGAAGGATGCAATTCCCCTTTTTTGTGGAAAGAGGGAAGTGGATCAAAAATAGAGTTTGAGGCCTACAAAGATATTCTATACAGATATTTTGGTATAGCCACTTGTGTACTTTTTATGGGTGGAGAATGGCATGAAAATGAATTAATTGAAATGTTGAAATATGCACAAGAACAAGGATACAAGACATGTCTCTATACTGGCGAAGAAACAATAAGTCAAGATATTCTAAAACATCTTACTTATATAAAAACAGGTAAATGGATTAGACAGCTTGGAGGTCTTAAAAGTAAAAATACCAATCAAATTTTTAAGGAAGTAAAGACGGATAAAAGACTCAATCATTTATTCATTGAATAAATTTCTTACCCTTTTTATTTAAAAAAAGCCAGTCGTTAGTTTTAAACTAACGACTGGCTGCTATTAATCAATCTAGGATAGGTTAAGGGCTACCATTTATCATATAATGGTTAACTTAAATTATAAAGTCTAGCCAAATTTTTCATTGAAGTATTGATATACAAATGGGCTTGGTTTTTTTGTGCTAGAGGTTATCTCAATAAGTTTTTTTGAGCTTAAGTAGAGGTTAATCTCATTATGTGATACTTTAGAGGCCATTATATTTTATTGAAAGCATTAATAAAGTGATCTCGTGGAATTTTCTCTTGCTCTAAACGCCAATTATTCAATTTTAAGAGCTTATAAAGTTCCTGCTCTTCTGGAAGAAGATTTGGGAGATCTTCTTTTGGTAGTATCTTTCCCTTTTCACTTTCATAGAATTTATTGAATGTATCCTTATCCATTAAAATACTTTGAACATTTTCATAATAACCTCTAATTTGAGAAAGGATATCAAATCCGTGAGCGTCAAAATCTCCCCAATAAATGATTTGAGCATTGTTAAACCATTCAATTTCCTTTAGGTTAGATACAGAATACCCTTGTCCAAAAATAGCAATTGTGCTATCCTTGTCGGGAATTGTTAAAGCATTATAAAGTGAGACCTTGTTTTCAAGAATCACTATTCTTGAAACTTTAAGATTTAATTTTTGAAAAAGACTTAATGGCAAAGCCATATCATCTATTCCCGAAAAAAGAGTATTACTTATTTTATGATCGAGAATTTTAAATCGAATCATTGGTTCCGCATATTTTAATCCAAATCTTTTTTCAAAACTCTTATTTAAAGAAGTATCATTAGGGTCTAAAATTGCATCTAATAATGTTGTTAGGACTGATTGATTCTTTTCTACAAACTTAGTATGAACCTTAATGGGTAATTCCCTAATATATAATTTAGGATTGGGGTTGTTTTTAAAGTATGTACAGACTTTTAATAGGTCTTCCCATTTATCGAAGTTATTCAGTAAAATAGAGGGCTTGTTAAAAATCACATCCTTAAGTTCTGGAAAAATCGCAAAAGTTCTATCACAAAGTTTATTAAATAAAGAGACTTCATTTTCTTTACCAAGATATTTCAGATAGTCAATTTCGTCTTTAAAAATAAACTGAGTCGGAAGACTTTGTAGTCCTAAGCCTTTTTTTCGTTTTTTAGTATAGATAATTTCATAGCCATATCCCTTTTTCTCCTTAGAGTCTAAATAGAGATTCTTAATCTCATTGCTATAGTTGGAAGTGCTCTTGCTAGGGATTTTATTTCCTGGTATAATCAATGGGAAAAATACATCTCCATTCTTTTTACTTTGTAAGTAAGAGATGTATTTTCTATTCGCTTTTTTTGAAATTTCTTCCGGTGTAATCATACTTCTTCAGTAACATATTTTTCACGTTCTTCTTGAAATTGTTCTATCGTCATATCATATAACCAACTGTTGCGGTCATTTTTTCTTGAAGCAAAATGCACGAATGAGATATGGTCTTCAACAATATCAATATTGTCACTAGGAGTAACGACGAGTAATTGAAGGTGTAACTGTTTACAAAGATTAATTAGATAATTTGCCTTCTTACTATCTTGAGCTTTGAATGCTTCATCAATAGCAATAAATCTAAATGAATCGCTTTCGGTTCCTGTTTTTGTTAAGCCGAACTGGTATGCAATTGCAGATCCTAATACGGTGTAAGTCAACTGTGCTTTTTCTCCTCCAGAGAGTTGTCCCATTCCTTCATAAGTCTTCTTTTTTGAATCGTCTTCTTTGTAAAACTCTTCTGCTTTGTACTCATACCAAGTACGAACATCCATTACTTTTTGTCTCCATTCAAAATTACGAAGTTTTTTAATAAAGGGTTCTATAGCATTTTCAAAATGAACACGTTTACCGTCAACTGTACTGTGCATTTCCTTAAAGTTTGGAATAGCTTTTAAGAGGTGTTCTTTGAATTCATTTATCAATTCATTCTTTTTTGATTTAGCAATTAACTGAATGTATGTCGTTTGTGGTACAGTTTCGAAATCTATTCTCTTTAACGATTCGTTTAAGGCAGATATGTTTTCCTTGATTTCTTCAGACCAAGAATCAAAGAACTCATTAAGTTCTCCAACTTTATTTGTCAAAGTTTCTTCCAGATAATTATCAAAACGCTTTTTGTACTTGGGTAAATCATCTTTAGTTAATGAGATGTATTTTTCTTGAAAGGCAGAAACTAAATCAACGTTTAAACTTAAATTACTTACTTCTGATTCCCAAGAAGAGAAACGTTCTCTTATCTTTTCTGAGGGGATTTTAAAGGCTCTCATTTTGTCTCCTAATGATTTTTTAAGTCTGGTTAGAGATTCTTCTAATTTTGAGATTTCACTTTTGTTTTCCTTTTGAAAAGACTCTTGAGTAAATAAGAAATTTACATAAGTAATGCTTTCTATATTCTCAATGCCTGAACCAAAATTTGATATATCAATTTGATGTATAGGAATTGATTTTAAAACCAAAGCATTCGAATTATAGAGTTTAATCGTGTCTTCAATGTTTGCTTCATTCTTACCAATTTGCTTTAAAATTTTATCTCTTTCTGATACGTTAGATTCTAATTTGTTGTCAAGAATATCTTTCTCATTTTCCAGAGCTTTAATCTTATCATTTGATTCTTTTAGACTTTCAATTCGCTTTTTAAGCGCTTCTGAATCTTTTGCTGAAGTACTCCAATCAATCAAATCAAATGATGGATACAACTTTATCAAGTCGTTAAAACTTTCTTTTTGGCCATCTAATTCTTTCAGATTAACCTCAATGGTTTCATATTGAGATTGTAGGGACTCTTTGTCTTTTCTTAAATCTTGAACTTGACTTCGCCAATAACTGATTTTAGATGTATTATCCCAGCCAAGGACATAACGTTCTTTAGACAGCACGTGCTTTCTATCATCTTTCTCGTGTCTGCCTTTACCAAATTTGGTTAATCCTTTGGTTGTAATTGCTTTTTCTGCTTTCGCGAAAGCAGACATATCATCAGTACAAAGGAAATTGAACCGTGACGTTACATTTTGTTCTACCCAATCCTGGTATCGACTCGTCGTTTTAAAATCCAGTTTACTCACTAGATAATTATCGTCAAAACCTTGTTGGGAAAGCGCCTTTATAGAAAATGATGATCTAATACGTTCATAAGATATTCTTCCATTTAATCGAGTTTTATTGACATACTGATTGACTGCGTCATAGTATTCATCAGGCACTAGCAGTTTAAGCCCGAAACTGTGCAACGCTTTTTCAATAGCTAGTTCCCAAGCTGTTTCGGTATCTTTAATAGCAATTAACTCTCCTACAAACGGAATATCTTCTTTGGTTGCCCCAATTGCCTCAATCAATTCATCACGTATCTCTGAAACCCTACCTGTTATGTTGTTCCCGTTACTTCTAAGATTTTTTACGGTATCAACACCTTCATTTATTAATTTATCTTTTTTCTCTATTTCAGTTTTTAGACTATAAAATTCTTGCTCTTTAATTGGACGCTTTTTTCCAATATCTTTTATTTCACTCTTCGCTTTTTCTAAAGAATCCTCAAATATCTTTTTTGAAGGGCCTTTTGCCAGTGCTACAGAAGAAGCAATAGTATTATAAGTCTTTAGTTTAGTTTTTCGATTTACAGTTTCAACGTCTACCTGAGTTTTTTCTGTTTTTAAATCTTCAATTTGTTGTCCTACTTCATCATTCTCTATTTGAGTCTTAACTTTAGAGATTTTGTCTCTTAGACTATCTTCATTGGTTTTTAAAACTTTAATTCTAGCATTGCTAGTTTCTATTATAACATTTAATCGATTTTTCTCTAGATTAGAAAGTTCTTTACCTTTTTCGGCAAACCAATAAAGAGCAGTATCTCTGTTGAATTCCAGTTTCTTTAAGTCTTCTTTTTCGTCGTCTAATTGATCTGCTAACTTATTAATTGGTTCTAATTGCTCAATTTGCTCTTTGGCTTTTTCAATATTATTCTTAGCGTCCATTAAGGTAACGAAACTCTCTTCTAAAGCTTTGTATTCATCTTCCGCTTCTTTAAACTCTAACATTTCATTTCTAATAAAAGCATCAAGATCTCCTAATACTTTTATTCCGACTAGTTGATTGAATAGATTTAGTGCTTTTACAGAACGCATTCCAAATAATTTGGTGATACGCTCTGCGTATTTAGTTGGCCCTTCAAAAAACTCAATTTTACGCCTTGTACTATTTTGATTGTATTTAGTTTCTAACAATTTTTTCCAAACACCACCGCCATCAAATAATGTAAAATCTTTTTCAATTTCAAGAGGTTGATATGCCAGTCCAAAAGTTCGCTTCATCTCATTACCTGAAAACCATCTTACCTGAAATAATGTAATTGACTTTCCATCTGTATTTTCAAAATTAGCTAACAGTATTGAGTAACAGCTTTTATCTCTTAAACTTTGAGTGGTAGTACTTAATTCTCCATCTTTTTGAATATCACCGTAGTGACCTAAAACATAGCTAAGTTCTGTACGATCGCCTTTTTTCTCTACACCGGAAGATTGATTATAAAAACGACTGTTTTTAAGAGGCACTATTAATGTTAGTAGCGCGTCTATAAAGGTAGTTTTACCAGAACCATTTGCGCCAGTAAGCAAAGAATTGTTTCCTTTTGGATCTATTCTAAAAACATTTTCATCAAATGTTCCCCAGTTAAGAACTTCCATATATTGAAGCCTGAATCCTGCTTCACCTGACACTGTGCTAAATAGACTCGACATAGGCTTCTAATTGATTTTTGAAATCATTTAATATGTCAAGAGAAACCTTGTCTTTAATGATTTTGTGAATAATGTATTTTGGTTCTTCGTCGTTCTCGCTTACCTCTTTTAAATAACGCAGTTCTATAATTTTATTAATATGAGAATCTAGGTCTTTTAAAAACTGGACGGTGTTATATTTTTGAGGCAAGAAGCGTTCTATTTCAACTTTAAGATCCTCTTTAAGAATGTACTTAGTTGTCCCTTGAATTTCAATAGGATTGTTTTCAAATTCTTCGAGCATTTGTCGAAGTATTACTAACACAACTGAAACTTCAAAACCTATAGCTCGTCTGCTTACTAAGCCTAAAGTATTATCATCTTCATCTATAATAAATTGCTTGACAAATGCGTAACCATCTTCCTCTTGAATGATTAATTCTAAACCTATTACACTAATATATTCAGTAATTTCTTTTTTATAAAGTAATGTATCTTCCCAGATACTATCCTTTTTATTTACCGTGCCTTTAAGAAGTCTCACAACTGCTTTGGAATATGGCTGTATTTTTTCTATTAAACTCATTTTATTATTATAATTTCTGGTATTTGTATTGATTTACTCTGCTTCTTATCAAAGAATACGGTATCTAACTGCTTATCATTAAACTCGTGGGTGAAATCTTGTAAAACTTCAAAGTAACCAAAGAGTTCTGGTAAGCCTTCAGAAATACCACCAGTTTCGTTAATTACTTCTATCAGGGTTGTTTGATTTTTATTAATCAAAATACTTTTGATATTGGACTTGAGCTTCTTTTTGTTTATTGTTTTTCGAGTGACAACATCTTTAAAGTCATCAGCTTGGGTAAAGTCATTATCTGCTCGCTCAGGTTTAACTTGATATACGTGGTTTTCTTTCTTTTCGTAAGTTAATCTTCTTTCAAATGGAACACTAAAATCTATACCAGTTTCAAGTTGCATAGATAGGTCTGGACTAATTCTATCTTGACTTATTATGGATAAACTCTTCTTGATATCTTGAATCAGATTTTTGACTAATACCTTGTCAACTGCATTCCCTTCTCTTATTATTCTACTTAGCTTCTCAGCCATTTTATCATTGGCTTCATAAACCCTTTTGCCTGATTTAAAAAGATATCGTTTTATCCCTTTTAAAAAAGTATCATCATTCTTTATCCCTTTTTCATCTAGTTTACTGTAAAGTTCTTCTGTAAGTTCTTTCCATTGGTCTTGAAGTGAACGATCCATTAAAAACTCCCAAAATGCATAGAAACTTTTTCCTTGATGACTTTCTTTTAGTCTGTCAAGTGCATCAAAAGTAAAATCTAAGACATCGCTTTTTGACAAAGATTTGTCTAAGTGTTTTTGATAAATTTCATTTGTAATTTTCTTGAAATTATCTTCTACTTCTTTAAAATCTGAAAGTAGTTCCCTAGCAGTAGTATTAAGTCTGTCAAATCTTGGTATAATCTGGAAATCTTCAAGAATCTCCACTTCTTTACCCATTTTTAAATCCTGAATCTGTTCATCAAGCTCTGCTTTTTTTCGTTCCAGATTCTTAATTCTCTTGTTTACATCTTCATCTGTGTGTTCAACTAGTTCCTGTAACTGATTGAAGATATCTTTAAATTTAGATTCTGCTCCTATAAAGTCCTTTTTCTTAAGCGTTTCTAGCCAGTTTAAGGTTTTAATTGTATAAGGAGATAATTGATACACGATATCTCCATTCTCGTTGTAATAATTACTTAAAAAACCACTATCAGTCCATTTTTTGATAGACCTTTTAGCCTTTACTTCGTTTGTGTCAAACGCTTGTTGCATATCATTTCCTTCGTCTAGATCGACTTCAAAATGATCTAAGTAATCTTCAAGCCTTCTATGAAAATCATCAGAGAGTATTGAGCTTCTATCTTGACTAAATGCAGTGTATAAGAATGCTATGACGACATCCAACCTTCTTAACTTAAGTAAGTTTATGCTCGGCGAGTCTTTTAATATATTCTTAATGTCTTCTATTTCAAACATCCAATTACGATTCTATTAATTCTTTAAAATGCTCATATATCATTACCATCGCGAGCGTGTCTAGCTCGCAATATCTTAGTAGCGCACTTTCAAGTGCGTCACGTTCCTCTAGTGTTACTTCTTCAAACTGCAATTTTGCATATGCTGTTAGAGCTGTTCCTCCATCTGCAATATCACCTATGTTTGCTAATGCATTATCTAATTGTTCTTGTGACCAATTTTCATAAACAGATGGTAATGCCTTATATGGACTTATAGCATTTCCATCTTCAAACTGAAGAAACACATAATCTTGCGGGAAGTTTTTAGAGGTTAGGTTGATATCACTTATTGGTTTCACATATTTTTCCTTTATCACTTCACTAGTATTTAGGACCGCAGGAAGAACAGCTTTTATAGATAAGCTTCCGTTCATTTCTGGATGGAAATAGTAATTCTTTACCACTTGAAAGAGGTCTATCATATCTCTTGAACCAGACCAAGTCCTAGCAGAACTTCCTGTGTTATGGCTAATAGATTCAATGAATGAAATAAGAACATCTTTATCGTTTTCTTTCGATTCTAGTAACTGCCCATAGATTTTATTAAGTATGGTGTTTTCGTGATTGTGATACCTAAAGATTGAACCTTGATTTTTAGACAAGGAATCGCTCAAGGCTCTCACAAAATCGAAATTTGGAAAATGACCGATTTTTGTGTCAAGGTGTTCTGAATAATGCTCAATAGTGCCATCTTCAAAAACAATGTGATGACTGTATTGAAAGGCTAATTGTTCATACGGTTTTCTACCTGCAGTAAAAGGTATAGCAACCGCTGTAGTTTCAAAATCTATAAAATTTAAAGGATACTTCCAGCTATTCATTTCTTCACGTAACCCGTCAATTTCAAAATGTGGAGTATTGTCGCCATCTTTATTTTTTTCTACCTGTAACCATCTGCGTTCAGAATTACTAATCACATTTGCTTCTAGTTCTATATTGACGTGATGTGGTTCAATTTGATCCATAAAGACAATGCCTTGGTCAAAAAGATTTCCGCTGCCTCTAAAGTTCCATACATCATAACTTTTAGGTTCTGAAATACGCTTTCGCGAAAGCGATAACTGATTTGTCCAACATTCGTGATAACCACTTTTTACTTCTGATTGACTATCATCAACTCTAAACTCACATCCTTTGCAATGTTTCCCAATAGGTGTCTCTAAACGTTGGTCATTTTTATAGCTATCTCTAAAAAATAAAATACAATCTTCAAAAGATTGTGTTTCAAAAAGCGGATTCTCATTATGAATTAAATTCACTTCTACATTCACATTAATATCACAAAGAATAGATTCTCCTATTTGCATTTTTGTTAGTCCAGGCGTAGTAATAATACCTGTACGCATATCACTATTTTGGGCAATTTTGAAATGTTGATTTAAACCATCGACAGTCGTTTTCTTTGATTTGTCTACGAGGTTGAGATATGGTGTAATATTCCATATTGGATAGCATTGTTGCATTACATATTTTTGAAATGCAACATCATACAAGTAATCTGACCAACCTAAATTACCTCTAGAATTAATAAAGCTATCGTGATGAATGCTGTCAATAGACTTCGCTTTTACTTCAATTAGTTTAATACTGTTTCCTTGCTTTACAAGAATGTCTGTTCTAATAAATAAGCCTTCAAACAAAAACGCAGCTTCAAAAATGACAACATTTTCGTTTAGTAGTAATTCATCAGTTCGTTCTGCAAGTTTTTTATAGTTCCAATCTTCTCCTAGAATAGCAACACCATCTGGATATTCCATTCTAGCTAATTCCTCTACTTGAAAACCTCCTTGTGCAAGTGCTTCTAAAAAAGTATCAGTTTCGTTAGAATCTTCATATTCTTTTTTTCTAGTATAGAACAGTTTAGTTGGACAATCAAGTGCCAACTTAAATCTGGATTTAGTCAAGTAGCGTGGTTTAGTCAAATTTTAAGTCGTTCATTAAATTATTAATTCTTTTAAGGTTATTTATCGTTGCGTTCATATCGATGATATCGTTATTATCCTTAATTCTATATTCATCAGATAACGCAGCTACTGTCATCCATTTTCCTATTCGTCCATTTTGATGAATATCAATTTTATGTTCTTTAGCTAGTGGATACAGTTTTTGTCTAAATTGGTTCCTTACGTGATATTTATTTTCCTTAGTTCCTTCTACATATATTTTTATACAAAGTTTAGTATGCTCAAGTTGTAGATAATATTCAAAATAAACATCATCAATCTTGCCAGAGTTCCAATGCCACCAATACCCTAAAAATCCACCATTTCTCTGAGGAACATAATCCCAAGTTCCATCATTGAACTCTTTTTGAATATTTTGATAAAAACCTTTCCAAGAATCCCAATGCCAATCTGCAAAAGGAAGCGTGAGGTAGCTTTGAACAGAACTTCTTCTCCTTTTTAAAAAGTTTGTGAAGTCTACATAAATACTATCATCAATACCAGATTGAATACCTTTCTCTAAAACATCCAATAAGTCCTTTCTTCTTATAATTTTATATCCATTGTCGTTTGCACTTTTATACCTGCTTTGGTCTCCTGTTTTAAGATAAATAGGATAGATCATTTTATCTGAATATTCATTTTCTAAAAGTTTCTTATACCTGGATAACTGGTTACCGTGTTCTTTACTATGAACTTTATCTTCAATGAGTAATACGTGCTTGTCGTTAATCACTATTACGATATCAATACTCTTAAATTGGCGTTTTATAGTCAAACTATCAATTGATTTGATTTCGCCGTTAGTCATTAGGTTGATAAAGCTTGTCGCGGAATCAGTCAGAAGAGTATTAACTCCTTTATAAGCTGGATGCGTCCAATCTATAAACCAGCATAAAAAAGCATCTTGAGACAATTCCGAAGTTGCCCATTGAAATAAGTTAGGAGTTTTATTCATAGTTATGCATCATTTGTTTTATGTGGTTTTTCATTTTATCTCTCAGCCATAATGGTTCTTTGATAGCTACCATTCCAGCCATTTTCAAGACTTGCGTTTCAAATTCATAGTTGGACTTAATATGAAAAATTGCTTCTCCCCATTTACCCTCTAATCCGTCTATACAAACTTGTGATTTATGAAGCGGTAAGCTCCTCAAATACTTTAATTGTTTATTATCAGCACTTAAAATTACCTTTTCAACTTTCTTGGATTCGTTGTAATTAAGACCTACAATATCTTCGTACAGCTTAATTTGCGTTTCAAAGTCTTGAGATAAATCGCTTGGCGTATCTGTCAATTTTAAATCTGATATTCTATCAATACCAAAGTTTCGGATTTCCTTCTCTCCTTCAGGAACTGCAATTAAGTACCACCTGTTTAAATATTCTTTTAAACGTAATGGAGTAACTGTATATGTCTTCTTAGTTTCTTTATAATAATTCTCTTTGGTAAATTTTAGCTTTCGCGAAAGCGTGATACCCTTAACTATTCTGGCCATATTATGCAGCCCTGTAAAATCTGAACTATCATCTGGAATGATGTATTTATTAAAAGATTTATAATCTTTAATTCCTTCTTCATACATTTCTGCTAAGGAAGAAAACTCAGCAAACTTCAAGAAGCTACTTATCTGACTCTCGTCTTCTTCTAATACATAACCGCGTATAGACCTGCTGTAGTTAATCTCAATACCAAAATCATCTTTTAGATTTTTCAAGTCCCGTTCTAGCGTGCGAGGCGTTGTGTCAATATCAAAGTCTGCAAATAATCTATCGATCATTTCAGTTTTTGAAATACCACTTTTACTCGTTACAAGATGCATTATGCAGGACAGTCGTTTCAATAGTTTATAATTTGCCATTTTATTTATACTTCAAATTTATAAATGTACCTCGCCAAAGTATGTC
>Ga0079255_1011531_pt1 | contig 12454 bp, 8 predicted proteins | sample KNS7NT10metaT_FD_77389 | JGI IMG/M metagenome (GOLD analysis project Ga0079255, IMG submission 77389) | Marine microbial communities from Southern Atlantic Ocean transect - KN S7 NT10 metaT (Metagenome Metatranscriptome) | ecosystem: Environmental > Aquatic > Marine > Oceanic | place: Southern... | reverse complement strand
TGTTTTTTGAGCTATTTATAAAGATATTAAAAATAGTTTGTAAATATGAAAAGTGTATCGTTACACAGTAAAATAATCAGAGTACTTCTTAAGAGTTTTACAATCATTCTGTTTTTTTCAATTAGTTTATCATCTTATTCGCAAGAAGTGGATGCTGCGCGTCAGGCAGAAGGTAGAAAGTTATTTAAACAACTTTGTGCTTCTTGTCATAAGCTAGATAGAAAATTAGTAGGGCCAGCTTTAGGAGGTGTAGAAGAGCGTAGAGAAAACGAGTGGTTAGTTGCTTGGATTAAAAACAACGCAGAGTTAAGAGCTTCTGGAGATAGAGATGCTATTGCTATTTATGAAGAGTATAATGGTTCTCCAATGACTGCATTTCCTCAGTTAAGTGATGCTCAAATCAATGATATTCTTTATTATACTACGGTTGGTGACCCTGTGAAGGCTCCTGTTGCAGGTGAAGCTGTTGTTGATGCAACTCAAGGAGGTGGGAGCGATGCTCCAAAATGGATTATCTATTTCTTAGCTGGTGCTATAATTGTTGCTTTCTTAATGATAGCAAATTTACTAAAACAAGTTAACGAGTTAAAAGGTAATAAAGGTTCTGGAAAAAAATCTAATCTAAAAAGAGATTTACATGAGCTTTGGGAAGGTGTTAAAGCAAATACGTTTTTACATGTATTAACAACAATTTTTGTGCTATTAATGGGTGCGTATATTGTTTTTGGAACTTTGTTTAAAGTTGGTGTGAATGAGGGTTATATGCCTTTACAGCCAATAGCATTCTCTCATAAAATTCATTCAGGTGAAAATAAGATTGAATGTCAATATTGTCATTCATCAGCTAAACATAGCAAGCATTCAGGAATTCCTTCTGTAAATGTTTGTATGAACTGTCACAAAAATATCGCAGAAGTTGCTGAGGGAACTGTTGTAGAGTGGGATGGAATGACATATGGTAAAGCAGAGTTAGATAAAGAAATAGCTAAAGTATATGATGCAGCAGGATGGGATCCAGATGCGTTAGAATATACTGGTAATACTAAGCCAATAAAATGGGTTAGAATTCATAATCTACCAGATTTTGCTTACTTTAATCATTCACAACACGTTACTGTAGGAGGTATTAAGTGTCAAAAATGTCATGGTCCTGTAGAGGAGTATGATGAGATGCGTCAATTCTCTCCATTAACTATGGGTTGGTGTATTAACTGTCACAGAGAAACAAATGTAGATTTAAAAGGCACTGAGTATTATGATAAAATTCATAAAGAATTGGCTAAAAAGTACGATGTTGAGAAAGTAACAATTGCTCAGCTTGGTGGTTTAGAGTGTGGTAAGTGTCACTATTAATAAAAAAAGATAGTTTTTATCTGTAATTTTACAATGATAAAAACTAAAACTAATAACAAAAAGTAAATGGCTTCAAACAAAAAATACTGGAAAAGTGTTGAGGAACTAACAGATAGTTCTATTGTTGAAACGTTAAGTAAAAATGAGTTCGTAGAAGAAATTCCTACAGATAAGTTTTTAGGTGATAAACAAACATTAGAAAATAGTTCTACTTCGCGTAGAGATTTCTTAAAGTATGTTGGTTTTACAACAGCTGCTGCTTCATTAGCGGCTTGTGAGGGTCCTGTTAGAAAGTCTATTCCTTATGTTGTTAAACCAAACGATATTATTGCTGGTGTTGCAGATTGGTATGCAACTTCTATGGCAGATGGTTATGACTTTGCTAATGTTTTAGTAAAAACAAGAGAAGGACGTCCAATACAAATAATGCCAAATAAAGATGCAAATGGAACAACAACTGCAAGAGTGCAGGCAGCCATTTTATCTTTATACGATGAAAAATTAAGATTAAAAGAACCTACAAAAGCTGGAGAAGTTATTTCTTGGGCTGATGCAGATCAAGAAATTGGTGCAAAACTTTTAAGTTTAAGCAACCAAAATAAGCCAGTTGTATTATTAACAGGAACTTTAGCAAGTCCATCAACTGATAAAATTATATCAGAATTTACAAATGCATATCCAAACATAAAGCATGTAGTTTACGATGCTGTTTCAGAAGCTGGAGCAACAGAGGCAATGATGGCTATGTATGGAAAACGTGCTTTGCCAAATTATCATTTAAATAAAGCGAAAACAATCGTTTCTTTTGGAGCAGATTTCTTAGCTGATTTTCATGGTGGTTTTGAAAAGAGTTATGTTGCTGGTAGAAAACCAGAAACTGGTCATATGTCATATCATGTACAGTTTGAAAGTAACATGTCTTTAACTGGTGCAAATGCAGATAAGAGAGTTGTTTTAAAACCTTCAGATCAAGTTTTTGCGTTATTAAACTTGTATAATGAAATTACAGGAAGTAATGTTTCTTCAAAAGCAACTCCTGTTGATGCTGATGTTAAAAAAATGGCATCAGAATTAAAAAAGAACGGTTCTAAATCTGTTGTATTAACAGGTTTGAATGATAAAAATGCACAATTGGTTGCTTTCGCAATTAACGAAGCATTAAATAGTGAGATTATTGATGTAAATAATACATTAAATATCCGTCAAGGAAATGATGCAGAAGTTGCTCAGTTAATCTCAGACATGAAATCTGGGAAAGTTGCTGGGTTATTAACGCACAATGTAGATCCAATGTACACGTTAGCAAATGTTGCTGATTTTACAGAAGGATTTAGTAAGTTAGAATTATCAGTTGCTTTATCTACTGAAAATAATGCAACTGCAGATGCTTCTAATTATGCATTACCAACTCCACATTTCTTAGAATCTTGGGGAGATACACAGTTTGATAGTATCACTTATGGTTTAATGCAACCAACTATTCAGCCATTATTTAATACACGTCAATTACAAGACACATTATTAAAATGGTCAGGTAATTCAACAAAATACTACGATTATTTAAAATCTTTTGCTGCTGATTCTATTTTAGAAGGTGGTTCTTGGAATACTGCTTTACATAATGGTTTCTTTACAAGAAGTCTTGGAGAGCAAGATACTTTTGAAAGCTCAGTATCTTTAGCAGATGCAGCTTCTCAGTTATCAAGTTCAGCAAAAAAAGCTTCAGGTTTTGAATTAAATTTATACACTACTACTGGTTTAGGTGATGGTAAACAAGCAAACAATCCTTGGTTACAAGAATTCCCTGACCCTATTACAAGAGCTTCTTGGGATAATTACCTTACGATGTCTATAGCAGATGCTAAAGAATTAGGTTTTTCTAACCCTGTAAAAGATAATGGAGCTATAAATGGAGATTATGCTAAAATTTCTTTAAACGGAAAAGAAGTTGTTGTGCCAGTAATGGTTCAGCCTGGTCAAGCAAAAGGATCATTTGGTCTAGCTTTAGGTTATGGAAAAACTTTTGGTTTAAAAGAAGAAATGCAAGTTGGTGTTAACGCATATCCTTTTTATGCAAATAATAACAACGTTCAATATGGAGTTGCAATAGAAAAAGTATCAGGAACGCATGAGTTTGCTTGTACACAAGTACAAAAAACAATTGCAGGTCGTCATGATATTTTAAAAGTTACTTCTTTAAAAGAATATAAAAATGTAGATCCTAAAGATCATCACCATGGATGGAACAAACCAGCTTATGTATCTTATGATCATCAAGAAGTAGAAGCAAATACTATTGATTTATGGGATGAGCATAATAGAGAGATTGGTCATCACTTTAATTTATCTATAGATTTAACTTCATGTACTGGTTGTGGAGCATGTGTAGTAGCATGTCATGCAGAAAACAATGTTCCAGTTGTTGGTAAAAAAGAAGTTAGAGTTGGTAGAGATATGCACTGGTTGCGTATTGATAGATATTATTCTTCTACAGTAGAAACTAGAGAAGATGCTAAAGAATTAGGTTTAAGTAGAGGAGAAATGTATGAAGCTTTAGAAACTGAAGCTGAAAACCCAGAAGTTACTTTCCAACCTATGATGTGTCAACACTGTAATCACGCACCATGTGAAACAGTTTGTCCAGTAGCAGCAACAACTCATGGTCGTCAAGGACAAAACCAAATGACATATAACAGATGTGTGGGTACAAGATACTGTGCAAACAACTGTCCATATAGAGTTCGTAGATTCAACTGGTTTGAATATGCAAACAATAATGAGTTTGACTTTAACATGAACAACGAATATGGAAAAATGGTATTGAATCCAGATGTAGTTGTTCGTGGAAGAGGAGTTATGGAAAAATGTTCTATGTGTATTCAAATGACACAAGCAACCATTTTAAAGGCTAAGAAAGAAGGTAGAGCAGTAAATACAGATGAGTTTGAAACAGCTTGTTCATCTGCTTGTACAACTGGTTCATTAGTTTTTGGTGATGTGAACAACAAAGAAGATAAAGTAACAGCTTTAGCTGAAGATAAAAGAGCTTACAATGTATTAGATTACTTACAAACTAAGCCAAACGTTATCTATCAAGTGAAAATAAAAAATACAAACGAAGCGTAATTAAATTTAAGATATAGAATATGTCTCATTACGAAGCACCCATAAGGGAACCTTTAGTATTAGGTGATAAGAGTTATCACGATATTACCGAAGATATTGCGAAACCTATAGAAGGTAAAGCAAACAAAAATTGGTACATGGCATTTTATATTTCTTTAGCAGCAATGCTTTGGGGATTTGGATGTATCTTCTACACAGTTGGAACTGGTATTGGAGTATGGGGATTAAGCAAGAACATTGGATGGGCTTGGGATATCACCAACTTTGTATGGTGGGTAGGTATAGGTCATGCAGGAACATTAATCTCTGCAGTACTATTATTATTCCGTCAAAAATGGAGAATGGCCATAAACCGTTCTGCAGAAGCAATGACAATTTTTGCCGTTTTTCAAGCAGGATTGTTCCCAATTATTCACATGGGTAGACCATGGAATGCCTACTGGGTATTACCATTACCAAATCAATTTGGATCTTTGTGGGTAAACTTTAACTCACCATTATTATGGGATGTTTTTGCAATATCAACATATTTATCTGTATCATTAGTTTTCTGGTGGACAGGTTTATTGCCAGATTTTGCAATGATTAGAGATAGAGCTGTTAAGCCATTCCAAAAGAAAATATATGCATTATTGAGTTTTGGTTGGTCTGGTAGAGCAAAAGATTGGCAACGTTTTGAAGAGGTTTCTTTAGTACTTGCTGGTTTAGCAACTCCTTTAGTACTTTCTGTACATACAATTGTATCTATGGACTTTGCTACATCTATCAACCCAGGTTGGCACTCAACAATTTTCCCTCCATATTTCGTTGCTGGAGCAATCTTTTCAGGATTTGCAATGGTGCAAACGTTATTAGGAATCATGAGAAAGGTTACTAATATGGAAGAGTATATTACACGTTTACACGTAGAATATATGAACATAGTAATCATCTTAACTGGAGGTATAGTAGCTGTAGCTTATGCAACTGAATTTTTTATTGCTTGGTATACAGGATCTCCTTATGAAAACTATACATATTTATCTGTAGGTGCTGCAACTGGTCCTTATTGGTGGGCATTTTGGTCGCTATTAATATTTAATATTTTTATTCCACAACTATTATGGTTTAAGAAAATTAGAAGAAGTTTTATATGGTCTTTTATCATTTCTATTGCCATAAACATTGGTATGTGGTTTGAGCGTTTTGATATTATTGCAATCGTATTAAGTAAAGGACACTTACCATCAACTTGGTGGCGTTTTGAGCCTACATTTGTAGATGTTGGTATCTTTATTGGTACAATAGGATTTTTCTTTGTATTATTCTTATTATACGCAAGAACTTTCCCAGTAATTGCACAAGCAGAGGTAAAAACTATATTAAAATCTTCTGGAGAATTTTACAAGAAGAGAAGAGCACAAGGTATTCCTACAAAGCCAACAGTTGTTGTTGCTGATAAAGAAATAAAGGAAGTTAACCCTGATAAAAATAAAAAAGAATAATTATATGGAATCATCAAAAGTTATTCACGCATTTTATAATGATGATGAAGTTTTGTTAGATGCAGTTAAAGCTGTAAAAGCAGAACACCATCACATAGAAGAAGTTTTTTGTCCATTTCCAGTTCATGGTTTAGATAAAGCAATGGGATTAGCTCCTACAAAGTTAGCTATAACAGCTTTCTTTTATGGAATTACAGGTTTGTCTTTTGCAATTTGGATGACAAATTATATGATGATAGAAGATTGGCCACAAGATATTGGAGGTAAACCTAGTTTTTCTTGGTTTGAAAACATGCCTGCTTTTGTACCAATTATGTTTGAATTAACAGTATTTTTTGCAGCACACTTAATGGTTATTACTTTTTACATGAGAAGTAGAATATGGCCATTTAAAAAAGCAGAAAACCCTGACCCAAGAACTACAGATGATCATTTTTTAATGGAAATCCCTGTAAATAATAATGAAGAAGCTTTAACTTCTTTATTAACTAAAACAGGAGCTGTAGAAATTAACATAGTAGATAAGCACTAATAAAAATATAATGAAAAGTTTAAAACTAATTATTGCTTTAATAATCTTTGCAAGTATTACTTCTTGTAACGATAAGAGAACACCTAAGGTAGAATACATGCCAGACATGTACGAATCTATACCTTATGATACAGACGATGCAGATGGTTTAAATGGAGAGCCTGTGAACAGCAAACCTGTTGCTGGTACAATTCCAAGAGGTGGTCATCCAGCTTATGATATTCCAGATACTCCAGAAGGATATGAGAAAGCAAAAGCTGAGGTAACAAACCCTATAGAAGCTTCTGAAGAGAACTTAGAAAAAGGTAAAGAATTATATGATATTTACTGTATTTCTTGTCATGGTAAAAAAGGTGATGGAAATGGTTACTTATCTCAAGCAGAAAAGTTTGAAGGAATTCCAAGTTATGCAGATAGAGATATAAATGCAGGTAGTATTTACCACGTAATTATGCATGGTAAAAACTTAATGGGTTCTCACTCTGGTCAATTAACTTATAAAGAACGTTGGCAAATAATTCATTACGTAGAGCAATTACGTGTAGATTTATTAAAATAATTACAAAAAGATAGAATACGAAAGATATGTATCAATTCTCAGGTAAACTAAAAATATTCTCATTAGCATTAATTCTTGTTGGTGCTTTGGGTATTGGTTATAGTTTCTTAACTGCACCAAGTACAGTTGAAGATGCTAAGGAAATTATGGCAAAGCAATCTGCACATGGTGATGCTCATGGAGCTTCTCATGAAGAAAATCATGAAAGTGATGCAGCTCATACAGAAAGTCATGATGCTGAAAACGAAGCTCATGGTGATGCTCATCATAATGAAGATTCATCTGAATCACATAGTTCAGATTCTACAGAAGTAGAAAATCATTCTAATGAATTAACAGACAATGATCACGTAAGTAGTTCAGGTAGTCATACATCAGATTCTAACATAGATAAAGAAATGAGTGCACATGGTGCGCATAATGATGATTCTCATGCTGAGCATGCTTTACATCAAATGCAAAACAAACCTTGGTCTGCTCTTTATGTTTCTTTATTCTTCTTTTTAGGAATATCATTATTAGTATTAGCATTTTATGCAGCTCAAAGAGTAGCACAATCAGGTTGGTCTATTGTTCTTTTTAGAGTGATGGAAGCAATATCAGCTAACTTAGTGCCAACATCAATTATTATGTTAGTGGTAATTGTTTTATCTGCAATGCACATGAATCATATTTTTCCATGGATGACAGAAGGAACTTTTGACCCTTCAAGTCCTAATTATGATGCAATTGTAGATGGTAAATCTTGGTGGATTAATCTTCCAGGTTGGACAATTAGAGGTGTTGTTTATTTATTAATATGGAATGCTTATAGATGGTTTATCAGAAGAAATTCTATTGCAGAAGATACTGCAAATGATGGTAATAAAACATATAAGAAAAACTATAATGCATCAGTAATATTCTTATTCTTATTCATGATTACTGAATCTATGATGTCATGGGATTGGATTATGGGATTAGATCCTCACTGGTTCTCAACATTATTTGGTTGGTATGTATTAGCAAGTTTATTAGTGAGTGCCTTAACAGTAATTGCATTTGTAACAATTTACTTAAGATCTAAAAACGCATTACCAGGTGTAAATGATAGTCATATTCACGATTTAGCGAAGTTTATGTTTGGTTTCTCTGTATTCTGGACGTACTTATGGTTCGCACAATTTATGTTAATCTGGTATGCAGATATTCCTGAAGAAACAACTTACTTTGTTGCAAGGTTTAATGAATACAAGTTACCATTTTTAGCAATGGTTGTAATGAATTTTGTTTTCCCAATTTTATTATTAATCAATAGTGATTACAAAAGTATACCTTGGTTTGTAGTAATTGGAGGTATTGTAATCTTAGGAGGACATTATATAGACATTTTTGTAATGATTATGCCAGCAACAGTTGGTCCATTTTGGTCATTTGGAATTGCTGAGATAAGTGCACTTTTATTCTTCTTAGGAATATTTATTTACACTGTATTTAGTGCATTTGCAAAAGCAAACCCAATTCCTAAAGGAAATCCGTTCTTAAAAGAGAGTGAGCATTTTCATTACTATAACATAGAACACAGAGGAGAAGGATCTGGAGATCATCATTAATAAATTAAGAATTAAATAATTAAGAAAAGATATATATGCTAGCTCTATTTTATATTTTTATAGGTGTTGCAATAGGTGTAAGTGTTTGGCAAATAACAAGAATCCTTGACTTTAGAGGTGTTATTGCAAACGATGAAGACAATGCAAAACAAGGAAAATATGCACTTTATTTTATGGTGTTCTTCTATGCAATAATGATTTACTGTCTTATTGCTATGAATGTTATTATGCTTCCAGAAGCAGCTTCAATAGAAGGTGAACATGATGATAATTTATTCAATATTACATTTTGGTTAATTGGTGTTGTACAATTTATCATGCAGTTTTTAATATTCTTCTTTACGTTTAAATACAGAGGTAATAAAAACAGAAAAGCAAAGTTCTATGCAGATAGTCATAAATTAGAAATGATTTGGACTATTATACCAGCAGTTGTATTAGTTGTACTTATTGGTTATGGTTTATGGCAGTGGAATAATGTTATGGATCTTGATGACGATGATGCAGTTGTTATTGAAGTATATGCTTATCAATGGGGTTGGCATGCACGTTATGCAGGAGATGATAATACCTTAGGAACAGGAAATGTAAATTACATAAAAGGGATAAATACTATTGGTGTAGACATGTCTGATGTAAACTCTCAAGATGATAAACAAGTAACAGAGTTGTACTTACCAAAAGGTAAAAAAGTACACTTTAAGTTTAGATCTCAAGATGTATTACACTCAGCTTATATGCCACACTTTAGAGCACAGATGAACTGTGTTCCTGGTATGGTTACAGAATTTGGTTTTACTCCAAAATATACTACAGAAGAAATGAGAATGCAATCTGAAGTTAGAGAAAAAACTAAGGGAATTAATAAAATAAGGGCTGCTAAAGGTGAAGATTTATACGAGTTTGATTACGTACTATTATGTAACAAAATTTGTGGAACATCACATTACAGCATGCAAATGAAAATTACGGTTGTAGAACAAGAGGAATATGATGCTTGGATTGCAGAACAACCAACGTTAGCAACAGTTATTAAATAATTATAATTTTAAAAGACACTACAAATTAGAACATTATGTCAGATCACCATCATAAAGAAACATTTGTAACAAAATATATTTTTAGTCAAGATCATAAAATGATTTCGAAACAATTCTTGGTAACAGGAATGTTTATGGGAATTATTGCAGTGTTAATGTCAATGTTATTTCGTTTACAATTAGCATGGCCAGAAACATCATTTTCTATCATTGAGGCATTTTTAGGCCCTCATCAAACAGATGGTGTAATGAGTCCAGATATCTACTTAGCCTTGGTTACAATACATGGTACTATTATGGTATTCTTTGTATTAACAGCAGGTTTAAGTGGTACATTTTCAAACTTATTAATTCCATTACAAATTGGTGCTAGAGATATGGCATCAGGTTTCTTAAATATGATTTCTTATTGGTTATTCTTTTTATCAAGTGTAATCATGGTAATATCATTATTTGTTGAAGCAGGACCAGCATCTGCAGGTTGGACAATTTACCCACCTTTAAGTGCATTACCACAAGCTATTCCAGGTTCTGGAGCAGGTATGACTTTATGGTTAGTTTCTATGTCTATCTTTATTGCTTCTTCTTTAATTGGAGCCTTAAACTATATTGTTACTGTTCTTAACTTAAGAACAAAAGGTATGAAAATGACAAGATTGCCATTAACAATTTGGGCATTCTTTATTACAGCAATTATTGGTGTAGTTTCTTTCCCAGTTTTATTATCAGCAGCTTTATTATTAGTTTTTGATAGAAGCTTTGGAACATCATTCTACTTATCAGATATCTTTATTTCTGGAGAAGTTTTACATTATCAAGGTGGATCACCAGTATTATTTGAACACTTATTTTGGTTCTTAGGACACCCAGAAGTATATATTGTATTACTACCAGCATTAGGAATTACATCAGAAATTATATCAACAAATTCAAGAAAACCAATTTTCGGATATAGAGCAATGGTAATGTCAATTATGGCAATTGCATTCTTATCTACAATTGTATGGGGTCACCACATGTTTATTTCAGGAATGAACCCATTCTTAGGATCTGTATTTACATTTACAACGTTATTAATTGCAATTCCATCTGCAGTAAAAGCATTTAACTATGTAACTACACTATGGAAAGGTAATTTACAATTAAACCCAGCAATGTTATTCTCCATTGGTTTGGTTTCAACTTTTGTAACAGGAGGTTTAACAGGATTAGTTTTAGGAGATTCTGCATTAGATATTGCAATTCATGATACGTATTTTGTTGTGGCTCACTTCCACTTAGTAATGGGTGTTTCTGCAATATTTGGTATGTATGCTGGTATTTATCATTGGTTCCCTAAAATGTATGGAAGAATGATGAACAAAACTTTAGGGTATTGGCATTTCTGGATAACTATTGTATGTGCTTATGGAGTATTTTGGCCAATGCACTTTATAGGTCTTGCAGGTTTACCAAGAAGATATTATTCTAATACTTCTTTCCCAATGTTTGATGATTTAGCAGATATTAACGTTGTAATTACCATATTTGCTTTAGTTGGTGGTGCAGCTCAAATAATATTTTTAGCAAATTATTTCATCTCTATTTATAGAGGAGATAAAGCAACACAAAACCCATGGAAATCGAATACGTTAGAATGGACAACTCCAGTAGAACACATTCATGGAAACTGGCCAGGTAAAATTCCAGAAGTACACAGATGGGCATACGATTATAGTAAACGTGTAGATCCAAATGACGATGATAGTGATTATTTACATGGTCAAGATTATGTGTTACAAACTACACCACTTTTAGAAGGCGAAGAGCCATCTTAATCGAAATAAAATTATAAAAAAACCTTTCCAATTCGGAAAGGTTTTTTGCTTTGTAACAAAACTTACATAAAGGTTTTTTAATTTCTATTATCTTTGTTATATGAACGAAAACTTGAACCCTGAAAACTCTAATTTATCTCACGAAGATTTAGATGTAGAAAAAAAATTACGTCCACTTTCTTTTGATGATTTTACAGGTCAAGATCAAGCTTTAGAAAATTTAAAAATTTTTGTTGAAGCTGCCAATAGAAGAGATGAAGCTTTAGATCACGCTTTATTTCATGGACCTCCAGGTTTAGGTAAAACAACTTTAGCTCATATTTTGGCTAATGAATTGCAAGTTGGCATTAAAGTTACTTCAGGACCTGTTTTAGACAAGCCAGGAGATTTAGCAGGTTTACTTACAAACCTAGATGAGAGAGATGTTTTATTCATAGATGAAATCCATAGATTAAGTCCAATTGTAGAAGAGTATTTATACTCAGCAATGGAAGATTATAAGATTGATATTATGATTGAATCTGGCCCAAATGCTAGAACCGTTCAAATCAACTTAGAACCTTTTACGCTTATTGGTGCAACCACTCGTTCTGGCTTACTAACAGCTCCTATGCGAGCTCGTTTTGGAATTAGTAGTAGATTACATTATTATTCAACTGAACTTTTAACTACAATCATTCAAAGAAGTGCTAGCATTTTAAAAGTTCCTATCTCTATGGAAGCTGCAGTAGAAATAGCTGGAAGAAGTAGGGGAACTCCAAGAATTGCAAATGCATTATTGAGAAGAGTTCGAGATTTTGCACAAATAAAAGGAGATGGAACAATATCTATAGCAATTGCAAAATATGCTTTAAAAGCACTTAATGTTGATGCACATGGATTAGATGAGATGGATAATAGAATCTTATCTGAAATTATTGACAAATTTAAAGGAGGTCCAGTTGGATTAAA
>Ga0079255_1028378_pt1 | contig 12528 bp, 12 predicted proteins | sample KNS7NT10metaT_FD_77389 | JGI IMG/M metagenome (GOLD analysis project Ga0079255, IMG submission 77389) | Marine microbial communities from Southern Atlantic Ocean transect - KN S7 NT10 metaT (Metagenome Metatranscriptome) | ecosystem: Environmental > Aquatic > Marine > Oceanic | place: Southern... | reverse complement strand
TATAAAAAATCTACTACTGCCAATGTAACTAAAACACTAAATGTTATTAAGGATAAATATTTAAAAAAAGCCTTCATTAAAACTGAAAATAGATAAAATCTTGAGGATTAGAAAAACTACCTAAAACGAATATAGCTAAAACACAAACTACCAGCTTAACTATATCAAATCTGCCTGAAATTGGTTCTTCTTTAAACCGGTTAAACCATTCCACTACAATAAATCCAAAAATTAGTAATAAAATCTCTACCGAATAGCGTTCTATTCCTAAATATTCTATTCTAAAACTTAAATCAGACATATTTATAATATATGAAAAAGCTTCTGTAACAGAATCAGCTCTAAAGAATATCCAAGCCAAACAAGTGAGCATAAAAGTGATACTGATTTGAATAATATTGATGAGAAATGTTTTAAAACCTTTAGACGAAATATCGCCTAAATGTTTTCGGTTTCTATTGGTAAGTAATAATGGTAAAAAGTATAATGCGTTTAAAAAACCCCAAATGATAAACGTCCAATTAGCACCATGCCAAAAGCCACTCACTAAAAAAATGATAAAAACATTTCTTATTTTTTTTGAAATGCTTCCTTTGGAGCCTCCAAGAGGAATGTATAAATAGTCTCTAAACCAAGTTGACAAACTGATATGCCATCTGCGCCAAAATTCGCCTATGTTTCTAGAAAAATATGGATAGTTAAAATTTCGCATTAAATTAAACCCAAATAATCGCGATACTCCAATTGCAATATCAGAATAACCCGAAAAATCTCCATAAATCTGAAATGCAAAATAAACCGCTCCTAGTATTAACGTTAATGTATTAACTGTCTCGTAATTAGAAAAAATTTCATTCACGTAAATGGCACAAGTATCTGCAATAACTACTTTTTTAAACAAACCCCAAGCAATTAGATGTAAACCTGACTTTGCTTGTTGAAAATCAAAAACTCTAGATTTTTGAAATTGAGGAAGTAAATTCGTTGCTCTTTCAATTGGACCAGCAACCAATTGAGGGAAAAATGTTACAAACGCAGCAAAATCAATAAAACTTTTAGTGGGTTTTAAATGACCTCTGTACACATCAATCGTGTAACTTAAGGTTTGAAATGTATAAAATGAAATTCCTACTGGTAAAATGATTTGTAAAGTTGAAGCTTCGATAGTAATACCAATTTGCTGCCAAGATTCAACCCAACTTTCAATAAAAAAATTATAATATTTAAAAAAGCCTAGCAATCCTAAGTTTGCTGTCAGACTAATGGCTAAAAGCCGTTTGCTTTGTCTTCTATCTGGTGCTTTTTTAATTGCTAAGGCAACAAAATAATCGACAATTGTACTAAAAAGAATTAGCGATAAAAAACGATAATCCCACCAGCCATAGAAAATATAACTAACAACAAGTAAAAATAAGTTTTGAAGTTTTAAGGACTTTTTGAATACAAACCAATACAATATAAAAACTGTTGGTAAAAAAGCCATAAACAAAAACGAATTAAACAGCATTTAAATAATTTTATCTAAGGCTTCCCAAATTTTTTGTGATGACAAATTTGGGGTTTCTCCAGCAATAATTTTAAACCATTCTTTGCCTTCTGGAACATTGGTTAATTCGCCATCTAAAATAGCTTTGACTTTATCTTCTAATTCTGTTTTATCTTCACAAAATACAGCCGCTTCTTTACTCGGCATACTTCTAAAATGGACGTACTTATAATTCTGACCAATATCACGAATTCCTTTTTTAAGTAGTGGTTGCTCGTAATTGTAATAAATACAAGGTTTGTTATGCGCCACAAAATCAAAAACTGTAGAAGAACACACATTGGTTACCATTTCAGAATGGTAACATACGTTTACCAACATTTCAAAATCCTCTTTTGCGGGTAATATTTGATTCCATTGATTGCCGACTTGTTTCCAAATTGGGTCAATTTTAGTAATGACATCGCTGTATTTTTCAACAATAGCATCGTATCTATTGGTAAAATCTACAGGACATTTTCTGTAAATAACACCTAGATTATAATTTTTATCATTAAGACTTCTTATAGCTTTTGCTAGATCTTCTAGATAATATTGGTCTAATGGCGATGTTGTTTCATCATCACCAGAAAAGCAAATGTATTTTTTATTGATATCTAAATTATGTTCAGCAAAAAAAGTTTCTCTTGATTTTATTAAAGATTTATCAAAATGAGGTTCAAATTGAGGTGTTCCTGTTACAAAAACCTGATGCTCTTTTACAAATGGATAATACTGAATAACTTCTCGCTTCATGTGTTCACTCCAAACCACATAATAATCGGTTTCAACTACTTGCATTGCTTTTGGTACATTGTCCCAAGAATATACAAACGCAACCGTAGGAATTCCCAAATCTTTTGCGGCTAATAAAGCTGAAATAGATTGCGTGGCACGTTGCGTTGTACAAAAAACCAGATCTGGTTGATGTTCTTCTAACTGTGCTTTGCAGTAAGCATATTTGGGATTTTTACGCTCTAAACCGTTAATCTTTTTACGTATGCTTTCTACACCTCTTTCAGAATTATACTGTGCAATTAAGAGTTTAGTATATAAACTTTTTAACGTGTTTTTTATGCCATTATAGTTAAATGGAAACTTGTATGTTGGATAAACCGAATCGTTAAATTTCTTTTCTGAAACGTTTAACTCCACACGCTTTCTTGCTCTAGAATAAAGTGGTGTTAAAGGATTTAGTTGGTGATTTTCAATCTTAACCTCTTTAAAACCTAAATTGTCTTTAAGTGAAAAAATAGTGTTGTTCCAGTAGGTAATATCAAAACCCATTTGCTCACCAATCGATTTAAAATCAGTAAACGCAAAATTTCTTAGTCCAACGCCATCAGGAAAAAATACAAAGACTTTTTTTTGTTTCATTAGAAAATAAAATATCGTTTTTGAATGAGGTTTCGACTACGCTCAACCTGACACTATAATAATATTTAAATTTAGTTTTTAAGGTTTCGACTTTCAGCTTGTCTTGAGCATCTCGACTACGCTCGATATAGACTTCAGACGAAAGGCTCAACCTGACATGAAAATTAAATATTAACCTTTTTTATTTTTCAATTTATCGCGTTGTACTTGCTCAATTGGTAAAATATCTTGTGATTTGTACGAAAGTGCATCATACACTGCATTTAAATCTCTTGATAACTTACGTAATCCCATAGGTTCTAAAGAAGCCGCATGATCTGTTCCTTTCCAAGTTCGATCTAATGTGTAATGACGTTCTATAATATTTGCTCCCAAAGTATATGCAGCAACATCTACAGCAATTCCTAAATGATGACCAGAAAAACCAATATGTTTTACTTTATCACCATATTTTTCTTTCAATAAATTAATGTCTAATAAACACACATCTTTAAAAGGCACAGGATAACCAGACGTACAATTATAAAGTACTAAATCTTTATTTCTGTTGTGCTTTGTAAATAAGGCTACTAATTCATCTATTTCCTCTTTGGTTGTCATTCCAGTTGAAATATGAATCTCTCCATTATAATTTTCGCATAACCAAGTTAACATGGCTACGTTATTATTACAAGCTGAAGGAATTTTTAAAAACTCTGGATTTAATGATGCCATTTCTTTAGCAGAAGTCACATCCCAAACCGATGTAGAGTAAACGACGCCTAAATCTTCACAAAACTCTTTTAGTTCTTTATGTTGCTCAGTATCAAACTCTAAAAACTCTCTGTGTGCGCCATAAGTATCACCATACGAATTAATTGGGTTTGGATGTGGCGCGTTATATTGCTCTTCGGTTAACAACTCAATATTATGACGTTTTTGAAACTTTACCGCATCGACATTACAAAAGATTTTTGCAACTTTAATTAACTCTTTAGCGGTTTCCATACTTCCTTTATGGTTACAACCTATTTCTGCAATGATATATGGTTTTTTAATCTCCATTGTATTTAAAATCTTTTATTATATGTTGAAATAAATTCGCAAGCTTCGCGAATAGCGCCATTAGCGGAATCTTTTGATAACACTACATCAGCATTTAATTTTACAATCGCTGTTGCATTATTTGGTGCAAAAGACCAGCCAACACTACAAATGTTCGCCAAATCGTTTACATCGTCGCCAATATATGCAAAATTGCTAAGTTGAAGGTTTTCTTCTCTAGCTATTTTATTTAATAAAGTAAATTTGTCTTTAACACCTAAATACGTGTCTTTTATTTTTAGTTTTTGCATGCGTTTAGCTACTAATTCCGAATTTTCCGACGTCATGATAATAACTTTAATCCCAAATTGTCTTAAAATCTCTAAGCCCATACCATCGCGCATATCAAAACGTTTGGTATGTTCTCCATCTTTTGTGTATGTAATGCTTCCATCGGTAAAAACACCATCAACATCTAACACAAAATGTGAAATTTTAGCCGTTCTTTTTGCACGTTGCTGACGCTCAATTAACAATTGCTCAATAGCAATCCAATCCTTTTCTGAATCGATTTCTAACAATGCGTCTTCAGGCATTTTCACGACACCAACTTTATCACCTAATCGGTTTTTTTTATTTTTTAAAACTGATTTAGTACACGTGTAAACAGCACCATTTTCGACTAAAAGTCCATTAAAGTCTTGACGTCTTGGACGGTTATGAATGTCATAATTTATGGCAGTTCCATCTTCATTCCATAAAAAGCGATGTGTATTAACGACAGAAACTGTAGAGTCAAATCCTTCATTCAATTTTTGCAAACTTTCGTTAATCGTTGCTGCGGTTGTAAAAGGCGATGTTGCTTGTAATAAACAAAACACATCAAAATCATAATCAATACTTTCCGCATAAGCTAACATAGCACTTTCGGTTGAAGCTGTATCAGTTGCAGTTGCAACATCACGACTAACTACTTTAATTTTAGATGTGTAATGATATTCTTTTTTAATGAAAGTTATGATATCTTCATCATCGGTATAGACCACAACCTCATCTAAATCTGAAAAATAAGCAGCACCTAAAACCCAAGTAAACAATGGTCTTCCAACCATTTTACGTTTATTTTTCCCTGGAATACCTTTAGAACCTTTTCGTAAAGGAATAAACCCTATTCTTTTCATAATTAACTATTTTTCAGAATAGCTAAAATAGGGAAATAAAATAGTTTTACAAGCGATTTAAAAATTATGATAACACTTTGAACAGATGATGGATTTCTTCTTTTAAAGGAATTTGATGATTTCCTATAAACAAGCCATTTTCATCTAGATATTTAGCGTTTTTCATTTCACCAAAAATCTCATAATCAAAATACTTTAACACATCATTTTTTGTAAAATCTCCTGTAACTATTGGACGACAATCAATATGATTATCGGTTAATTTAGCCACTACATCTTTACGTTTTAAGTTAGATTCTGGTTTAATAATTAAACTGAACCCAAACCAACTACTATTAGAAACATCTTTTTGAATGTAGAAATCGGGATGATTTGCAAATAGTTCTTGGAATAACACTGCGTTTTCACGACGCTTTTCTAAGAAATCTGGCAATTTCTTTAACTGCTGTACGCCTATTGCTCCAGACATTTCAACAGGTCTTAAATTATATCCTGGCAACACAAAGCGGAACGACTCTGTAAACCAATCGTCGCTTTTATTACTTACTTTATTTTCTTTTGGTAGATGACGTGTCCATCCATGAGCACGCATGCTTATTAAAACATGGTATAATTCTTCATCATCAGTTACCACTAATCCACCTTCCATAGTTGCCATGTGGTGTGAGAAAAATGTAGAAAAAGTTCCCATGACACCAAAAGTTCCAGCTTGCTTGCCATTAAACTCTGCTCCCATAGACTCGCAATTGTCTTCAACTAAAACAATATCTTTGTCTTTAATAAGTGCGTTAATAGCATCAAAATCGTTAGGATTACCTAATAAATTAACAGCCATTATCATTTTGGTATCCTTAGTAATCGCCTTTTCGAGTTGCTCTAAATCAAAATTTAGTGTTTGCAAATCGACATCTACAAATTTTAATTTTAAGCCATATTGATATAAAGGGTAATACGTTGTACTCCAAGATACTGCAGGCACAATAACCTCATCACCTCTTTTTATTTTTGGATTTTTAGTGTAAAATAATGCACCAACTGCTAATAGGTTAGCCGAAGAACCAGAATTTACCATAACAGCATATTTAGAACCTACAAATTGAGCAAACTCTTCTTCAAACTGCTTTACATGGCTTCCCATGGTGTACATATCACTAGCGATTACTGTATTAATCGCTTCTATTTCTTTATCATCCCAAGTTGATGTGGCTAATGGATATTTAATCATTACAGTACATTATTTTTATAAAACTCATAGGTTTTTGCTATACCATCTTTTAAAGATGTTTTAGCTTTCCAACCAAATGAATTCAATTTAGTATCGTCTATTAATTTTTGTTTCATTCCTATAGGTTTGGACGTATCGTGAACAAACTCGCCTTTAAAACCAATGACCTCAGCAACTGTTTTATAATACTCATTAATAGTCCAATCTTGCCCTAAACCAACATTTGTGTTTTGTGGAAGGTTAGAAAAATCTTCAATTGCATGAAAAATGAAATCAGCTAAATCTTCAGCAAACATAAATTCACGTCTAGCTTCACCTGTTCCCCAAATTTCTACAGTTTCATCTTTATTTACTGTGGCGTCATGAATTTTTTTAATCACCGCAGGTATCATATGAGAATGTTGTGGCGAAAATGTATCATATCTTCCGTATAAATTACAAGGAATTATGGTTTTATATTGAAAGAAATCATCTTCACTATTAATATATTCACACAAACGTGTCGATACAATTTTAGCTAAAGCGTAACCTTCGTTTGTGGGCTCTAATTCACCTTTAAGAATCAAATCTTCTTGTAAAGGATTTTCGGCTAAACGTGGATACATACAAGAACTAGATAGGTTTAAAACGCGTTTAACCTTATGCTGTTGCGCTGCCATAATTACATTACGACCAATATCTAAATTCTTAACTAAAAAGTTTACAGGATTTGCCATATTGGCTTGAATTCCTCCTACTAATCCAGCTGCATGAATAACTAAATCTGGTTGATGTGTTTTAACGTAATTACTAACTGTTTCTTTATTCTCTAAATCTAAATCAGCTCGTTTAGGTGTTAAAAAGGAATGGTTTGATGCTTTTGGATGTTCCAAAATATTTTTACCAACCATTCCGGTATTACCTGTTAAAAGAATTTTCATTCCTTAGTATGTGTTTTTATAATTAACAACATAATCTAAATCATGTTGAACCATAATCTTAACTAATTCTTCAAATGATGTTTTTTGAGGATTCCAGCCTAATTGAGTTTTAGCTTTAGTTGGATCACCTAAAAGCGTTTCTACTTCCGCTAATCTGTAATAATCTGGATCTACTTCTATTAAAGTTTTTCCTGTTTTTTCACAAATACCTTTTTCATTTTCTGCTTTACCTTCCCATTTTATATCGTAACCAGCTTCTTTAAAAGCTAATTCACAAAATGTTCTTACAGTGTATTGAACTCCTGTACCTATAACGTAATCTTCTGGTGTGTCTTGTTGTAGCATTAACCACATACAATCTACATAATCTTTAGCATAACCCCAATCGCGTTTGGCGTCTAAATTTCCTAAGTAAAGTTTCTCTTGAATTCCCTTAGCAATTCGTGCTGCTCCTAATGTGATTTTACGTGTTACAAACGTTTCTCCTCTTCTTTCTGATTCGTGATTAAATAAAATTCCGTTTACAGCATACATGCCATAAGATTCACGGTAGTTTTTAGTAATCCAAAATGCATATAATTTTGCTACGCCATAAGGTGAACGTGGATAGAAAGGTGTTGTTTCGGTTTGCGGTACTTCTTGAACTTTACCATAAAGCTCTGACGTGGAAGCTTGATAAATTCTTGTTTTTTCAGTTAATCCACAAATTCTGATAGCTTCAAGTAATTTTAAAGTTCCTACGCCATCAGTTTCAGCTGTATATTCAGGCATATCAAAAGACACCTTAACATGTGACTGCGCTGCCAAGTTATAAATTTCATCTGGTTGCGTTTCCTGAACCAAACGAATAAGGTTAGAACCATCAGTCATATCGCCATAATGTAATTTTATGTTTTGATTTTTATGCTGATCTTTTAGAAGATTGTCTATGTATAAATGCTCAATTCTGTGCGTATTAAAGGTCGAACTACGACGTATAATTCCATGCACCATGTAACCTTTATCTAATAATAACTCTGCTAAATACGAACCATCTTGTCCGTTTATTCCTGTGATTAAGGCAACTTTCATTCTTAAAATTTTGAGATAACAATAATAGGAAATTTTATACTCTTACTTTCTTAATAGTTGTTTTAATTTTAAAGCTAATCGTCTTTTAAACTTGTCTAAAAGTATGTGTTTTGGGAAATTATTAAAATAATCATCTCCACCTTTTAAATATAAATTAATTTTATCTGTGTTGCAACCAATTCCATCACGACTAATAATAGCATTAATTTGATTTGAAAAGAATGGAAAAATCTGATAGGTATCTAGTATCAATTCTCTAGCTTCTTTTAAAGCTTCTAATTTGTATTGATAAGATTGATTAGTAACAATTTCTTTTAGTTGCGTCTTAATGTGTTTGTCCTTTGGATCAATTTGAATTATTGCCTCTTCTGGAAAATAATTTGTAATTCTATCACAACCATAATAAAGCGGTACTGTATAACTTAAAAAACAATCTGAAATTTTCTCTGTCCAATTATAAGGACTTTTAAAGTTTTCGTAAGCTATAGCATACTTAGCACTTTTCATAACTTCTAACTTACTATCAACCGGTTTAATACCTCTTCCATAAAGATTTACAAAATCGAGATTAGCAATAGACTCTAAAAAGTCCATGCGCTCGTTATGTTGCTTTGAAGTTCGCTGGTTACTCGTTACCCAAACTATTTTATCTTCTTTATTTAATTCTTCGACATTCAAACTTTTAAAACCATTATAATCTAAATCTAAATGCCAAGGTAAAGCTGGTTGAGATTCTATAAAATGTTTATTAGTTTTTATTTGATTAAAGATATGCGACACTTTAGAATTTGCATATTGCCTATATCTTGATACTTCGTTTGCAGGCTCTAAGCTAATATGTAAAATATTATTAGGATGAACTTTTACTTTAATATCTTTTTTAGGATAATCTAAAATGATTAAAAAATCACATTCCTCAACCTCTTCTTCTGTAAATGTAATTCCATTCCAAATCATCGACTGATTTGGTGTTTGCCTTTTTATATCTGGATAATTGTAATATCTACAAATTCTTACAAGCATATTAGTACTTAAGCGCTTTTAATTTTTTAAATGAATCTAACTGCTTTTGTTCTATTGGGTTCCTATATTTTAAAGTTTTTGGTAAGTTAATAACCACCTTTAAAAGTGCAACCATAAAATTTTTAAAATATGACCAATTAGAAAATGCATATTTTTTCAAATTATGAAAAATTGCTCTTGCAACCTTTTTATAAGGTCGTTTGTAATAAACTAAATAAAAATTTATAGTGTTAGTCAATTGTCTCTGAAACCTATAATAATTTTTACCTGTTATAGCTCTTTGTTTTAGATCAACCCTATGATTAACCTTAATACTATTGGTGTATAAAATTTCAAAGTCATTTTTTAAAACTTCAAGCGCTACACAAGTCTCTTCTCCATATATAGACATCCAAAGTGGAAAACCATTAGTTGATGTATAGGCTTTTTTTGTAATAGCAAAACCACAGCCAATAAAGTCGTTAGTTAAATAGCTTTCATATTCTTTATTAGCATAACTTAAAGCTTCCACATCAGATTTAAAAACACCTTTTATTTCTTCAAAAGCAACAATTCCAATATTAGGGTTTTCATTAAAAATAGTAACGACATCTGTTACGAACGTAAAAGACAATGGATGTGCATCATCATCAAAACCTATAAAATAAGTTCCTGAAGCTTTTTTATATAACACATTCCTTGCTGGAGAAGCACCAATGCTTTTAGTAGAGCTAAACCATTTTACCCAAGAAAATTTCTGCATTAAAACTTGCGTTTCTTTACAACCATCTATAAACACTAAAACCTCATGTTTTTTATGAGAAATATATGTGTTTAAAATATTAAGTGTTACCTCAAGCTCTTTCGCCCTTTGTTTAGTAACAATTAGTATAGATGCTTCCATTAACTAATTTTGAGTTTAGAATACAAATCTACTATATCTAATTTTAATTGCTCTCTATTATATTTTTCAGCTATTAAATTATAATTAAATGCTGCTGCATCTACTAATCTTTTTTTATCTGAAATAGCGCTTGTTATATAATTTGAAATACTTTCAACATCATATACATCTTCAATTAAAAATCCATTTACGCCATGCTGAATAACTTCAGCTGAAGCATTTCCTGGATTAGACTGAATAGGAAAACAACCTCTAGACATCGCTTCCAACATAGTGTTAGGCATGCCATCGGATACATTATTACCAATATGAATTATGCTTTGTGACATTCGATTTAAAAGTGCTTCATTAGGTACTTTTAAATGTCTAGGCAACACATTAAAAGATAACAGACTTAAAATCTTTGATGCTTTTATATAGTTTATAATTTCTATGTCTGCACTGTAAACTAAAAATGTATAATTTTCTTGAATCTTTTGGTAATAACTCAATAGCTTTTAAAATTTGTATTGCTTCACCAACATCATACTGATATCCTTTTAATATGATTTGCTTTCTATCTTCTACCTTTGATGGTTTCTGCGGAATAATTAAACCTCCATTTCCAGGGAATACGCCTAAAAACACATTCTTAAACCCATTATCTTTAGCGATATTATAGTCTCGCTCACAATCGGTAATTAAGTAATTAACGCGTGATAAAAATGAAAAAACTTCACGCTTTGTAGTTCCTAACTTTTCGAAATAAAACATATCGCTTCCCCACGAAGAATACACTAAAGGTATATTCATTTTTTGAAGCGAGTTAAGAAGTGGTAAACCGGTTAGGCGCATTTCAAAACAATGAATAATATCTGGTTTTATATTGTTAACTACACTATTAAAAGCAGTATTAACATCAGTTTCATTTAAATTTGAAATTGATTTATATAACTTAGGTAGTTTTTTTTTGATAGATGACCTTAATGGAAAATCCCATTTTAATTTCCAATCCGTAAATTGTTTCACCCAAGGTATTTGTGGTGAATTTACGCCACTAGAAGACACATCAAACCAATAGACATCAAATCCTGAATTTTCAAGCTGTTGCGTCCATTTAAAAAAATGATGGTTTGGTATGGCAATCATTAAAATTTTCACCTAAGTTTAATTTTAAAATTTTATCCAACTTTTAGGCACAACATCTGTATAATCATACATATCTCCATTAAACCAATTTTCTGGAGCAGTAACAATTTTGTTTGGGTTTGTGTTTAACCAAGCGCTCCACCAGCTAAAACTACTATTAGCGATTATGTTGTGTTGACAATTAGACATCAATTTTATGTCTTCATAATTAGCAGATGCATCATTAAAATCTACAAAAACCATTTTATGCTTAGAGCTAAAATTTGTTTTCACCTATTATTCATATTAACACTAATGCTTTTATATACGTATTATTAATATAACACAATAAATAACTTATCCTTAAGGTTAAAATATTAAGACCTGTAAAATTTTGGTTTCTCTCATTTTCAATCAAAGGTTATTATACTTAAGAGAATAAACTTTGATAAGATAAATTGAATTTGTCAATGTTAAAATTAGTTATTGCATATTCTTTAGTAGATTCTGAAAGCTTTTTTCTTAAATCTTCATCTTGAATTAAATCTTCAATATTATTTATAAACTCTTCAATTAAAGAGTGCTTTATAGTATTAATCATTAACAAACCATTTTTTAAATGGGTAATATGCTGACTAATTCCTCCAACATTAGTTGAAATAGGAATTACACCTTGAGTCATAGATTCCATAAAAACCATTGGAAATCCTTCATAAATTGAAGAAATAATTACTCCAGTCAAACTATTATATAGACTATTTAATTCATTCTTATTTGTTATTTCTCCTAAAAAAACAACTCCTGCATTACTAATTTTATCGATATTTGATTTCATACCAGTTCCAGCCATAACGAAGTAGACATCAGGATACCTACTTTTTATGTGTTTTGCGACCTCTAAGAAAATTTCTGGTCTTTTTTCATCAGACCATCGACCAATAAAACCAAACTTTAATTCTTTTTCAGAAAATTTTTCATTTTCAACATTTGTAATATTAACACCATTTTCAATAATCTTAATTTTCTTTTTATATAAATCCTTAATCATATTTTCTTTATAAATGGAAATTAAGTCTTTTTTAGCATTCTCATTTATACAAACTCTAACATCAATTAAAGAGGCTGTATTAGCCAGTATTTGTGAACTATGGCTACCTTTAATTATAGCATGAATTAAATCTATTTTTTTTTTT
>Ga0079255_1024207_pt1 | contig 12587 bp, 9 predicted proteins | sample KNS7NT10metaT_FD_77389 | JGI IMG/M metagenome (GOLD analysis project Ga0079255, IMG submission 77389) | Marine microbial communities from Southern Atlantic Ocean transect - KN S7 NT10 metaT (Metagenome Metatranscriptome) | ecosystem: Environmental > Aquatic > Marine > Oceanic | place: Southern... | reverse complement strand
TTTTTTGTCTGTAGTCCTTGTAAGCATTATTAAAACTTCGCTTTATTGGAGATGTATAATGAAAATCAATTACATTACCACCATTGGCTAAAAAGTCTTCTTTTTTCTCTTCAAGTAGGTCGTTAAACTTTGAATCGAAAGCTGTTTTAATGCCATTAACATGGTTTTTTATTGCTTGAATTTTTTGGTGTTGTACCAAATTTTCTAATTCAATAACCAACTCGTCTAATGATAAGATTTCGTAATCCTTTTCTTTAATTTCATGACGATCTTTGTTGCCTTCATCTTCGGCATCTTCAGCATTAGAAGAATCAATCTCATTAATTAAATCATCATCATTAGTATGGTCACTTTCATTATTAGCGACTTTATTTTCCTGGTTTAATACCTCTTTTCCATCTGCTTCTTGCAGGTTATCTTGCTTGGACATTTTTAACTATTATTTAAAGTTATATAAAGTTTAGACTTTAAATATAATACTAAGCATAGAAACCACAAAGTAATGAGCTGTTTTCGTTTTATCTATTCCATATTTCCCAAGCTTTTTCAGCTTGAAATTTCAACATTTGTTCACCGTTAATTGTTGTTGCACCTTGATCTTTCCCTTTTTTTAAGAATAAAGTTTCTTCTGGATTGTAAATTAAATCGTAAAATAAATGTCTAGACGTGACATTTTTATAAGGAATATTTGGGCAATTATTAATATTTGGAAATGTACCTAAAGGTGTGCAATTTATAATAATAGTATGTTCTGAAAAGTGTTCTGGTTTAAGAGATGTATATGTTAGTTCGTTAGTTTTTTGTTCTCTTGAGACAAATTTATAATTTATATGAAGTCGCTCTAAGGCGTATGCCACAGCTTTACTTGCGCCACCAGTTCCTAAAATTAAGGCTTTGTTATGATGTTTTTTTAATAATGGTTGCAACGATTTTTCAAAGCCATAATAGTCTGTGTTGTAGCCTTTAAGTTTGCCGTCAGACATGACCTTAATTGTATTTACTGCACCAATTTGGCAAGCTGTAGAATTAAGTAAGTCTAAATGTTGAATAACTTCTTTTTTATAAGGAATCGTTACATTTAAGCCTTTAATAGATTTATCCTTTATAATTTCGCTAAAATCGTCAATACAGTTTATATCGTAATTAGAGTAGTTGGCGTTAGCAATATTTTCTTTTTGAAATTTGTTTTTAAAGTAGGTTTCGGAAAACGAATACGAAATTTTTTTTCCTACTAAGCCAAATTTACGGGTTTGTTGCAATGTTTCTTTTTTCATAAATACTTAGTCCTAATACAATACTAATTCCTACAATAATAAAAACTACTGCAAGAAAAGTTTCAATAGATAAATCAGGAAAATATCTGTCGTAATTTAATATGATAGGATTTCCCTTACTATCTACTAACGTATTATTTAGTTGGTTGGTTTTAAAAATTTTAGTTTTGAATGGCCAAACAACACCTAAAGATCCTGTTATAAAGCCAATTATGGTTGCAAGTGTAATACTTTTATAGCGTTTTAAAATATAATTTAATACATGAGAAAATGTGACCAAGCCAGTAACCGATCCTAAAGTGAATACAGCTAAAATTTGAAGCATTTGTAACCTCTTTTTATTTTGAATAAAGCTGAAATCGGCATTGATGACTTCAAACATGGTATCATAAAGTGCATTTACAGAATCTACTAAAAGGAGTACATAATTCCCTAAAAGGATTAATATAAACGAACCTGAAAAACCTGGTAAGGTCATACCAGATACGCTTATAATTCCACAAATGAACACAAAAAACAAGTTACTGTTTTCCGTAGCTGGGTTTAAAAAACTTACTCCAATTCCTAATGAAGTTCCTATAATTAAAGCTAAAAACGTTGTTTTTCTCCAATCTTTAAAATCTCGATTGATATATATGATAGAGCCGATAATCATACCAAAGAAGGTACTCCAAACATAGAGCTCGTAATGTGTAATCCAGAAATCTAAAAGTTTAGAAATACTAAAGTAACTTATTATCATGCCTAAGAATAACAAGCTTAGAAACTTGCCATTTACATATTGAAAAAAAGATTTAAACCGACCTGTAAATAATAATTTTAATGAATTTTTATTGAAACGTTGCAATGAAAAAATAAACTCTTCGTAAAAACCAGCCACAAACGCAACAACACCACCAGAAACTCCAGGAACTTTATTTGCAGCTCCCATAGCTAAACCCTTAAGGATAAGAAATAGTTTATCTTTTAATGTTCTTGTGTGTTCCATTTATAATTTCTGCCCTAGTTTTTCTAGAATAAAAATGGTTAAAAAGCCTGTAAGCATTAAAATTATAGCCCAATTTAAATACGAAGCATCTAACTGATTTATTTGCGTATAAAAATTTGGAAAAATACTTTCTTCAACTACAGCTTTGTAGGTTTCAAAATCTTGTGTTTTCTTTTGCATAACGGCTAAAGTGCCATAATCAGAAATATTTTTCATTGGACTAATAAGTCCGTCGTCATTGTTTAATACTGAAATGGTCTGCTTCCATGGCCATACTTTATTTAATGAACCTAAAATAAAACCGGTTAGAAGTGCTAAAGTTATATTTTCATAATTTTTAAATAAGTATTTAAGAAGTTTACTAAAGCTTAAAAGTCCAACCAATGCACCAATTGCAAAAATGATTATTTTCTTAATATCAAAATCATGAAAAGCATTGCTTAATGTTTTATAGGCACCAAGAATGACCAATATGAAAGAGCCTGAAATTCCTGGTAAAATCATAGCGCAAATAGCTAATGCACCAGCAAAAAATAAAAAATACGGATTGTTATTTGCTCCTAATACCGGAAGTGTAGTAATGTAATAAGCGGTTACTGCTCCAAAAATTAAGGCTAGTATTGTTTTTAAGTTCCATACTTTAATTTGTTTTCCTACAAAATAAATACTAGCAATTATAAGTCCGAAGAAGAACGACCAAATTAAGATATGATGTTGTTCTAAAAGGTATTTTGCCAAACGCATAAAACTTACAAAACTCACCAAGACGCCTAATAATAAGGCAAGTAAAAAGTTACCATTAGCTTTTACCCAAAAAGCTTTTATACCTTCGTTTTTTAGAGTTTTAAAAAGGTCTAAATTAATACGACTTATACTCGTAATAAGCTCTTCGTATATCCCAGCAATAAAAGCTATTGTGCCGCCAGAAACGCCAGGAACAGCATCTGCTGCACCCATAGCAACTCCTTTTAATCCAATTAAAATATAGTCTTTTAACCTTCTTTGCATTTTTTAAAATTTAAGCATAAAGGTATGGAAATTTAAAACTATTAATAAGGACTATTTAAATCTTTTTAAGGCATTTTTATAAGTTGAAGAATTGTAGACTCTTGGAAATAATTCTTCAATAACTATTTGATAATCTGCATTAAAACGCATGGCATTATTTAAATGATATGTCGCTTTTTCTGTTTCGTGTAATAGAAAATAAATACCAGCTAATCTAAACTCTATTTCTGCATTTTCAGGGAAAAAGTCCATAGCTTGAATAAGATTAAACATGCCAGCTTCAGGTTCACCTAACTTAACCAAAATATCGGCTCTAGATAACCATACGTCTAATTCGTAATTACCTAATTCTAAAGTTCTTTTGTAGCCGCGTTCAGCTTCTTCTAAAAAATTAAGTTGGTAATTTATTTTCGCATACAACTTCCAATAATCAATATTATCGGTAGAAATGTTTATGGCTTTATTAATAAAATATAATGCCTTTTTGTATTCCTTCTGTTTAAAATAAAATTTAGTTATGGCAATCCATCCTTTATCTAACGAAGGATCTTCGTGTAGTGTTTGATTAAAATACTTAGTTGCTAATTCTTTATTACCTAATTTTTCGTGACATAACGCAATACGAAGTAGAGCAAAAGAAGTTGGGTCTTCTAAGCCTAAAGTTATAGTGTAATTTTCTATAGCTTCATTATATTGTTTAAGTTCTTCTAAAACACGACCTTTTTCAATATAGGCGCCAACAAAACTGTCGTCAGATATAATAGCAAAATCAAATGCTGTTAAAGCTTTAGTATATTCTTTTAATTCAACATGCTGTTTGCCTAATTGATGCCATGCAACTTCAGAATAAGGATTTTTATTTAAATATTTATTTAAAAATGTAATCGCTTCTTCAGGTTGTTGTAAAAACTCAAAGCAATAAATGGCATTGTATAATGAGGCGTAATCGTATTCATCGACTTCTAAACCTTTTATAAAATAGTTTTTAGCATTTTCAAATTGATCTAAAAACAGGTATTCCATGCCAATTAATGAATAAATATCAGACTGAACATCTTCCGTTAATTCAATTGCTTTTTTCAGAAATCTTATGGCTTCTTCGTGTTTATCTTCTTTAGATAATAAGTTGGCTTTTTGAATGTAAACTTCTTCATTTGTCGGTTCTAACTCATGAAGTTCATTTAACAGCTTATTCGCCTTAGTTAAATTATTCTCGAAGATGTATACTTCAATTTTAAATAATTTTAAAACAGTAGACGTAGGATGCTGATCTAGCCCCATTTTTATCGCTTTTTTAGCTAAAGCAACTTTACCGTTATTTAAGTAGTGATGTATTATGTTTTCAAATTCGTCCGAGTCAAAAAACAATAAACTATTGGTTTTAAGCATGGATTCGAATTTTGAAATCGAAACTTTGTTATTTGGTTCTTCTTGACTAAACTCCATAAGCAATGTTTTTCTTTACACTTCTAAAATAGAACGTAAATGGGTTAAGTCGCTTAAATGTTTAAAATGTTTTTAACAAAGTAATAAACATTTTAAGCGTAAGGTATTTGGGTTTTAATTTTTTAGTTGAAGATATATAGTTTATAAACTATCTTCAATTGTATTAAGTATGTCAATAATAATGCCACAACCTTTTATTAGTTCCTCTTCTGAAATAGTTAGTGGTGGCGTTATACGTATGGCTTTTGTTTCAAAAAGAAGCCAAAATAAAATAAGTCCTTTTTTTGAAGCTTCAAGGACAACTTTGTTAGTAATATCGGCAGATTTGGTTATTGCGGCTAACATTAAACCGCGACCGCGAATTTCGGTTATTAGCGGATGTTTTAAATGTTGTCTAATGATTTGTTCTTTTTTTAAAGTGTCTGTCATTAAGTCACTTTGCGTAATTTCATTAATAGTTGCTAAAGCAGCAGCAGCTATAACAGGATTTCCTCCAAAAGTAGTTATATGTCCTAGTTTTGGGTTATCACTTAATTGCGTCATTAATTCATTTGAAGCAGTAAAAGCGCCAATTGGCATTCCGCCACCAAGACCTTTACCAGTGACTACAATATCTGGAATGACGTTAAAATGTTCAAAGCCATAAAATGTTCCAGTTCTGCCTATTCCAGGCTGAATTTCATCTAAAATAAGTAAAGCGCCAACGCTTTCGCATTTAGCTTTTACTTTGGCCAGATAATTATCTTTTGGCTCAATAAAACCAGCGCCACCTTGTATGGATTCTAAAATTACACAAGCTGTTTTGTTTGTAATATGTTTTAAATGAGGTTCGTAATTAAATGTAATGTGACTAACATCTGGAAGTAAAGGGCGAAATACGCTTTTACGTTCTTCATAATCCATTAAACTAAGTGAACCAATGGTATTACCATGATAGGCGTTGTGAGCAGCAATAATTTGACTTCTGCCAGTTACTCTTTTTGCCAACTTTATAGCGCCTTCAATAGCTTCGGTTCCTGAATTTACTAAATAGGTCTGGTTTAAGTTTCCAGGTGATAATTCTGCTAAACGTTTTGAGAGTTCCACAGCTGGTTTTTGGACGTATTCGCCATAAACCATAACATGTAAGTATTTTTTTAGTTGCTCCTCAATAGCACTTACAACTTTTGGGTGACAATGTCCTAAACTACAAGCAGAAACACCAGCAACAAAATCTAAATGTGCTTGTCCTTTAGTATCATAAACATAACTGCCTTTTGCGTGAGAAACTTCTAAAGCTAAAGGATGAGGCGTTGTTTGTGCTTGATATTTAAAAAAATCTTCTGTCATTTTTATTTAGGAGATTTTACCTGTAAGGTTCTTTTAGCGTTTAATTTAGTTCTGTCTTTTTCAGGTTGTTCTTTAATTTTTTGTTGGTCTTCTTCTTGCATTAATTCTTCATCTTCAGAAATAATGTCTTTTAACATTGGTTTTTCAGGAATTTGACGCGATGCTTTAGGTTTTTCATCTTCTTTAATAAGGTTTTTTTCTTCAGCAAAATTATTAGCATCTTCAATTCGATTTATTAAATCTTCATTAAAAAACTCTTCTTCAGGTTCTGGTTCTTCAATACCTTTTATTACAGGAAGATTGTATGGTTCGTCCTCACTAAACAAATCTTCAACACTTTTTGGTCTTTCATCTTCGCGCCATTCAAAATCTTTTAATATGCGTTCTTTTAAAGGAACTTCATCTTCTGGTTTCATGACAGCATCAGGATTTAAAACTCTAGTGAAAGTTAAAATATCACCATTTTCAAAAGTCATTAAAATGTCTTTGCTTGTGCCTTTATCAATTCCAATTAATTCACCATCTTCGTTAACGGCATAAAAAATAGATTCGGCATTTTTTAAAATGTCAACTTTATCTATTTCATTTTTAGAATTAAATAAACCTATAAGTCTTTGACCTTTTATTTGATTATAGGCTTCATCTAAAATAGTGTCCTGACTAATCATAAAAGCATTTTTGAAGACTATAAGTGAATCTAAATTCTCGGTTTTAGGGTTTGCCTTAATATGAATAGTATCGCCTGTAATTTGATTTTTTACATTCCACAAAACAGGTTTTTTTGTTTTTGAAAACTTGTCGACTATATTGTTGTTGATAGTAATAAGTTGTGTTAATCCTGTGGCATGATTCACGTGGATAGAGTCAGCTTTTCCACTTAAGTCTGACTTATATAATTTTACATTTTTAAAACCTCTTGTAATTCTATTAGTAGGTTTTCCTGTGACCATTAAAGTATCGGCATGAATGTAAATACTATCATTTTCTTGAATAGTAATCGCCAAAGCTCTTTTTGTTATGAATACCGAATCTTTAGCTTTGTAAACTTCAGCATAATGACCTTTAACGATGCTTTTGTTTATAGTGTCTGTTACAGTAATATTATTTGTAGCAGATGCAAAGTCGCGTTTACGATCAAAATACAAGCTATCGCCTTCAACTTGACGATTATCATAATCTATTTTGGCATTTTTTTTAAATGCACCCAAATCGTTTTTAGTATCGTAAAAGCCACGTTCACTATAAATTTTACTCGTTGCACCAACTATATCTGTTGGGCCGTAGGTATAAGCTAATCCAGATTCAGAATAAAAATCGAGTTGATTTGACGTTAATACATAGTCTGGATTAACGAGTTTGACACGATTTAAGAATCTATATTTTTTAGAATTCATATAGAATCGACCAATACGACTGGTAATTGTTCCAGATGTATCGCGAACCACTTTTCCGCCAGATTTATAAAAAGCTTCTTGTTTTTCTCTGTTAAAATAAAGTGTATCTGTTGTTAATCGAGAGCTTGGTTCGGTTAAAACGACATCGCCACTTGCAAACGCTAATTTTGTTTTGCCACTATATTCGGCATATTTAGACACTAAATTAATACTATCGCCTTGTTTCATTAAAACGTTACCATAAGCCTCAACAAAGTCTTCTTTTCCGTAAAATATTGCTTGGTCGCAGTACATATCAATACCATCATGATACATGTGTACTTGACCTTTATCGCTTCTTGTTAAAATACTTGCTCTAGGATAATTTTCTTCATCTTTTTCTCCAAAAGCGCCAGAATCTTTAATTTGAATGGTTTTTCTTTCTTGTGCAAAGGAAGAGTTAATCGTAAAACAAAATAAAAAGAGTAGGAGAGTTATATATTTTAAATGCTTCAAAATGATACGAATTTGTGTCAAAAATAACGATTAAATTGATTTAGTATTGCTTATAGTTATTATAATACCAAAAAACCTGCCAATAGCATTGTAATTGGCAGGTTTTATATGTTTTAAAATGAATGATTTTAAGATCTGAAAATTGTTTGTTTTCTATCTGGACCTACAGAAACTATAGTGATTGGTATTTGTAATTCTCTTTCAAGAAAATCGATATAATCGTTTAGTTCTTTTGGTAAGGTAGAAGCATCTGACATTTCAGTTAAATCTTGGCTCCAACCTTTCATTTCTGTATAGATTGGTTCTACATTTTCAGGTTCTATATTATAAGGTAAATGAGAAATTTCATTGCCTTTATATTTGTATGATGTACATACTTTTAGTTTTTCAAAACCAGAAAGTACATCGGCTTTCATCATCATTAATTGCGTTACACCATTAACTTGGCAAGCATATCTTAAAGCAACTAAATCTAACCAGCCACAACGTCTTGCGCGTCCTGTAGTTGCACCAAATTCGTTACCAATTTTTGCCATAGCTGCTCCATCTTCATCAAATAATTCTGTTGGGAAAGGACCAGAACCAACACGTGTTGTATAAGCTTTAAAAATACCAAAAACATCACCAATTTTGTTTGGAGCAATTCCTAAACCAGTACAAGCTCCAGCAGCAGTTGTATTACTAGAAGTTACAAATGGATATGTACCAAAATCAATATCCAATAAAGAACCTTGTGCGCCTTCAGCTAAAATTGAATCGCCAGCTTTTTGAGCTTGGTATATGTATTCTTCAGAATCTATAAACGTTAACTTCTTTAAAGTTTCAATAGCACTGAAAAATTCAGTTTCAAGCTCTTTTAAATCGTATTCTATTTTTACATCGTAAAATGCAATCATAGATTCGTGCTTGTCTGCAAGCGTGCGGTATTTTTCTTTCCAGTTATCTAATTCTAAATCACCTACACGAATACCATTTCTACCAGTTTTATCCATGTACGTTGGACCAATTCCTTTAAGAGTAGATCCTATTTTGGCTTTACCCTTAGAGGTTTCGCTGGCAGCATCTAGTAAACGATGTGTTGGACAAATAATATGTGCTTTTCTAGAAATTAATAGGTTTTTAATGTAATTAACACCTTGCTCGTCTAGTTTTTCAAGTTCGTTTTTAAAAATAACAGGATCTATAACAACGCCATTTCCTACTAAATTTGTAGCTTCTTCATGAAAAATTCCTGAAGGAATGGTATGTAAAACGTGTTTTTTACCATTAAACACTAAAGTGTGACCTGCATTTGGTCCACCTTGAAAACGTGCTATAATTTTGTATTTAGAAGTTAAGACATCAACAATTTTTCCTTTGCCTTCGTCTCCCCATTGTAATCCAAGTAGTAAATCTACTGCCATTTTTTAGTCGTTTTTATGTTCTGTTGTGTTGTTTTTTGTGCCATAAAAATACAATGAATGGTTATCAATAGTAATATCGAAGACTTCTTCAATTGTTTTTTTTATGGATTGTATTCTAGGGTCGCAAAACTCGATAACCTCACCAGAATCAGTTAATATAACATGGTCGTGTTGTTTATCGAAATACGATTTTTCGTAGTGTGCTTGACTTTGTCCAAACTGATGTTTACGGACTAATGCGCATTCCATTAAAAGTTCAATTGTATTGTATAGTGTTGCTCTACTAACACGATACTTTTTATTTTTCATTTTAATGTAAAGCGACTCAATATCAAAATGTTCTTTGCTATCGTAAATTTCTTGAAGTATAGCGAAACGTTCAGGTGTTTTTCTATGTCCCTTAGTTTCTAAGAATTTAGTAAAGACATTTTTTACAATGTCTTGATTTTTTGATGTTGTTGTGTCACTCATAATTGCGGTGGCAAATTTACATAATTTTATATTCTAACTACTTTATGAATCCCATTAATTTTTTTAAGATTAGTAATTAGTTTTTTTAGCATGTTTTTATTCTTTACAATCACGTTAATTTTACCGTCTACATAACCATCTTCACTTTGAAAACTTATACTATTCATATTAACGTGCATGTTTGATGAAATTACTTTTGTTATTTCATTTAAAAGTCCAACAGTATCTATTCCTGATAATTTTATTTGCGCTGTAAATTCTTGTTGTGTAGAGTCAATCCACTTAGCAGTAATAATTCTGTAAGCGTAATTAGATTGTAAACTCACTGCATTTGGGCAATTCTTTTTGTGAACTTTTATTCCGTCATTTATGGTTACAAAACCAAAAACACTATCGCCAGGAATTGGACTACAACAATTAGCTAGTTTGTAATTAAGCTTTTCTTCTTCTTTGCCAAAAACCAGTAAATCGTATTTATCGGTAACTTCATCTTTGTCTATCTCACTATTTGTTGCGCTACTTTTTCTTGTGATTTTATTTTTAAGGAACGATACTAAAGCATTGCTACGCGATGAAGCATATTGTTTTAGCATAGCACTATCTATGGTGCCAATACCTACACGATAAAATAAATCTAAACTTGTTTTTAATTTGAAATGGTTAACCATTTCATTTATAGATTTTTCGTTTAGTGTAATTTTAAGTTGCTTTAACTTTCTACGTAAAACTTCTTTACCTTCTTCGGCAATTTGTTTCTTTTCTTCTCTTAATAAAGATTTTATTTTGCTTTTTGCACGAGATGTAGAGACGTAGTTTAACCAGTTTTGTGTTGGTTTAGAGTTTTCGGAAGTTAAAATATCGACTTGATCTCCACTTTTAAGTTCTGTGCTTAATGGCACCAATTTTCCGTTTACTTTTGCTCCTCTAGTTTTCATACCTATATGTGTATGAATACTAAAGGCAAAATCTAAAGGCGTAGCTCCTTTTGGTAATGATTTTAATTCTCCTTTTGGTGTAAAAACAAAAATTTCCTTAGAATATAAGTTCAGTTTAAATTGTTCTACAAAATCTACAGCGTTGGTGCTACTGTTTTCTAGAGCTTCTTGAAGACGATTTATCCAAATATCTAAATTATCTTCTTTATCATCTGCATTTTTGTATTTGTAATGAGCTGCATAACCTTTTTCGGCAATTTCATTCATGCGTTCACTACGAATTTGCACCTCAACCCAGCGACCTTTTGGTCCCATAACTGTAATATGCAAGGCTTCGTAACCTGTTGATTTAGGCGAAGAAATCCAATCTCTTAATCGAATCGGGTTTGGTATAAAATGATCGGTAACAATGGAGTAAATTTTCCAAGCTAAGAACTTTTCATTCTGTTGATCACCTTTATAAATAATCCTTACGGCAAATTTATCGTATACTTCATCAAAAGAAACGCCTTGTTTGTCCATTTTTCGTTTAATTGAAAAAATGGATTTTGGTCTTCCTTTTATAATATAGTCTAGATTTTCTTTGTCTAAAGAAGACTTTATTATGGAATTGAAAGTTTTTATATACTCATCTTGTTCCTCTTTACTGTCTTCTAATTTTAACTCTATATCATTATAAATTTCAGGATTTGTGTATTTTAATCCTAAGTCTTCTAGTTGTGTTTTTATGTTATAAAGTCCAATTCTGTGTGCTAAAGGCGCATAAATATAAAGAGTTTCGCTCGCTATTTTTTCCTGCTTATCTGGTCGCATGCTGGCCATAGTTTGCATGTTGTGTAAACGATCGGCAATTTTTATAATAATAACACGTACATCATCATTTAACGTTAGAAGCATTTTTCTAAAATTTTCAGCTTGTAACGAGACATCTGTGTCTTGTTGTAAACTAGATATTTTAGTTAAGCCATCAACAATTCTAGCAATAGTTGGATTAAATAAATCTGAAATGATTTCAACAGTATAGGCTTCGTTGTCTTCAACAACATCATGAAGTAGTGCCGCAGCAATAGACGTTGCATCTAAACCAATTTCTTGAGCCACAATTTTTGCAACAGCAATAGGATGAAAAATATAAGCTTCACCACTTTTTCTGCGCTGTGTTTTATGCGCATCAACAGCAACTTCAAATGCTTTTCTTATAAGTTTTTTATCGTCTTCACTAAGTGATTGATAACTTACACGTAATAACTGTTTGTAAGCATTGGTTATGGCTGCATTCTCTTTTTCAATCTCTATATCTGTCATAAATGGCAAATTGGGTAAACATCAATTAATAGTATTATAAAAATACTATTTTTTGTTTGCTTTAGTCTTGATTTTGGTAGTAAACTTCACTTTTTATTCCAATTCCATAATTATTCATTCCTGTGGCTAATAGATTAGAATTTGAAATGTTTTTTTTGTCAAAAAGAATCCATTCGCCACCATTTAAAAACACACGTTTTACAAAAGTTCTTTTTTCAGGAATTTCATTAGTAAATGGTAATAAAGGTCTAAAAGTGGTAGAAACTTTAACTATACCACGAACAGTTTTTACTTCTTGGTACTTTTTATTTGGTAACAATTTACCTTTATCATCTGTAAATCCTAGTACTTGAACGGATATAAACATTCCATTTTTTGGGCTGTAAATGTTATGTTCTTTTAGGTCTAAAGTGTAGTAATCTTCATTTTTTTCGGTAGCTACAAAAACAATTTTGCTATAAGTTAAAACATCGCCTGGTTTACCATTGTCATTTTCATAAAATTGAACTCTAAATAAAGTAGAAAATTTTCTTTTTTTT
>Ga0079255_1253901_pt1 | contig 12669 bp, 7 predicted proteins | sample KNS7NT10metaT_FD_77389 | JGI IMG/M metagenome (GOLD analysis project Ga0079255, IMG submission 77389) | Marine microbial communities from Southern Atlantic Ocean transect - KN S7 NT10 metaT (Metagenome Metatranscriptome) | ecosystem: Environmental > Aquatic > Marine > Oceanic | place: Southern... | reverse complement strand
ATTTAAAAATTAATTCATTTATGAAATTCCAGTATACGTTTATTCTTTTAGTCACCTTAGTTTTTTCTGTTGAAGCACAGCAAGAAGCCATGAATCTTCAGCAACATAAAGAAAATTCAATTGTAAAAAATATTGATTTTGAAAATATTGGACCAACTGTTATGAGTGGTCGAGTGGTAGATGTTGAGGTTAACCCTAATAATAATGCTGAGTTTTATGTTGCATACGCTTCTGGTGGCGTTTGGCATACAACCAATAACGGAAGTAGTTTTACGCCAATTTTAGATAATTATCCTACTCAAAATGTCGGAGATATTGCGATGCATTGGGATAGCAAAACATTATATGTTGGTACTGGAGAGAATAATAGTTCAAGATCATCTTACGCAGGAATTGGAATATTAAAAACGACTGATAATGGTGAAAGTTGGGACTATTTAGGACTTCCAGAATCACATCATATTGGTCGTATTTTAATCAATCCTAATAATGAAAATGACGTTGTTGTTGGTGTTTTAGGACATTTATACACGCCAAATCAAGAACGTGGTATTTATAGAACTGTAGATGGAGGAAAAACATGGCAAAAAACACTTTTTGTTAATGATGTATCTGGAATTATAGATGTGCAACACGCGCCAAATAATTTTAATATCATGTTTGCTTCATCTTGGACAAAAGATAGAAAAGCGTGGAATTTTAACGGAAATGGAAACAACTCAGCTATTTATAAAAGTACCGATGCTGGTAAAACTTGGAAATTAATTTCTACAGAAGAAAGTGGTTTTCCTACTGGAATTGGAGTTGGTCGAATAGGACTAGCAGTTTACAACGACGACATTATTTATGCATTGCATGACAGTCAGTTTAGAAGACCAAATAAGGCTTCAAAAGAGAATAAGCGCAGTTTAGATAAGGACGATTTCAAATCTATGAGTGTAGAAGAATTTTTAAAACTCGGCGATAAAAAGTTAAATACATTTCTTAAAATGAATGGTTTTCAGGAGAAATATCGTGCTGAAAATGTAAAGCAAATGGTACGAAGTGGCAATGTAAAACCTGTAGACTTAGCCAATTACTTAGAAGATGCAAATTCTATGTTGTTCGATACACCTGTGGTTGGTGCTGAGGTTTTTAAAAGTACTGATGGCGGAAAAACTTGGAAAAAAACGCATAATGATTATTTAGACGATTTGTTTTATAGTTATGGGTATTATTTTGGTGAAATCCGTGTGGATTTACAGAATGAGAATAACATTTACGTTATGGGCGTACCTATTTTAAAGTCTAAAAATGGAGGGAAATCGTTTGAGTCTATTAGTCGAGAAAATGTTCATGCCGATCATCAAGCACTTTGGGTGAATCCCAAAAAATCAGGACACTTAATTAATGGTAATGATGGCGGATTAAACATGAGTTATGATGATGGTGAAACGTGGGAGAAATTAAATGTTAATCCAGTAGGGCAATTTTACACAGTTGCAGTAGACAACGAAACACCTTACAATGTTTATGGCGGTTTACAAGATAATGGTGTTTGGGTTGGCTCAAATACAGCAAGGATAAATAAAGCTTGGCAACAATCTGGTGAAAACCCATTTACAAGTATTATGGGCGGCGATGGTATGCAAATTCAAATAGATAATCGCGATGCAAATATTGTTTATACAGGTTATCAGTTTGGAAATTATTACCGAATTAACAGAAAAAACAATGACCAAAAATACATTCAACCAAAACATCAGTTAGGCGAAAGTCCTTACCGATTCAATTGGCAAACTCCAATTTTATTGTCGTCACACAATCAAGACATTTTGTATTTAGGCGGTAACAAATTAATGCGTTCGTTAAATAAAGGTGACGATTGGGAAGCCATTTCAGAAGATTTAACCAAAGGTGGTAAAAAAGGAAATGTTGCTTTTGGAACATTAACAAGCATAAGCGAGTCACCATTCCAATTCGGATTGATTTATACTGGAAGCGACGATGGTTTAGTGCAATTAACCAAAAATGCTGGAGCGAATTGGGAAGTTATTTCTCATAATTTACCTCAAGATTTATGGGTTTCTCGTGTGATTGCTTCAAAGCATAAAAAAGAACGTGTTTTTGTAACTTTAAATGGTTATAGGAATGACGATTTTAATACCTATATCTACAAATCTGATGATTACGGAAAGACTTGGGAAGCGATTAATAATGGCGTTTCAAAGTCGCCAGTAAACGTTATAAAAGAAGATTTAGAAGACGAAAATATGTTGTATTTAGGAACTGATAATGCAGCTTACGTTACTTTTTATTTAGGTAAAAAATGGCACGCTTTCGCGGAAGATTTGCCTGCAGTAGCTGTCCATGATTTAGTGCTTCAAAAAGAAGCAAATGATTTAGTCCTAGGAACTCACGGACGAAGCATTTATAAGGCTAATATTGAAGCATTACGTCATTATAAACGTGCTAGTTCAAACAATGATGTAACTATTTTTGAAATTCAACCCATAAGTTACTCATCTCGTTGGGGAAGTTCATGGAGTAAGTGGTTAGAACCTTATGAGCCTTCAATGTCTATATCGTTTTACAGTAATAGAGCTCAAGAGGTTTCGCTAAAAATCTTATCCGAAGAAAAAAAGACGTTAAATACATTTAAAGTAAAAGCTGATAAAGGTTTTAACACATTTAAGTATGATGTGTCATTAAGTCCTAAAGGCTTTAAAAGTTTAATGAAAGAAAATACAAGTTTGGATATTAAACCAGCTAAAAACGGAAAAAATTATTTACCAAAAGGAAGTTACTTCATCGAAATTAACGATGTAGAATCAAAATTTGAGATAGATTAATTGTACAATTGCCTTTTGTTTTTTTTTTTAATTTTATAAAGCTTGTAATAAGTTAATTTGTTTAATCTTTTGTGTTGTAAATTAATGAGTTAGAAATTTTGTAAAGTTGTTTGTTTTGTAGTTTTTTCAATGTCAAATTTGATGGTCGATTTAAAAGATATTGTGCTCGTATTATTTAAAGCGTTAAACATAATTTCACACTAAACTAAAGTCATTCTAAATAAGGCTTAAAATAAAGCTTATAATTTGTGCCACAAGGAACTGCGTGTTATCTTTGTGAGACAAACAATTAACTATAAATTACAATGAGCGGAATTTTAAATTCTTCAATAGGAAGAAAGTTTGCCATGGCACTTTCGGCACTCTTTCTAATGGTTTTCTTATTACAACACTTTTCAATTAACATTCTTTCTGTATTTAGTCCAGATGCTTTTAACGAAGTATCTCATTTTATGGGAACGTTTTGGGTGATTCAATATTTATTACAACCAGTTTTAATTTTTGGTGTTATTTTTCACTTTGTAATGGGTTTCATTTTAGAAATTAGAAACAACAAGGCAAGACAAATTAGCTATGCTAAAAATAATGGAGGAGCAAATTCATCTTGGATGAGCCGTAACATGATTTGGAGTGGTTTAGCTATTTTAGCGTTTATCGTATTACACTTTATAGATTTTTGGTTTCCAGAAATTAACACGAAGTTTATTCAAGGTGATATGTCTGGTTTAGTAAATCCTGAAAATGCAGAAAGCGGTTTTAGATATTATGAAGAGTTAACTCATAAATTCGTAAACCCAATTAGAGTTGGAGCTTATGCTTTAGCATTTGTTTTCTTAGCACTTCACTTATTACACGGTTTTAATTCGGCATTTCAGTCGGTTGGGGCAAATAATAAATACACAAAAGGTTTAAAAACGTTTAGTAAAGTTTATGCAATTGGTATTCCTGCTGGTTTCATATTTATCGCTTTATTTCATTTTTTTAACCACTAAAATATAGTTTACTATGGCTTTAGATTCAAAAATACCTCAAGGTCCATTAGCAGATAAATGGACAAAACATAAAAATGAAATTAACTTAGTTAACCCAGCTAACAAGCGTTTAATTGATGTTATCGTTGTGGGTACAGGTTTAGCTGGTGGCTCTGCTGCAGCGACTTTAGCTGAGTTAGGTTACAACGTAAAAGCATTTTGTTTCCAAGATTCTCCTCGTCGTGCGCACTCTATTGCTGCACAAGGAGGAATCAATGCTGCAAAAAACTACCAAGGAGATGGCGATTCTACTTATCGCTTATTTTACGATACAGTGAAAGGTGGCGATTACCGTTCGCGTGAAGCTAACGTTTATCGTTTAGCCGAAGTTTCAGCAAATATTATTGACCAATGTGTGGCTCAAGGTGTTCCTTTTGCACGTGACTATGGTGGATTATTAGATAATCGTTCTTTTGGTGGAGTATTAGTATCTCGTACATTCTACGCTAAAGGACAAACAGGACAGCAATTATTGTTAGGTGCTTATTCTGCTATGAACCGTCAAATAGGTCGTGGAAAAATCAAAATGTACAACCGTCACGAAATGTTAGACGTTGTAAAAGTTGATGGAAAAGCAAGAGGAATTATCGCACGTAACTTAGTGACTGGAGAAATTGAAAGGCATTCAGCTCACGCAGTTGTTTTAGGTACTGGTGGATACGGTAACGTATTCTTCTTATCAACAAACGCTATGGGAAGTAATGTAACTGCTGCTTGGAAAGCTCACAAACGTGGTGCTTACTTTGCAAATCCATGTTACACACAAATTCACCCAACATGTATTCCAGTTTCTGGAGATCACCAGTCGAAATTAACTTTAATGTCAGAATCTTTACGTAACGATGGACGTATATGGGTTCCTAAACACATGAAAGATGTTGAGGCGATTAGAAATAAAACTTTAAAGCCTACACAAATTGCAGAAGAAGATCGCGATTATTACTTAGAGCGTCGTTATCCTGCATTTGGTAACTTAGTACCTCGTGATGTAGCGTCTCGTGCTGCAAAGGAAAGATGTGATGCAGGTTATGGTGTTAATGCTACTGGAGAAGCGGTTTATTTAGATTTTGCTTCGGCAATCGAACGTTATGGTAAAGAAGCGGCTCACGTTAAAGGTTTAAATGAAAATGATAACGCTTTAATTCAAAAATTAGGTAAAGAAGTCGTTAAAAATAAGTATGGGAATTTATTCCAGATGTACGAGAAAATCGTAGATGAAAATCCATACGAAACACCAATGATGATTTATCCTGCAGTTCACTATACTATGGGTGGAATTTGGGTAGATTATAATTTACAAACTACAGTTCCTGGACTGTATGCTATTGGAGAAGCTAACTTCTCAGATCATGGTGCAAACCGTTTAGGTGCTTCGGCATTAATGCAAGGTTTAGCTGATGGATACTTTGTATTACCGTATACAATAGGTGATTATTTAGCAGATGACATTCGTACAGGACCAATTTCTACAGATTCACCAGAATTTGTTGAAGCAGAAAATAAAGTAAAAGCTGATATCGACCACTTAATCAATAATAACGGAACGAAGCCTGTTGATTATTTCCACAAGCGTTTAGGTAAAATCATGTGGAATAAATGTGGAATGGCTCGTAATGAAAAAGAGTTGAAAGAAGCAGTTAACGAAATTTCTGAGCTAAGAGCAGAATTTTGGAAAGATGTTCGTGTTCCAGGATCAGCTAATGAATTTAATGAAGAATTAGCAAAAGCTGGTCGTGTAGCAGACTTTTTAGAACTAGGTGAATTATTTGCTAAAGATGCCTTAATTAGAGAAGAATCAGCTGGAGGACACTTTAGAGAAGAATACCAAACTGCTGAAGGAGAAGCACAACGCCGTAAAGAATTCCAATTTGTTTCTGCTTGGGAATATAAAGGAGAGCCAAAGGATGCTGTGTTACACAAAGAAGATTTAGTTTACGAAAACATTGAAGTTAAAGAGCGTTCTTACAAATAATATTAACTAATCAAACAAAACCACCACTTATGAGTACTTTAAGATTAAAATTAAAAAGAGTTGATCCAGTTAAGTATGCCACTATAGCGGCTTTATTAACAGCTTTAATCATGTTAATAGTCTTTGTTCCTTTTATGTTATTGTTTTCAGCAATTGGTGCTGGAGCAGCATCAGAATCTATGGGCGCAGGAGCAGCGATTTTTGGAGGAGGAATCTTTTTAGTGATTTTAGCACCTATATTGTATGGTGTAGTAACGTTTATTGTTACGCTTATTGCAACATCTTTATTAAATTTTATTTTAAAGAAAACAGGCGGATTAGATATTGATTTTGAAAAGGCTGGTTTAGATATTAATCGAATTGGCGAATAAATTAAAAATAGCATTGTTATGAATTTAACATTAAAAATATGGCGCCAAAATGGCGCTAACGATAAGGGGAAAATGGTAGATTATCAAATTGCCGATGTTTCTCCAGATATGTCTTTCTTAGAAATGTTAGACGTATTAAATAGTCAATTAATTACAAAAGGTGAAGAGCCAGTTGCATTCGATCATGACTGTCGTGAAGGAATTTGTGGATCATGTTCATTATATATTAATGGAGAAGCGCACGGACCAGATCGTTTAGTAACAACGTGTCAGCTGCACATGCGTAAGTTTAAAGATGGTGAAACCATTTACATAGAACCATTTAGAGCTAAAGCATTTCCTGTAATTAAAGATTTAGTTGTAGATCGTGGTGCATTTGACAGAATTCAGCATGCAGGTGGATTTGTATCTGTAAACACATCTGGTAACACACAAGATGCCAACTCTATTCCAATTGAAAAGGCTAATGCAGATAAAGCTTTTGATGCTGCAACTTGTATTGGTTGTGGTGCTTGTGTTGCAAGTTGTAAAAACTCTAGTGCGATGTTATTTGTGTCGGCTAAAGTATCTCAGTTTGCTTTATTACCTCAAGGACAAGTTGAAGCTACAGATCGTGTGTTAAACATGGTAAACCAAATGGATGCTGAAGGTTTTGGAAACTGTACAAATACAGGTGCTTGTGAAGTTGAATGTCCTAAAGGTATTTCTTTAGAGAACATTGCACGTATGAATCGTGAGTATTTAGCAGCTTCTTTAAAAGGCTAAAACAAGTTACTTTTTAACTATATTTGAAACTCAAGCCTTGTTAGGTTTGAGTTTTTTTATTCTTAATTTAATCCAATTGTTTCATGAGAAATTGCCGTCAAATTCTGACTTTTGTCTTATCATTAGCCCTGTTTTCATGCAATTCAGACTCCAATACATTGGTTGATGAGCCTCAGCCTTCAACAGATTTTTTTGCATTTATTAATGCTGAGGTAAACGGCAATCAAATCAATACAACAATTCCATCTACAGGAACGGTAGATTACCAAGCAACTATAGGTTATTTGCAGCATAATAATAGTATGGGTAATTGTGAAAACTATAACTATAGAGCTGGTTTAGAACCAATCTCAAATTCAAATTTGCCGTCTTTTAATATCAGTTTTAATAAATTTTTAGATGAAGCTACGCAAGATTGTACGACTGAAATAGATGATTTTGAAACACTTTTTGAAACTAATACTTATACCTATGCGTTAACAGCACAAGATTATGGTGTGAATGTTAGATACGAATTTAATGATAATGGTATTACAAAAACTTACTCAAGTTATGGCACACAAACAGGAACGTCGGACTTTGAGATTACAAGTTTTGAGATAAAGGATTGTACGCCTAAAAAATGCTTAAATGTACTTGGTACATTTTCAGCAAGATTATATAATGTTGTCGATGCATCTGAGTTTATTGATGTCACCAGTGGTGAATTTAAAGTAAGAGTTCAAAGTTTTAATCCATAAATTTATGAGACTTATTAATATATTATTAGCTTGTGTTTTACTAATTATTACTGCGTGTAAGACAAAAGTGACTTACCCTAAAGTTGACGAGAAATCTGAAGATAATCAATTACTTCAGACTAATTATTCCTATGATACCAATGCTTTAATTACAGACATTAAAACATTGTCTTCTAATGATTTTGAAGGTCGCCGAACAGGAACTAAAGGAGCAGAAAAAGCCAAACAATATATTATTAAACGCTTTGCTGATTTAAAAGTTGATCCTTTAGGCGCTCATTACGAACAACATTTTAGTTTTGAAGCTAGAGGAAAATCATATCGGGCAACCAATATTCTTTCATTAATAAAAGGAACGACTTATCCTGAAAAGTATATAGTTTTATCAGCGCATTACGACCATGAAGGCATCAAAAATGGTGAAATTTATAATGGCGCAGATGATGATGCTTCAGGTGTTTCGGCACTTTTCGCTTTAGCCGAATATTTTAAAAAGCATGCACCAAAACATTCTATAATATTTGCAGCGTTTGATGGTGAAGAATTAGGCTTAAAAGGTGCTTATCATTTTGTAGATAATAGTATCATTCCACAAGAAAGTATTGTTTTAAATATTAACATGGATATGATTAGTAGAAGTGAAGACAATTCGTTGTTTGCTGTTGGTACGCGTTATTCTAATATGTTAAAACCTATTGTAGCTAAAGAAAATGCAATTGGACAAGTTGATTTAAAAATTGGTCATGAAGGTTTAGACAATCAAGATAATTGGACGTTTTCTAGTGATCACGCAGCTTTTCATAAAGCAAAAATTCCTTTTATATATTTTGGTGTACCAGATCATAAAGACTACCACAAACCAACCGATGATTTTGAAAATATTGATCAAGAATTTTACAAAGATGCGGTTGAAACTATTTTAAATGTCACCAAAAAAGCTGATGCTTTAACTTTTTAATCTATGTCTACTAATCTTAATGCATTTTATACCTTAAAAATTACCAATTATAAGGCTAAGGTTAAAGCGCTTAAAAGTCAATTACGCCAATTGTCTTTATTACGTTTATTAGTTTTTTTAAGTGTTATCGCGGCAGTTTATTTTTTCTTTTCCAGCTACATAATTTTATTACCAACAGGTATTATTGGCATTGCATTATTTTTATTTTTATTAGTAAAATATACCAATAAAAAAGACGAATTAAACTTATGTAAAGCCTTGCTTCAAATTAATGAAGAAGAATTAAGAATTTCGTCTGGCGATTTTCATTTTAAAAATGAAGGTTTAGAATTTCAAGATGCCAATCATGATTTTTGTTTGGACATCGATTTATTTGGTCGAGGTTCTTTTTTTCAGAATTTAGATAGAACAGCAACTCAAAATGGTGCATTAGAACTTTCGGAAACACTAAAAGCAAATGATATTTCTAACATTAAGCAGCGACAAGAAGCTATAAAAGAGCTCTCTACAAAAACAGACTGGCGACAAAATTTCCAAGCGACTGCAAGTTTAATTCATACAGAACATTCTACCGAAAGCGTTGTAAAATGGTTAGACAATTACAAGCCTAAATTACCTAAATATGCAGTAGGATTAACTTATGCATTTTCAGTATTGTCTATTATTACTATTGTCCTGGCAATTTTTAAAATAATTGTACCAAGTAGTGTAGGCTATTTGCTATTGGTTGGTATAGCCATTTCAGGAATATTTTTAAAAAGTATAAATAATTTAGCTGTTTATACAAGTAAGATTAAAGATACTTTTAAGCAATATGCAGCACTTTTAGATGCTATAGAAACTGAAAATTTTACTAGTGAACTATTAATTGAAAAACAACAATTAATTACTAATGAGTCGCAAAAAGCATCGCAACTTTTTAAGCAGTTTTCCAATCATTTAGATGCGTTAGATAATAGAAATAATCTTATTGGTGCATTTTTAGGAAACGGTTATTTTTTAAACGATTTACGTAACGCGTTTCACATTGAAAAGTGGATAAAATCCAATAAAGCAACGACTGAACAGTGGTTTAAAACTATTGCTTTTTTTGATGCTTATAACAGTTTGGGTAATTATGCGTTTAATAACCAAAAATTTGTTTATCCAGATTTAATAGACACAAATATTTGTGTAGAAGCTACTAGTCTTGGTCATCCATTACTAAATGAAACCAAGCGTGTTAATAGCGATTTAACTATAAATAATCAGCAATTTTTTATAGTTACTGGAGCAAATATGGCAGGAAAAAGTACATTTTTGCGAACGGTTTCGTTACATATTGTTATGGCAAATGTTGGTTTACCTGTTTGTGCCACTAAAAGTAACTACAAACCAATAAAGCTAATTACTAGCATGCGTACTACCGATAATTTAACCGATGATAGTTCATACTTTTTTAGCGAATTAACACGTTTAAAATATATTGTTGACGCCATAAAAAATGACACTTATTTTATAATTCTAGATGAAATTTTAAAAGGAACCAACAGTAAAGATAAAGCTGAAGGCTCGCATAAATTCGTTAAAAAGTTAGTTGAAACTAATGCAACAGGAATTATAGCCACACACGATTTAAGTTTATGTACCTTGGAACAAGAACTTCCAGAAGTGAATAACCATTACTTTGATGCCGAAATTGTAAACGACCAATTGTTTTTCGATTACAAATTTAAAAAAGGCATTTGCCAAAATATGAATGCTAGTTTTTTACTAAAGAAAATGGAGATTGTTTAGTCATAAAAATCAGTATAAGTACATAAAAAACCAGAATACTTCAAAAGAAACATTCTGGTTTTGATATTTAATTTACTTAGTAAATCTATCGTCTATTTTTTCTTTTACGTTTTTTAGACTTTGCTTTTGCAGAAACATCTGCTTTTGGATGCACTAATTTCATTTCATCAATTAAGTGTTTAGCATCAGCATATTTATCGATAATAAATAGAACATAACGCGCATCAACCATAATGTTACGGCAAATTTCAGGATCGTAATTCATATCACTCATTGTGCCTTCCCAAACACGATCGAAATTTAAACCAACTAAGTTTCCATTAGCATCAATTGCTGGTGAACCAGAATTTCCTCCAGTAGTGTGGTTTGTTCCTAAAAAGCAAACTGGCACTTTTCCATTTTTATCGGCATAATTACCATAATCTTTTGCATTGTATAAGTCACGTAATTTTTTAGGCACGTCAAACTCATAATCACCTGGAATGTATTTTTCAATCACACCATCTAAATAACTTACAGGCTCGTAATAAACAGCATCTCTAGGAGAATAACCACGAACTTGACCGTAAGTGACACGTAACGTACTATTAGCATCTGGGAAATAACGTGCATTTGGTAAAGCTTCCATTAAAGCTTTCATATATACTTTTTGCAAAGCAGTAATAGGCGCATTCTTTTTACCGTATTCAGCATTTATGCTGTTGTAAAACTCTTCAATTAAAGGTTTTGCATAAGCATAAGCCGCATCGTTATTTAAGGCTTTTAAAACAGCTTCTTTATCGCCTTTTAATAAATTCAATGCTTTATCTAAGTCAGTTAAAACTGTTTTGTTGTAAATGCTAGTATCGACATTATTTTTTTGATATAATGGCATCACATTTTCAAAAACTGCCTTGTCCGTTGCTTTATCGTAATTTTTATGAATACCTTTTAATGTGTTTTCAAAAGATGTTTTTGCATTTTCATAGGCATCAGGTCTTCTTAAAGCAGTTTGTTCAAATTGATAAGCTCTAAAGGTTAATTGCATTAATTCATTGGTCACTAAAAAGACTTCAATAAAGTTTCTTCTTTTAATGTTAATGTCTGCAAAGTCATTATAAAGTTTGTCAAACTCTGGTAAAATGTAACCGTATTTGTCCTCAAGACCTTTTTCTTTTAACGCTTTTGTAAAATCAGCTTCAAACTTTTGTCGTTGTGCGATGGCATTACTTTTATCAATTCCTAAGTTTTCGCCAATCCATTTTTTCCAAGCATTTGCAATTCTAGCTTGTTTAGAAGCGTATTTTATTCTAATGGCATCACTAGCTTTCATGTTAGCATCAATCACTTTTAAAGCAGCTTCGCGAATGGCAATGTTTGTTGGGTTATATTCAGTAGTAATATGTTTTATGGCTACTGCAGGTAAATACTCATCAGTTCTTCCAGGAAAACCAAAAACCATAGTAAAATCGCCTTCTTCAATACCATCTAAAGATACTGGTAAAGAGTGTTTTGGTTTGTATGGTACGTTATCTTTACTGTAAGTTGCAGGACGATTATTTTTATCGGCATAAATTCTAAACAAAGAAAAATCACCGGTATGTCTTGGGAAAACCCAGTTGTCTGTATCGCTACCAAACTTTCCAATGCTTGTTGGTGGCGCACCAACTAGACGAATATCTTCAAAACGCTCGGTTACAAATAAGAAATATTGGTTGCCTTTATAAAACGCTTTCACTTTTGTGTCTTGCCAAGCTTCTTTCTGCGCTTCTTTTTGAGCCGCATTGGTGTTTTTTGTGATTTGAGATTCTTTTTCGGCTTCAGTCATTTCATTAGTTACGCCAACAAAAGCTTTCGCTGTAATGTCTTCAATACGAACAATAAATTCAACAAATAAATCTTCGTTAGGAATTTCTTCACCTAAATTTTTTGCCCAAAAACCATCTTTTAAATAATCGTTTTCTAGAGTAGAATGTGATTGAATTTGCCCATAACCACAATGGTGATTGGTTAATAATAAACTTTGGTCCGAAATAATTTCTCCTGTACAACCGCCATTAAAATGCACAATAGCATCTTTTAAGCTAGAGTTATTAACATCGTAAATGTCTTTTGCTGTCATTTTACTGCCAAGAGCAGTCATTTCTTTTTCGTTCATTCCTTCTAATAAAGATGGAATCCACATACCACCTTGCTGTCCAAACATTTGAAAAGCACATAGTAAGACTAGGAATTTTATTGTTTTC
>Ga0079255_1006248_pt1 | contig 12777 bp, 24 predicted proteins | sample KNS7NT10metaT_FD_77389 | JGI IMG/M metagenome (GOLD analysis project Ga0079255, IMG submission 77389) | Marine microbial communities from Southern Atlantic Ocean transect - KN S7 NT10 metaT (Metagenome Metatranscriptome) | ecosystem: Environmental > Aquatic > Marine > Oceanic | place: Southern... | reverse complement strand
CGAATTTGGGTAAAAATTATTGGGAAACATTAGAAAAATATAGTATTTAGAATATGCCAACTATTCAACAATTAGTAAGAAAAGGGCGAACTGCTCAAGTGAAGACTTCAAAGTCTGCAGCGCTTGACTCGTGCCCACAGAGAAGAGGGGTTTGCGTGAGAGTATACACGACTACGCCTAAGAAACCTAATTCAGCAATGAGAAAAGTTGCTAGGGTTAGATTAACTAACGGTAAAGAAGTGAATGCTTATATCGGTGGTGAAGGACACAACTTACAAGAACACTCTATTGTGTTAGTAAGAGGTGGTAGAGTAAAAGATTTACCTGGTGTGAGATATCACATTGTAAGAGGTGCTCTTGATACTGCTGGTGTTGAAGGTAGATTACAAAGAAGATCTAAATACGGTGCTAAAAGACCAAAGAAATAATTAGGAATAATGAGAAGAAGACAAGCAAAGAAGCATACAATCTTGCCTGATCCTAAGTACAAAGATGTACTGGTAACAAAGTTTGTAAACAATATGATGATGCACGGTAAGAAAAGTGTATCATTTAAAATTTTCTATGACGCAATGGAAATCGTTCAATCTAAGGTTGAAGAAGAATCTCCAGTTGACGTTTGGAAAAAAGCATTAACTAATGTTACTCCTGGTGTGGAAGTAAGAAGTAGAAGAGTTGGTGGAGCTACTTTCCAAATTCCTACACCTGTTAGAGATAGCAGAAAACAATCATTAGCAATGAGCTGGTTGATCAATTTCTCAAGAAAGAGAAACGAAAAAACTATGGCTCAAAAATTAGCTGGTGAAATTCTTGCAGCTGCGAAAGAAGAAGGAGCTGCTTATAAGAAAAAAGAAGATATGCACAGAATGGCGGAAGCTAACAAAGCATTTTCACATTTTAGATTCTAGATCATGGCAAAGAAAAGAGATTTAGCAAAAACAAGAAATATTGGGATTATGGCCCACGTTGATGCCGGTAAAACGACAACAACTGAGCGTATCCTTTACTATACAGGAGTAAGTCACAAAATTGGTGAGGTACATGATGGTGCTGCAACAATGGACTGGATGGAGCAAGAGCAAGAAAGAGGTATTACAATTACTTCTGCTGCAACTACTTGTTTCTGGAAATACCCAACTGTTCAAGGGAAAGCAGTTCCTGAAACTGAAGATTACAGAATTAACATCATTGACACACCAGGTCACGTTGACTTTACTGTTGAGGTAGAGCGTTCTTTACGTGTATTGGATGGAGCTGTTGCATTAATTTGTGCTGCTTCAGGTGTTGAGCCTCAGTCTGAGACTGTATGGAGACAAGCTGATAAATACGGAGTTCCAAGAATTTGTTTCGTAAACAAAATGGACCGTGCCGGAGCTGACTTCATGAGATGTGTAAAAGAAATTAGAGAGAGATTAGGTGGTAATCCGTTACCATTACAACTTCCAATCGGAGCTGAAGATGATTTCAAAGGAGTAGTTGATTTGATCACTATGAAAGGAATTATCTGGAAAGAAGAAGATATGGGATCAACTTGGGATGAAATTGAAATCCCAGCTGATATGGTTGACGAAGCTCAAGAGTGGAGAGATAAATTAATTGAAGCAGTAGCTGAATCAGATGAAGCGTTAATGGAGAAATTCTTCGAAGATTCTGAATCAATTACTAGAGAAGAAATGTTTGCTGCTATTCGTAAAGCAACTATCGAAATGACGGTTCAGCCGATCATGTGTGGTTCTGCATTTAAGAATAAAGGAGTTCAAACTATGTTGGATGCTGTTATGGCATTCTTACCTTCTCCTTACGATAAAGGAGCAGTTACTGGAATGAATCCTGATTCTGAAGAAGAAACTTCTAGAGAGCCAGATCCAGATGCACCTATCGCAGCTTTAGCATTTAAAATTGCTACCGACCCATTCGTAGGAAGACTTTGTTTCTTCAGAATGTACTCAGGTAAATTAGATGCTGGTTCTTATATTTTCAATACTAGAACGAACAAGAAAGAAAGAATTTCAAGAATCTTCCAAATGCACTCTAACAAACAAAATGCTATCGATTTTATCGAAGCAGGAGATATAGGTGCAGGTGTTGGATTTAAAGATATTAGAACTGGAGATACATTGTGTGATGAAAAAGCACCAATCGTTCTTGAGTCTATGGATTTCCCAGATCCGGTAATCGGAATCGCTATTGAGCCTAAAACTCAAGCTGATGTTGATAAATTAGGTATGGGATTAAGCAAGTTAGCTGAAGAGGATCCAACTTTCCAAATTAACACTAACCCTGATTCTGGTCAAACAGTAATCTCAGGAATGGGTGAGCTTCACTTAGAAGTTTTGATCGATAGATTAAAAAGAGAATTCAAAGTAGAAGTTAACGAAGGTGCTCCTCAAGTTGCTTACAAAGAGAAGATCAACGCTACAGTTACTCATAGAGAAACGTATAAAAAACAATCTGGTGGTCGTGGTAAATTCGCAGATATTTCTGTAGTTATCAAGCCGCAAGAGGATGAAGAGAAAACAGGATTAGAATTCATCAACAACATTAAAGGTGGTAACATTCCAAGAGAATTTATCCCTTCAGTTGAAAAAGGATTCAAAGAATCAATGAAAAACGGTGTTTTAGCTGGATTCCCTATTGACTCTTTGGTAGTTGAATTAAATGATGGTTCTTACCATGATGTCGATTCAGATTCTTTATCGTTCGAAGTTTGTGCGAAAATGGCTTACAGAAATGGATTGAAAAATGCATCTCCTGAGTTATTAGAGCCAATCATGTCTGTTGAAGTTGTTACTCCTGAAGAAAACATGGGTGATATCGTAGCAGATTTGAACAAGAGAAGAGGTCAAATGGCTGGAATGGATGATAGATTAGGAGCAAAAGTTATTAAAGCTGACGTTCCATTATCTGAAATGTTTGGATATGTAACAACATTAAGAACATTATCATCTGGTAGAGCTACATCAACAATGGAATTCTCGCACTATGCGACTACTCCAAGAAATATTGCTGATGAAGTGATTAAGAAAACAAAAGGACAAGTAGAAGCATAATTATAAGATCGAAAAGTAATGAGTCAAAAGATCAGAATAAAGTTAAAATCATACGATCACAACTTAGTTGACAAATCAGCTGAGAAGATTGTAAAAGCTGTGAAGGCGACAGGAGCTGTAGTTAGTGGACCAATTCCACTTCCAACTCACAAGAGAATTTATACAGTGTTGAAGTCTCCACACGTAAACAAAAAAGCTAGAGAGCAATTCCAATTGTGTGCTTACAAAAGATTGATAGACATTTATAGTTCATCATCTAAAACTGTAGATGCATTGATGAAGTTGGAATTACCTAGTGGAGTTAACGTAGAAATCAAAGTTTAATTAAGTAATTAAACGATTTAATAAATAAAGTATGCCAGGATTAATTGGAAAGAAAATCGGAATGACTAGCGTCTACAGTGCCGAGGGCAAGGCAACGCCATGCACAGTGATAGCAGCTGGTCCTTGTGTTGTAACACAAGTGAAAACCGAAGAAAAAGATGGTTACGAAGCTGTTCAGCTTGGTTTTGGAGACAAAAGAGAGAAGAACACACCTGCAGCCATGCAAGGACATTTCAAAAAAGCAAAAACTACTCCTAAGAGAAAGTTAGTAGAGTTTGACGGAATGAATGACCTTAACTTAGGTGATGTTGTCAATGTAGAATTATTTGAAGAAGGTGAATACGTGAATGTTACCGGTACTTCTAAAGGAAAAGGTTTCCAAGGGGTAGTAAAACGTCACGGATTTGGTGGTGTTGGTCAAGCGACTCACGGTCAGCACAACAGAATGAGAGCGCCAGGTTCAATTGGTGCAGCTTCTTACCCTGCGAGAGTATTCAAAGGAATGAGAATGGCTGGTCAAACTGGAAACGCTAGAACAGTTCAAGAAAATCTTCAAGTAGTGAAAGTATTAACCGATAAGAACGTAATCTTAGTTAAAGGATCTATTCCGGGTGCTAAAGGTTCTTTCGTAATCATTGAGAAGTAAGATGGATATTAAAGTTGTAGATACCAAAGGAAAAGAGACTTCTAAAAAAGTTACATTGGCTGATTCTGTTTTCGGAATTGAACCTAATGATCACGCAATTTATTTGGATGTAAAACAGTATTTAGCTGCTAACAGACAAGGAACGCACAAATCGAAAGAAAGAGCGGAGATTGTAGGATCAACTAGAAAAATCAAAAAACAAAAAGGAACTGGTACAGCAAGAGCTGGATCTATCAAGTCTCCTGTTTTTAGAGGTGGTGGTCGTGTTTTTGGTCCAAGACCAAGAAATTATGACTTCAAATTGAACACAAAGTTGAAGCGTTTAGCAAGAAAATCTGCTTTATCTATCAAAGCGAAAGATGGTAACATTATCGTAATGTCAGATATCCAGTTTGCTGAAGCAAAAACAAAAGAGTTCATGAACGTTATGTCGAACAACAATCTAGCTTATGAAAAAGTGTTGATTGTACTTCCAGAAGATAACAAGAATGTTTACTTGTCTTCTAGAAATGTTCAAGGGGCAAATGTAGTAACAGCAGATAGCTTAAATACTTACGAGATCGTTAACGCGAACAAAGTAATCATAGTTGAAGGTGCTGTTGAGAAAATTGAAAACACTTTAAATTAATTTGAGTGATGAACAGCATTATTAAAAAACCGATTCTTACAGAGAAAGCTACAATTGATAGTGAATTGAATAACAGATTCGCCTTTGTAGTTGATAAGAACGCGAACAAAATCGAAATCAAGAAAGCCGTGGAGAAAATGTACGGAGTTTCTATCGATAGCGTGAGAACTATGAGATACGGCGGTGGAATACCGAAGAAGAAATATACTGCAAAAGGAATTGCTGAGCAAACCAATTCAGTATGGAAAAAAGCGATTGTAACAGTAGCCGAAGGTGAAACAATCGATTTATACGAGAACGTTTAAGATATTGAGAAATGGGAGTTAGAAAATTAAAGCCAACTACACCAGGTCAAAGACATAAGATCGTCAGCGATTTTAGTGATATCACTAAATCTACGCCAGAGAAATCTTTGTTAACTACTAAGAAAAGATCAGGTGGTAGAAATAGCCAAGGTAGAATGACAATGCGTCACTTAGGTGGTGGGCACAAGAAAAAATACAGAATTGTTGATTTTAAAAGAGACAAATTCGGTATCCCTGCAACTGTAAAGGGGATTGAGTATGATCCAAACAGAACTGCTCGTATCGCTTTACTTTATTATGCAGATGGTGAGAAAAGATATATTATCGCACCTGAAGGATTAGAAGTAGGAACTGTTGTAAATTCTGGAAAAGGGGTTCAACCTGAAGTAGGAAACACATTGTTCTTAGCAGATATTCCATTAGGTACTATCATTCATAACATTGAGTTAAAACCAGGAAGAGGAGCGTCAATCGCAAGAGGAGCTGGATGTTATGCTCAGTTAAATGCAAAAGAAGGAAAATTCGCTATCGTGAAAATGCCTTCTGGTGAAACAAGAATGATTTTGTTAACATGTTTAGCAACTATCGGTTCAGTTTCAAATTCAGAGCACATGTTGACGAGATCTGGTAAAGCAGGTAGATCAAGATGGAAAGGTAGAAGACCTAGAGTAAGAGGTGTTGTAATGAATCCAGTCGATCACCCAATGGGTGGTGGTGAAGGTAAATCTTCAGGAGGACACCCTAGATCTAGAAACGGGCAACCGGCTAAAGGATTTAAGACAAGATCAAAGAAGAAATATTCTTCTAAGTATATTATTGAAAAGCGTAAAAAATAAATAGGACATGAGTAGATCATTAAAAAAACCTCCTTTTGTTCATTACAAGTTAATGAAGAGAGTTGACGAAGCAGCAGATTCGCAAAAGAAATCTGTAATCAAAACTTGGTCAAGAAGCTCGACTATCACTCCTGAGTTTGTAGGATTGACAATCGCGGTTCACAATGGTAACAAATTCATTCCTGTTTATGTGACGGAGAATATGGTTGGACACAAGTTAGGTGAATTTGCACCAACTAGAACCTTTAGAGGTCACGCCGACAAAAAAGGAAAGAAATAATAGTCTAACATAAGAAACATGGGAGCTAGAAAAAGAATAAAAGCAGAGCAATTAAAAGAGGCAAAAAGCAAAGTAGCTATCGCTAAATTGAACGATTGTCCAATCTCTGCAAGAAAGATGAGATTAGTAGCTGATATCGTAAGAGGTGTTGAAGTGAATAAAGCTTTAAATATCCTTTCACATAATTCTAAAGATGCCGCAGGTAGACTTGAAAAATTATTAAGATCAGCAATTGCTAACTGGGAGCAAAAAAATGAGGATAAAAACTTAGAAGATGAAACGTTAATCGTTGCTGAAATCAAAGTTGATCACGCAGGAATGTTGAAGAGAATTCAACCAGCGCCTCAAGGACGTGCACACAGAATCAGAAAAAGATCAAACCACACTACTATCATAGTTGATAGCGTAAAAAATTAATAACTGATGGGACAAAAAACAAATCCAATAGGAAATAGATTAGGATTCATCCAAGGATGGGAGTCTAATTGGTTCGGTGGAAATAACTACGCAGATAAAATCGTAGAAGATGATAAAATCAGAAACTACTTAATGGTGAGACTCCAAAAAGCTAGTATCTCTAAAATTATCATTGAACGTACCATCAAGTTAGTTACAGTTACTATCAATACCGCAAGACCTGGTGTAATTATCGGAAAAGGTGGTAAAGAAGTAGATAAGTTGAAAGAAGAGCTTAAGAAAGTTACTGGGAAAGAAGTTCAAATTAACATCTTCGAAATCAAGAGACCTGAGTTGGATGCTAAACTCGTGGCTGATTCTGTTGCAAGACAAATCGAAGGTAGAATTTCATTCAGAAGAGCTATCAAAATGGCAATCGCTTCAACTATGAGAATGGGAGCAGAGGGGATTAAAATTAAAATTTCTGGAAGATTAAACGGAGCTGAGATGGCTAGAACTGAAATGTATAAAGAAGGAAGAACTCCTTTGCATACATTCAGAGCTGATATCGATTACGCACTTTCTGAAGCACATACCACTTACGGTAGAATCGGAATTAAAGTGTGGATTTGTAAAGGTGAAGTTTATGGAAAAAGAGATCTTTCTCCGAACGTTGGCCTTCAACAAAAGAAAGGTGGAGCGCAAGGTAAAAGAGCACCTAAGTTCCAGAATAGAAGAAAATAATTAGTTAAAGCAGTACAATCATGTTACAGCCGAAAAGAACAAAATTTAGAAAAGCCCAGAAGGGAAGAAACAGAGGATTAGCTCACAGAGGTAGTCAAATCGCTTTCGGATCATTTGGACTTAAGACGTTAGAGCCGGGATGGATTACATCTCGTCAAATAGAAGCTTCACGTATCGCCGTTACCAGATACATGAAAAGAGAAGGAAAAGTATGGATTCGTATTTTTCCGGACAAACCAGTGACCGCTAAGCCTGCAGAGGTAAGGATGGGTAAAGGTAAAGGTGCACCAAGCCATTGGGTAGCCGTTGTCAGACCTGGTAGAATTTTATTTGAAGCAGAAGGGGTGCCTTTAGAAACTGCAAGAGAAGCAATGAGACTTGCAGCGCAAAAGCTTCCGCTAAAATGTAAATTCATAGTACGTAAAGATTACGTTGAGAAATAATTTTAAGAGATGAAATCAGCAGAAATAAAAGAATTGTCAGTAGCGGATTTGAAAGAAAAAATCGAAGAACTTCAAGAACAACACGCAAAGTTGAACTTGGCACACTCGGTGACACAACTTGAAAACCCTGTACAGTTAAGAGCTAATCGAAAAGTTATTGCTCGTTTAAAAACAGAATTAAGAGGTAGAGAATTAGCAGAAGCTAAAGCGTAAGCTGGCTCTGAAATTCAAAACCACAATTAAAGAAAACTTTCTGTAATGGAGAACAAGAGAAATTTAAGAAAAGAACGTATTGGGTTAGTAACTAGCGATAAGATGGAAAAATCTATCGTAGTTGCGGTTGAGCGTAAAGTGAAACACGAGAAATACGGTAAGTTCGTGAAGAAAACGACTAAATTCGTTGCTCATGATGAAAACAACGATTGCAATATTGGCGATACTGTTAAAATCATGGAAACTAGAAAATTGTCGAAGAACAAGAACTGGAGATTAGTAGAAATTGTTGAAAGAGCTAAATAAGAAGACCAATGATTCAACAGGAAAGTAGATTAGCAGTAGCAGACAACAGTGGAGCCAAAGAAGTTCTTTGTATTCGTGTATTAGGCGGAACTAAAAGAAGATATGCTTCTATAGGTGACAAAATTGTTGTGACTATTAAAAACGCTATGCCACAAGGTAACGTCAAAAAAGGACAGGTTTGTAAGGCAGTAGTTGTTAGAACGAAAAAAGAAATTAGAAGACCAGACGGATCATATATCAGATTTGATGATAACGCGGTTGTATTGTTAAACGAAGCTGGAGAAATGAGAGGTACCCGTATTTTCGGACCTGTTGCTAGAGAGTTGAGAGACAAACAATACATGAAAGTTGTTTCATTAGCTCCTGAGGTGCTTTAAAAATTTTAAGAAATGCAAAAGAAACTACACGTAAAAGTTGGTGACACTGTAAAAGTGATTAGCGGTACTTCTAAAGGTAGCGAAGGGAAAGTTCTTCGTATTGATAGAAGCAAAGACCGTGTAATCGTAGAAGGTGTAAACGTTGTTAAAAAACACGTTAAACCAAGTGCGGCAAATCCTCAAGGAGGAATTGAAGAAGCTGAGGCTGGAATCCATATTTCTAACATTATGTTAGTTGTTGGCGGAGTTGCTTCTAAAGTTGGTCGTAAGAAAGACGAGAACGGAAAATTAGTTAGATTTTTAAAAAAGAACGGGGAGGTAGTTAAGTAATGAGCTATACACCAAGACTAAAAGAACAGTACGCATCTCAAATTGCAAAAAGCTTGCAAGATAAGTTTGGTTTTAAATCAAACATGAGAGTGCCGAAATTAGAGAAGATTATCTTAAGCCAAGGTTTAGGAGAAGCAGTTGCTGATAAAAAAGTAATTGATTCTGCTATGAAAGATATGGCTTTGATCGCTGGTCAACAACCAGTAACAACTTACTCTAAAAAAGATATCTCAAATTTCAAATTGAGAAAAGGAATGCCGGTTGGAGTTATGGTAACTCTAAGAGGTGACAAAATGTATGATTTCCTTGACAGATTTATTAACGTTGCTCTTCCTAGAACTAGAGATTTTAGAGGTGTAAACGCTAAAGGATTTGACGGTTCAGGAAACTTCAACATGGGGATCACTGAGCATATCATTTTCCCAGAAATTGATATCGATAAAGTAAACAAAATCTTAGGAATGGACATCACGTTCGTAACTTCAACTAGTTCAGATGAAGAAGCGAGAGCGTTATTGGATGAATTCAAATTCCCATTCACAAAAAACTAAAGAGATGGCTAAAGAATCAATGAAAGCGAAAGAGCGCAAAAGAATTGCACTTGCCGCGAAATATTCAGAAAAAAGAGCTGAGTTAAGAAAGAAAGCTGCGAACGGTGATTGGGATGCTATGATGGCCCTTCAAAAGCTTCCGAAAAACTCAATGGGAATCCGTGTTCACAACAGATGTGGATTAACTGGAAGACCAAGAGGTTATATGAGACAATTTGGAATTTCTCGTGTAACTTTCAGAGAGATGGCGTTAGCTGGGAAAATCCCAGGTGTAACAAAAGCTAGCTGGTAAAACAAAAATTAAATTAATAGAAACTAAAACTGTGTTACTTCAGTAATATGGTTTCAAGTCTTAAACTAAACGTAAATGAATACAGATCCAATAGCAGATTTTTTGACTAGGGTTAGAAACGCTCAAATGGCACGCCATAAAGTTGTTGAAATTCCAGCTTCAAAAATCAAGAAAGAGATTACTAAAATCTTAGAAGACAAAGGATACATTCTTTCTCACAAATTTGAGGAAAATGACAAGCAAGGAATCATCAAGATTGCCTTGAAGTACAATAAAAATGTTCCTGCGATCAAAAAAATCGAAAGAATTAGTAAACCAGGATTAAGAAAGTATTGCGGAGCTGGTGAGCTTCCTCGTGTGTTAAACGGATTGGGTATTGCAATCATCTCAACTTCTAAAGGTGTAATTACTGACAAAGAAGCGAGAAACGAAAACATAGGTGGAGAAATCATCTGTCACGTATATTAAATTTTAGAAGAAAGTTATGTCTAGAATAGGAAATAACCCGGTCGCTGTAGTAGATGGTGTTGAGATCAAAATCGACAAGGATATCATTACAGTAAAAGGACCAAAAGGTGAATTGACTCAAGAATATGATTCTTCAGCAGTTGTAATTAAGCAAGAAGATGGTGAGATGACATTCTCAAGAACTTCAGAGCATAAAGATCACAGAGCAAAACATGGTTTATACCGTGCGCTTGTGTACAACATGATTGAAGGTGTAACAAAAGGGTGGACTAAAAAATTAGAATTTCATGGTGTTGGTTATAGAGCAACTGCTCAAGGTCAAAAACTTGAAATGGTAATTGGATACTCTCACGCAGTTGTAATTGAACTTCCAACGGAAATCAAATTAACTGCTGAAACTGAGAAAGGTAAAGCTCCAGTTGTTACTCTTGAGTCTCATGACAAACAATTAGTAGGTCAGGTAGCTGCGAAAATTAGATCGCTAAGAAAACCAGAGCCTTATAAAGGTAAAGGTATCAGATACCAAGACGAATACATTAGAAGAAAAGCTGGTAAAGCAGCCGCTAAATAATTGAGATATGGCGTCAAAGAAAGTAGAAAAAAGAGCGAAAATTAAAAGAAGAATCCGTAAAAATGTTTTCGGAACTTCTACGCAACCAAGATTGAGTGTTTTCAGATCTAATAAAGAGATCTATGCGCAAATTATTGATGATGAAGAAGGTAAAACGTTAGCGTCTTGCTCTTCATTTAAAAATAAAGCAGCTGAAGGTAAACCTAAAGCAGAAGCAGCAGCAATCGTAGGAAAAGAATTAGCTGAGAAAGCGGTGAAAGCAGGTGTTGAAAAAGTTGTTTTTGACAGAAACGGTTATCAGTATCACGGAAGAGTTAAGTCATTAGCTGACGGAGCTCGTGAAGGTGGATTAAAATTTTAAGAAAGATCATGAAAGCAAAACAAATTAGATCTACAGACATTGAGTTAAAAGACAAGTTAGTTGCCTTAAACCGTGTTACTAAAGTAACAAAAGGTGGACGTAATTTTACTTTCTCTGCAATCGTAGTAGTTGGAAACGAAGACGGAATCGTTGGACACGGACTTGGTAAAGCGAAAGAAGTAGTTGAAGCTATCTCTAAAGGTGTTGATGATGCTAAAAAGAACTTGATTAAAGTTCCTGTTATTAACGGATCTGTTCCTCATTTACAAAAAGGTAAATATTCTGGAGCAAGAGTTTTATTAAAGCCTGCTTCTCATGGTACCGGTGTTATCGCTGGTGGAGCTATGCGTGCGGTTTTAGAAAGCGCTGGAATTACTGATATCCTTGCTAAATCTCAAGGTTCTTCTAACCCACACAACGTGGTAAAAGCAACTTTTAATGCGTTAGAACAAATGAGAGATGCTGTTGCAGTTGCAAGAGAAAGAGGTGTTTCTTTGGATAAAGTTTTTAACGGTTAATATTTAGAAAAAATGGCAAAAGTTAAAATCAAATTAACAAGAAGTGCAATCAATCGTCCTAAAGATCAAAAGAGAACTTTAGAAGCACTTGGATTCAAAAAATTGAACCAAGTAATTGAGAAAGAAGGAACTCCTCAAGTTATGGGGATGATTAAAAAAGTTTCTCACTTAGTCGAGATTGTTGATTAATAATTGATTCAATTTAGAATCATAGAAAGATTAAAGAAATGAGCTTAAATAATATTAAACCAGCTGAAGGAGCTACCAAATCAACAAAAAGAATTGGTAGAGGTCAAGGTTCTGGATCTGCAGGAACTGCAGGTAGAGGACACAAAGGAGCTAAATCACGTTCTGGGTACTCTAAAAAAGTTGGATTCGAAGGTGGACAAATGCCGTTACAAAGACGTGTACCTAAATTCGGATTTAAAAACTTCAATAGAGTTGAGTACAAAGGAATCAATTTAGATGCTTTACAAAAATTAGCTGAAGAGAAGAAAATTACTGAAATCACACCAGCTGTTCTTAACGAGAACGGATTGGTTGCTAAAAAAGATTTAGTAAAGATTTTAGGTAGAGGTGAGTTAAAAGCAAAATTGAAAGTTACAGTACATGGATACTCTGCAACTGCAAAAGCGGCTATCGAAGCAGCTGGAGGTACAGCAGAGGTTTGTTAATACAGAACAATCACCTGAATGAAAAAGTTTATAAGTACAATAAAGAATATCTGGACAGTTGAAGAACTGCGTAACCGAATTCTATTAACATTAGGTTTAATCTTAATTTACAGAATTGGTTCGTTTATCGTTCTTCCTGGTGTAGACCAAACAAATCTAGCATCTGGTGCAAGCACTGGAGGATTAGTAGGTTTACTTGACTTATTTGCCGGTGGAGCCTTTTCGAAAGCTTCTATCATGGCATTAGGAATCATGCCTTATATCTCTGCATCTATTATTATGCAGTTATTAGGAATGGCTGTTCCTGTCGTTCAGAAAATGCAAAAAGAGGGTGAGAGTGGTAGAAGAAAGATTAATGGATATACTAGAATCTTAACTATTATTATCTGTGCATTCCAAGCACCTTCGTATTTGACTATGTATGTAATCAATGCGAACGGAGCAATTGACCCTTCAATGATGTG
>Ga0079255_1253897_pt1 | contig 13328 bp, 6 predicted proteins | sample KNS7NT10metaT_FD_77389 | JGI IMG/M metagenome (GOLD analysis project Ga0079255, IMG submission 77389) | Marine microbial communities from Southern Atlantic Ocean transect - KN S7 NT10 metaT (Metagenome Metatranscriptome) | ecosystem: Environmental > Aquatic > Marine > Oceanic | place: Southern... | reverse complement strand
AATAAATAATTATGAGTAAACCAAACAAACGTCGCGAAGCATTAGTTTATCACGCTAAACCAACACCAGGAAAAATTAAAGTTGTTCCAACAAAAAAATATGCATCGCAAAGAGATTTGGCTTTAGCATATTCTCCAGGAGTTGCTGAGCCTTGTTTGGAAATTGCAAAAGACGTTAATAATGTATATAAATACACAACCAAAGGAAACTTAGTTGCTGTAATTACAAACGGAACTGCAGTTTTAGGTTTAGGAAATATTGGTCCTGAAGCTTCTAAACCTGTTATGGAAGGTAAAGGTTTGCTTTTTAAAATTTTTGCAGATATTGATGTTTTCGATATTGAAATCGATACTGAGAATATAGAAGAATTTATCGCGACTGTAAAAAATATTGCGCCAACTTTTGGGGGAATTAACTTGGAAGATATAAAAGCGCCTGAAGCTTTTGAAATTGAAAGACGTTTAAAAGAAGAATTAGATATTCCTGTGATGCACGATGATCAGCATGGAACAGCAATCATTTCTTCAGCAGCATTACTTAATGCATTAGAATTAGCCGATAAAAAAATTGAAGACGCCAAAGTAGTCGTTTCTGGTGCAGGTTCTGCAGCAACCGCATGTATAAAATTATACGAAGCTTTAGGTATTAAGCCTAAAAATGTGGTGATGTTTGATGTTAATGGAGTTTTAGACACCTCAAGAACCGATTTAACAGAAACTCAAAAACGTTTTGCAACAGACAGAAAATATAATTCTTTAGCAGAAGCTCTTATTGGAGCTGATGTGTTTTTAGGTTTATCAGTAGGAAATATTGTCACTGCTGAAATGTTGCAGTCTATGGCAAATAACCCAGTCGTTTTTGCTTTAGCAAATCCAGTTCCTGAGGTAAGTTACGAAACTGCCATAGCTTCTAGAGAAGATATTATTGTGGCTACAGGACGAAGCGATAATCCTAACCAAGTTAATAATGTGTTAGGTTTTCCATTTATTTTTAGAGGCGCACTAGATGTTCGTGCCACTAAAATTAATGAAGCCATGAAAATGGCTGCAGTAAAAGCATTGGCTAATTTAGCTAAAGAACCTGTGCCAGAACAGGTAAACATCGCTTATGGAGAAACACGATTAACTTTTGGTAAAGACTACATTATTCCTAAACCATTCGATCCTAGATTAATTGCAGAATTGCCTCCAGCAGTTGCTAAAGCCGCTTTTGAAAGTGGTGTGGCACAAGAACCTATTGAGGATTTTGAAAAATATAAAGAAGAATTATTAAAACGATTAGGTTCAGATAATAAGCTAGTGCGTTTACTAATGAATCGTGCGAAGCTTAACCCTAAACGTGTCGTTTTTACAGAAGCCGATCAGTTAGATGTACTTAAAGCAGCACAAATAGCTTATGAAGAAGGTATTGCAACACCAATCCTTTTAGGAAGAAGAGAAGTCATAGAGAAATTAAAAGAAGAAATTGAATTCGATGCTGAAGTACTCATTATAGATCCAAAATCTGATGAGGAATTGCCAAGACTTCACAAGTATGCACAAGTGTATTGGGAACAAAGCAGTCGTAAAGGACTAACGCTTTATTCTGCTAGAAAGAGAATGCGCGAGCGTAATTATTTTGCTGCTATGATGGTAAATGAAGGTGATGCCGATGCGTTGCTTTCAGGATTCACACAAAGTTACCCAATGGTTGTAAAGCCTATGCTAGAACTAATTGGAATGGCTCCAGGCGTTTCTAGAGTAGCAACAACAAATGTCATGATGACGCAACGAGGACCATTATTTTTAAGTGATACTTCAATTAATATAGAACCAGACGCAAAAGACTTATCTCGTATTGCACTCATGACATCTCAAGTGGTAAAGATGTTTGGAGTTGAACCAGTAATGGCAATGACGTCTTATTCTAACTTCGGATCATCTAATCATCCAACCGCAAAAAAAGTGGCTAACGCAGTAGCATATCTTCATAAAAATTTCCCAGATTTAATTGTAGATGGGGAATTACAAACGGATTTTGCGCTTAATGCGGAAATGCTTCAAGATATTTTCCCTTTTTCAAAATTAGCTGGAAGAAAAGTTAATACGCTTGTCTTTCCAAACCTAGATTCTGCAAACATTACTTACAAATTATTAAAGGAATTAAACAAAGCGGAATCTATTGGGCCAATAATGATGGGAATGAAAAAACCGGTTCATATTTTACAGTTAGATGCAAGTGTAGACGAAATGGTTAATATGACCGCTATAGCTGTGATTGATGCACAACAAAAAGAAAAATACAAAAATGATAAGGCTGTAAAAATAAATATGATTTAACGGCTAATGTTATACTAGGATATTGATTTTAAAGCAAATTTTTCAAAAGAAATAAAGTGAAAAAAAATGTGTAGTTTTGAGACTCTTAATTAAAAGTTAAATGATTACACATTTAAGCGGTAAGCTTTCAGAGAAAAATCCAACCCATGTGGTTATTGACTGCAATGGTGTTGGTTATTTTGTAAATATCTCACTTCATACATTTTCTAAATTACCAGAAACTGAATCTATAAAACTGTATACGCATTTGCAGATTCGTGAAGATGCACATACGCTTTATGGATTTTCTTCTTTAGGAGAACGCGAAATTTTTAAACTTTTAATTTCGGTAAGTGGTATTGGGGCAAATACGGCAAGAACAATGTTGTCCTCTTTAACACCTAAACAAGTACGAGAAGGCATTGCGACCGAAGATGTTGCGTTAATTCAGTCAATTAAAGGAATTGGCATAAAAACTGCACAACGTGTTATTATAGATTTAAAAGATAAAATTCTTAAAATTTATGATATCGATGAAGTTTCTGTTAAAGAAAGCAATACCAACAAAGATGAAGCGTTATCAGCTTTAGAAGTTTTAGGATTCAATAAAAAACAAGCAGAAAAAGTTTTAGATAAATTAGCCACAACGCAACCAGAAGCGTCAGTTGAAGATTTAATTAAGCAAGCTTTAAAAAAATTATAAGTCTATTTTGAAAAACGTTTCATTTCATTTTCAAAGTCATTTCAAGTTAATTGTATTGGTAGTTGTTACTTTCTTGAGCACTTCTGTTTTTTCACAAGAAGATGAAACAGTACAAGACTCTACAAAAACGACCTTTAGCTTTAGCAATCTTTCTTTACCGAATCCTAATAGTATTCAAGCCAAATACACTTATGATCCTATCACAGATCGCTATATATACACTGAAAAATTAGGCGATTTTAATATTAATTATCCTATAATTTTATCTCCTGAAGAATACCAAAAGTTAGTAGACAAGGAAAACTTAAAAAACTATTACAGAGAAAAAATTGCCGCTTTAGAAGAACGTGATCAAGACGAAGATAAGTCTGAAAAACGTAAAAACTTATTACCAGAATTTTATATTAAATCAGGTTTGTTTGAAACTATTTTTGGTGGAAATACCATAGAGTTTATTCCAAGTGGTTCCGTAGAAATTGATTTAGGTGTTTTATTCACCAAGCAAGATAATCCGTCGTTTTCACCTGAAAACAGATCTAACTTTACGTTCGATTTTAACCAAAGAATTAGAGTTGGCTTAGTTGGTAAGGTAGGAACTAGACTTCAAGTTAATGCGAACTACGATACACAATCGACATTCGATTTTCAAAATTTATTAAAATTAGAATACGCGCCAACAGAAGATGATATCATTCAAAAAATAGAAGTTGGTAATGTTAATATGCCATTAAATGGTTCTTTAATAACAGGCGCACAAAGTTTATTTGGTGTAAAAGCACAACTTCAGTTTGGTAAAACTACAGTAACCGGAGTGTTTTCAGAACAGCGAAGTGATTCTAGAACCGTAACAGCGCAAGGTGGCGGAACGGTTGATGAGTTCGAGTTTTTTATTAGAGATTACGACGAAAATAGGCACTATTTTATAGCACAATACTTTAGAGATACTTACGATAAAGCACTAGAAAACTTTCCGTTTATTGACAATAAAGGAATACAAATTACAAGAGCCGAAGTTTGGGTAACCAATAGAGCGAATAGAGTAGATAACGTTAGAAATTTAGTAGCTCTTGAAGATTTAGGAGAATCACTTCGTTTAGGAAACCCTAACGTTGTCGTTACTGCTGGACCAAACGCATTTCCAGACAACACTAATAACCGTTTAAATCCTTTGAATATAAATGGTGGTGGATCTCAGTTAAACAATAATATTCGTGAAATCGCTACAGCACAAAATGGTTTTAATTATTCTGGTGTAAACGAAGGTTTTGATTATGCCAAACTAGAGAACGCAAGACAATTACAACAAGGACAAGATTATATTTTAAACACACAATTAGGATATATTTCCTTAAATCAGCGTTTAAATAATGACGAAGTTTTAGCCATAGCATATCAATATACAGCTAACGGACGCGTTTATCAAGTTGGTGAGTTTGCTAACGATGGCGTAAATGCTACAGATGTCCAAACTAATGGACAAGGACAAACTACAGCAGTAACAAATAATGCTTTAGTAGTTAAAATGCTTAAAAGTAGTATTACTGTGGTTGAAAGACCAACGTGGGATTTAATGATGAAAAACATCTACGATACTGGTGCTTTTCAATTATCACAAGAAGATTTCAGATTAAATATTTTTTACAATGAAGCTGCGCCTTTAAACTTTATTACGCCAGTAGATGGAACACCATTTGGAACAACTTTTAACGATAAACCTATTCAAGAAACCACATTACTTAAACTTTTTGGGTTAGACCGATTAAATTTTAATAATGATCCGCAATCTGGCGGAGATGGTTTTTTCGATTTCGTACCAGGAACGACAGTACTGACTCAAAATGGTAAAATCGTATTCACTAAAGCAGAACCTTTTGGACGTTATTTATTTGATGTTTTAGATAATGATAATAACACGGGTAATAACGAATCGGATTATGAGAACAATATTTTTAATCCTAACCAAGAAAAGTACGTTTATGACTTGCTATACGAATCCACAAAAACAGGTGCGTTAGATGAAGTTGAGAAAAACAAATTCCAAATAAAAGGTCGTTACAAATCCGAAGGTGGCGATGGAATTCCAATTGGCGGATTTAATGTACCAAGAGGTTCTGTTAGAGTAACTGCTGGCGGACGCGTTTTAGTTGAAGGTGTAGATTATACCGTAAATTATGAGTTAGGTCGTGTTAATATTATTGATCCAGCTTTAAAAGCATCAAATATTCCAATTGAAGTTTCCACAGAGAATAATTCAATTTTCGGACAGCAAACAAAGCGTTTTACAGGAATTAACGTTCAGCATCAATTTAATGAAAATTTTGTCTTAGGTGGAACTTTAGTAAATCTAAACGAGAGACCAATTACACAAAAAGCGAATTATAATTCTGAACCTATAAACAACACTATTTTTGGTTTTAATGGAAACTATTCAACTGAAGTTCCGTTTTTTACACGTTTAGCCAATAAACTTCCAAATGTAGATACAGATGCGCCATCTAACTTATCGGTTAGAGGTGAATTTGCTTATTTATTACCTGGCGCACCAAAAGGAACTGATTTTAATGGTGAAGCAACATCATATATCGATGATTTTGAAGGTTCTCAAACTGGTATTGATTTAAAATCTCCGCAATCTTGGAATTTATCAAGTCGACCACTAAACTTAAATGGTACAACAGCTTTTGACGATAATGGAATTGAAAATGGTTACGGAAGAGCATTACTTAACTGGTATAATATCGATCCAATTTTCTATTCAGGAAATAGACCAGCAGGTATCACAGACGATGATATTTCTGGTTTTTACAACAGTCGTGTTTTTATAGAAGAACTGTTTCCTCAACAAGATGTGGCGCAAGGACAAACCACAGTTTTAAATACGTTAGATTTAAGTTATTATCCAACGGAAAGAGGTCCTTATAACTTTCAACCTGGTACTGAAAATAATACAATTTCTAACCCTACAAACAGTTGGGCTGGTATAACAAGGCAAATAACATCTTCAGATTTTGAACAATCTAATGTAGAATATATCGAGTTTTGGTTACAAGATCCGTTTCAAGAAAATGCTTCAAATCCAGGTGGAGAATTAGTTATTAACTTAGGAAATATTTCCGAAGATATCCTAAAAGATGGACGAAAGCAATTTGAAAATGGACTACCAAAAGATGGAAATATAGATCTACTTAATCAAACCGATTTCCAATCTGTAGTACCATTAAATCAATCTTTAGTCTATGCATTTGATTCTACGGGAGACGAAAGAACAAATCAAGATGTTGGTTACGATGGTTATGACGATGCAGAAGAAGCATCAAATTTCCCTAATGGTTTTTCTGGCTTAGAAGATCCTGCAAGCGATAACTATCAGTATTATTTAGCTACAGAAGGTGATGTTTTACAGCGTTATAAGAGATATAATGGCTTACAAGGAAATACGCCAGACAGCTTTAGTGATACCGATAGAGGTTCTACAACTTTTCCAGATGTAGAAGATATTAACCGAGATAACACAATGAATACAATTGATAGTTATTTTGAGTATAAAATGAATATAACGCCAGCAAGTTTAGATGTTAACAACAATGAGTTTATTGTTGACTCAAAACAAGTAAGACGTTTTTTACCAAATGGATCAGATATATTGGTTAATTGGTATCAATTTAGAATTCCTGTAACTGTACCACTTTCAACTTACGATGATCCTGCGGTTCCAGAATATACAAGAGTTGGCGGAATCACAGACTTTAGGTCTATTCGTTTTGCAAGACTTTATTTAAATAATTTCGCGCAACAAACAACCATGCGTTTTGGAACTTTAGATTTAGTAAGAAGCGATTGGAGACGTTACACTAGAGATTTAGCCGATTCTAGCTTGCCACAAAGTAATGCTGATTTTAATATTGGTGTTGTAAGTGCACAAGTTAACGATGGTAATTATTTATCGCCACCAAATGTAGTTCCAGAACAAGTAAATAACAATAATACTATTGTAGATCAAAACGAACAAGCATTGGTTGTAAGTGTTTGTGATTTAACAAATCAAGATTCTAGAGCAGTATTTAAAAATATTGATGTAGATATGCGTCAATATAAGCGTTTAAGAATGTTTATTCACGCAGAACAAAGCGAAGAACAACCAGGTTTGTCTAATAACGAAATGGTTGGTTTCATTCGTATGGGTAATGATTTAACACAAAATTATTATCAAATTGAAGTACCTCTACAAGTATCAGTTCCAAGACCATCAACACAAGAAGGTTATTGGCCAGAGTTAAATGAAATTAACTTACCATTAGAGTTATTACAAACAATAAAAGCCACAGGAATTAGTAATGCAACGTTAACAAGTCCAAATGCAACATTTTATGATGTGATAGATGGTTCAGCAGTACCAATAACAGGTTCAGAATTTGATAATTATGTAGCAGGACAGCAAAGAATTGCTATAAAAGGAAACCCTAATTTTGGTGCAATAAGAACATTAATGGTTGGTGTTAAAAATGCGACAAACGGAAGCATTTGTGGAGAAGCTTGGTTTAACGAGTTACGATTATCTGAGTTGGATAACGAAGGTGGTTGGGCTGCAGTAATGAGTTTAGATACCAATTTTGCAGATTTTGCTAATGTAAGTGCATCAGGAAGAATGAGCACATCTGGTTTTGGTGCTATAGATCAAGGTCCAAACCAAAGAAGTCGTGAAGATTTTAAACAATATGATGTTGTTACAAACGTTAATCTAGGTCAATTATTACCGAAAAAATGGGGTATACAAATACCTTTTAATTATGGTCAAGGTGTTCAAGTTATTACACCAGAATTTGATGAACAGTTTAAAGATATTAAGCTACAAACTAGACTTGATAATGCTGAAGATAGCGCAGAAAGAAAAGAAATTTTAGAACAATCTGAAGATTATACTAAAAGAGAAAGCATCAATTTTATTGGTGTTAAAAAGAATAGAACTGGAGAAGCAAAACCAAGACCTTACGATATTGAAAACTTCACGTTTAACTATGCTTATAACAACGAGTTTCACCGTGATTTTGAAATAGAAAGTTCTGAAAATACTTTACTTAGAACAGGTGTAAATTATGCTTACAGCTTTAAGCCAGTTCAAATTGAACCTTTCAAAAAGAACGATTCACTATTTACTGGTAAATATTGGAAATTATTAAAAGAATTCAACTTCAATCCTGTACCAACTAACTTCACAGTTAATACAGATATTATAAGACAATTTAATAAGCAAAAATTTAGAGACTTAGATTTAGGTGGAGATAATATAGCTATTGAAGAACTATTTAGAAGAAACTATACCTTCGATTTTCAATACAATATCAACTGGAGTCTAACCAAAGCATTAAGTTTAAACTTTTCTGCAGCAAATAGTAACATTGTAAGAAATTACTTTATAGATGACCAGATAATTAATGGAGAACAAGATCCAAGTCTAGGGATTTATGATGGTCTTTTCGATTTTGGAGATCCTAACAGGCAATTTCAATCTTTAGGAATTAATTATGAAATTCCAATTAATAAAATTCCAACTTTCGAGTTTGTAAAAGCCACTTATTCTTACCAAGGAGATTTCCAATGGCAAAAAGGAAGTGATTTGTTTGGAGATATTGAAGCTGATGGCGTAAGTTATAATTTAGGTAATTCAATCTCAAATAGCGCAACACATACAATTAATTCTACACTAGACATGAAGAAATTGTATAAGTACTTAGGAATAAAGAAAAGCAGATTAAACAAAAGAGCTACAACAAAAGCATTACCTCAAGCCAAAGCTGGTCCGGGTTTACCAAATGCAACAAAAGACGACAAGACCAAAAAGAAGAAAGTAACGAAAAAAGGAAAAGGTTCTAAATTGGGTAATTTTGGTATAGGATTATTAACGAGTATTAAGCGTATTCAGTTAAATTATTCTGAAAACAGCGGAACATTTTTACCGGGATATTTAAATACACCAGGTTTTATAGGAACTTTTAAGCCTACTGTAGGATATACTTTTGGTGGACAACGTGATGTGCGAAGTTACGCAGCACGAAATGGTTGGTTAACACAATTTCCAGAATTCAATCAGCAATATACGGTAAACAAAACTAGAAATTTAGCTGTTGCTGTAGAAGTTGAACCTGTAATTGATTTAAAAATTGACTTGACGGGAACACGTGTTTTAGCTAATAATTATTCAGAAAACTATTTGGTTAGTGATTTAGAAAACAACGGTGAATTACAATACCAGTCTTTAACACCTAACTTGTTTGGAAATTTTAATATTTCAACCTTAACCATTGCTACTGCATTTGGAAAAAGCGACGAAAACGGTTCTGCTGCTTTTGATGATTTTAGAAAAAACAGATTAACAATTGCTAGGCGTTTAGCTTCAGAAAGAGGAATAGATGTAAATAACCCTGCAAATATAGATGCTGATGGTTTTCCTAAAGGGTTTGGCAAAAATAACCAAGCTGTTTTACTACCAGCATTTACTAGTGCATATTCTGGCTCTAATGCTGAAAAAACAAGTCTTAACGCATTTAAAAGCGTGCCTTTACCAAATTGGGACGTAAAGTATTCTGGTTTTATGAAATTAAAGTGGTTTAAAAAACGTTTTAAGCGTTTCTCATTAATCCATGGTTATAAATCATTATACACGATTAATCAATTTAGAAATAATTTAAGTCTAACAAATGATATAGACTTTAGTCTAGATTACGAATCTCAACCACAAGAAAACTTAGATCAATCAGGAAACTATAAAAATGAAGAGTTATACGGAAACGTTACTATAGCCGAAATGTTTTCGCCTTTATTTAAAATAGATTTTGAAATGAAAAACTCGGTTAAGATTCTTTTAGAAATGAGAAAGGATCGTTTATTATCTTTAAGTTTCGATAATAATTTATTGACTGAAATTAACGGTAATGAATATATTGTAGGTTTAGGCTATAAATTGAAAGATGTGACTATAAGATCAAAGCTGGCAGGTCCAAAAAAGAAGATTGTTAGTGATTTAAATATGAAAGCAGACGTTTCGGTAAGAAACAACAAAACAATAGTTAGATATTTAGATTTAGATAATAGTCAAATTACAAACGGACAAACTATTTGGAGCGCACGTTTTAATGCCGATTACGCTTTTAGCAGAAACTTAACGGCACTATTTTATTTTGATTATGCTTTTTCTGAATTTGCTATTTCTACTGCGTTTCCGCAAACAACAATTAGATCAGGATTTACTTTAAGATATAATTTTGGAAATTAATGCAAGTTCACTTTAAAATTAATAAACCTTTAAATACATTTGCAAAAATAAATTCATATTAAAATGAACATACCAGCAGAATTAAAATACACAAAAGATCACGAGTGGATTAAAATTGACGGAGATATTATCACTGTAGGAATTACAGATTTCGCTCAAGGAGAATTAGGAGATATCGTTTATGTTGAAGTAGAAACAGTAGACGAAACATTAGAAGCTGAAGAAGTTTTTGGTACAGTAGAAGCTGTTAAAACTGTTTCAGATTTATTCTTACCAGTAGCTGGAGAAGTTATCGAGTTTAATGAAGCTCTAGAAGATGAGCCAGAAACTGTAAATTCAGATCCTTATGGCGCAGGTTGGATGGTGAAAGTAAAAGTTTCTGATGCTTCTCAATTAGAAGATTTAATGTCTGCAGATGATTATAAAGCACTTATTGGCGCATAAAAAATATAGTGTTGTTATTAGTGTAGTATATACGCTAGTATTAACCTATTTATGTTTAGATACACCAAGTGCTAAAATAAATTTTGTAAGCCAAAGCGATAAGTTTTATCATGCTTTGGCTTACTTTATTTATACTGTTTTGTGGTTTACCGCATTTAGGTTTTCATTCAATGTTACATATAAAAGTTCAATAATATATGCTTTCTTTTGTGCACTAATTTATGGTGTGTTAATTGAGTTTTTACAGCACTTTTTTACAATTAATCGTCAAGGAGATTTTAAAGACGTCATCGCCAATATTTTAGGCACGTTCTTTGCAGTTATCCTAATAAATTATATACACAAAAAGACCGTTAAAAGTTAAACTAATCTTGTTTATTTGATAAATAAATAGTTATTTTAGCAATCGGTATTTAAATAAGACACAAATTATGGAACCAAAAAAGAGTCAGAAAGCAAATGTAGGACGTAACAGTTCGTTATATTTTGCTGTAGGTTTAGCATTAATGTTAGCTTTAACTTACATTGGTATTAATCATAAAACTTACGATAAAGAATTAGTTGACATTGGTCAGTTAAATCTTGATAGTGATTTAGACGAAGAAATTCCAGTAACTGAAATTTTAAATACGCCACCGCCGCCACCGCCGCCACCAGCAGCACCAGAAGTTATTGAAGTTGTTGAAGACGAGGAAGAAGTGGAAGAAACAGTAATAGAATCAACTGAAACATCTCAAGAAGAAGAAATTGTAGAAGTTGAAGAAGTTGCTGTAGAGGAAGTTGAAGAAGACATTGAAGTACCATTTTCAGTTATTGAAAATGTGCCAGTTTTCCCAGGATGTGATTCAGGCGATAACAATGCAAAAAAAGCATGTATGTCTAAAAAAATTCAGCAGTTTATCAATAAAAAATTCAATACAGATTTAGCACAAGATTTAGGTCTTGAAGGTGTACAGCGTATTATTGTTGTATTCAAAATTGATAAAAAAGGAGATATTACAGGCGTAAGAGCAAGAGCACCTCACCCAAAGTTAGAAGCGGAAGCTGCAAGAGTTGTAAACTTATTACCTAAAATGAAACCAGGTAAGCAACGTGGTAAGCCTGTAACAGTGCCTTATTCTTTACCAATTAAATTCCAAATACAATAATTGAGTTTCAATTATAAATCAAAAAAAACCGTTACAACATTTGTAACGGTTTTTTGTTTTTGTTTAAGTCTATCGGTTTACTTTTTAGAAAGCTCTGTAAAGTGTTTATAAAAGTATGGTATAGTTTCTATTCCTTTTAAATAGTTCCAAACGCCAAAATGCTCGTTAGGTGAATGTATAGCATCACTATCTAATCCAAATCCCATTAAAATCGTTTTACTTTTTAATTCTTCTTCAAAAAGCGATACAATTGGAATACTTCCGCCACTTCGTTGTGGAATTGGTTTTTTACCAAATGTTTCTTCATAAGCTTTACTTGCAGCTTGATAACCTAAACTATTAATTGGAGTCACATAGCCTTGTCCGCCATGATGAGGTGTAACTTTTACCTTAACACTTTTAGGAGCAATAGATTCAAAATGCGTTTTAAATAATTCTGTTATTGTTTCCCAATCTTGGTTTGGTACTAATCGCATAGAAATTTTAGCATATGCTTTACTCGCAATAACCGTTTTAGCGCCTTCACCTGTGTATCCACCCCAAATTCCGTTAACATCTAATGTTGGTCTTATAGAATTACGTTCATTTGTTGTATAGCCGTTTTCACCATGAACATCTTCAATGTCTAAAGCGTTTTTATATGCTTCTAAGTTAAAAGGTGCTTTTGCCATCTCAGCACGTTCTTCTTTACTTAATTCTTCAACATTATCGTAAAATCCTGGAATAGTAATATGATTATTTTCATCGTGTAAAGATGCAATCATTTTAGTTAGAATATTAATAGGGTTTGCAACAGCGCCACCATACAGTCCAGAATGTAAATCCCTATTTGGACCTGTAACTTCAACTTCTACATAACTCAAACCACGTAAACCAGTTGTAATTGAAGGCACGTTTTTAGCTATCATTCCTGTATCTGAAATTAAAATAACATCGTTTTCTAGCTTCTTCTGATTGTTTTTTACAAATGTTGCAAGATTTACACTGCCAACTTCTTCTTCACCTTCAATCATGAACTTTACGTTGCAAGGTAATTGGTTGGTCTTAGTCATAAACTCTAAAGCTTTAACGTGCATATACATTTGTCCTTTATCGTCACATGCGCCACGTGCAAAAATAGCACCTTCAGGATGCAATTCTGTGTTTTTTATTACAGGCTCAAATGGTGGAGAAGTCCATAGATCTATAGGGTCTGGTGGTTGCACATCATAATGTCCATATACTAAAACTGTAGGTGAATTTTTGTCTATAATTTTATCAGCATAAATAATAGGATAGCCATCGGTTTCGCAAATTTCTACATTTTCAGCACCAGCTTCTTTTAAGCTATTTGCAACTTCTTCAGCAGTAAGAATGACATCTTTTTTGTAAGCTGAATCTGCACTAATAGAAGGGATTTTAAGTAAATCAATTAATTCGTTTAAAAAGCGTTCTTTATGTTCTTGAACATAAGCTTTGTTGTTTTT
>Ga0079255_1014710_pt1 | contig 13381 bp, 8 predicted proteins | sample KNS7NT10metaT_FD_77389 | JGI IMG/M metagenome (GOLD analysis project Ga0079255, IMG submission 77389) | Marine microbial communities from Southern Atlantic Ocean transect - KN S7 NT10 metaT (Metagenome Metatranscriptome) | ecosystem: Environmental > Aquatic > Marine > Oceanic | place: Southern... | reverse complement strand
GAAATCCTTTAGTTTTGCGTTTTTATTCAAACAATGCAAAAACCTATTTCAATTACAGCAATAGCATCTGTGTCGCCTTTAGGAGACACTAAAGAAGCTATTTTGAAAAATTATAAAAACGACTTGCATTGTTTTAGTAAACAAAATGCAAATTGGGTTTCTGCATTGTCGTTAGAAACTAAAGAAAAAATTGAAGCATTAAGAGCTGAAAACCCAAAATATAAAGCTTTAGATATATCTGTCTTATACGCTATTTTTAGTTCGCGTTTGGCTTTACAACAAGCCAATTGGGAAAAAACAAAAGATTTTGGTGTTAATATTGGTTCGTCAAGAGGCGCAACAGCACTTTTTGAAAGTCATCACGAAGCTTTTTTACAAGACAAAAAAACCGAAACTTTAGCTTCTCCAACCACAACTCTCGGAAATATTAGTTCTTGGGTTGCTCATGATTTACAAAGTAATGGACCTGAGATTTCACATTCTATTACTTGCTCAACTGCATTACATGCTTTATTAAATGGTATGGTTTGGTTAGAATCCGGTAGATGTGATAAGTTTTTAATTGGTGGTAGCGAAGCGCCATTAACACCATTTACAATTGCGCAAATGCAAGCGTTAAAAATTTATTCCAAATCAAAATCAGATGAATTTCCTTGTTTAGCGTCTAGTGAAAAGAAATCTAAAAACAGTATGATTTTAGGAGAAGCTTCGGCGAGTGTTTGTTTAGAAAGCGGATTAAAAGAGCAACGCATAGCTCAAATTATTGGCTCTGGTTATGCTACTGAAATTTTAACGCATCATGTATCGGTTTCTCAAGATGGTGATTGCTTTAAAAAATCCATGAAAATGGCTTTAATTGAAGCTAATATTGACACTGTAAATGTTATTGTAACACATACACCAGGAACTGTAAAAGGCGATTTAGCTGAGCTTAATGCTATAGACGCTATTTTCACAAAACGTCCTTTTTTAACTAATAATAAATGGAAAATAGGCCATAGTTTAGGCGCTTCAGGCGTCTTAAGTTTAGAAATGGCAGTTTTAATGCTTCAAAATAACACAGTTTTTAATGTGCCTTTTATAATACAAGAAACACCAAAACATATAAAAACTATAATGATTAATGCTGTTGGCTTTGGCGGAAATGCGGTAAGTATCATTATAAAAAAGTAAACTTTTCAGCTTAAAAAATAAGGACAATTAAATTTCATAGGAATTAAAACAAATCTATTCCCTATTTTTGTTTAAAACAATCAAGAAAAATGAGTGAAGTAAGACATAATTGGACGAAAGAAGAAATTCTTGCAATTTATAACAAACCGCTAATGGAATTGTTATATGAAGCAGCTACAATTCATAGACAACAACACGATCCTAACGTGGTTCAAGTTTCTACTTTATTATCTATAAAAACTGGTGGTTGCTCGGAAGATTGCGGTTATTGCCCACAAGCAGCTCGTTACCACACCAATGTAGAAGGCAACGATTTAATGACTGTAAACCAAGTGAAAGCTCAAGCTTTACGTGCAAAATCTAGCGGAAGTTCTCGAGTTTGTATGGGTGCAGCTTGGCGTAACGTAAAAGACGGACCAGAATTTGACAAAGTCTTAGATATGGTACGTACAATTAATAAATTGGACATGGAAGTTTGCTGTACTTTAGGTATGGTGACTGAAAATCAAGCACAACGCTTAGCAGAAGCAGGTTTATATGCTTATAATCATAATTTAGATTCTTCGGAAGAATATTATAAAGAAGTGATTTCTACAAGAGGTTATCAAGATCGTTTAGACACGATTGATAACGTGAGAAAAACAAACGTTACGGTTTGCTCTGGAGGAATTATTGGTATGGGAGAAAGCGCTGAAGATCGTGCTGGAATGCTAGTCGCATTATCTACTTTAAATCCGCAACCAGAAAGCACACCAATTAATGCATTAGTTGCTGTTGAAGGTACACCACTTGAAGACCAAAAACCTGTTGAAATTTGGGATATGATTCGTATGGTAGCAACCACTAGAATTGTATTGCCAGAAACGCAAGTACGTTTAAGTGCAGGAAGAACGCAAATGAGTCGTGAAGGTCAAGCCATGTGTTTCTTTGCTGGTGCAAACTCTATTTTTGCAGGAGATAAATTATTGACAACACCAAATCCTGATGTAAATGAGGACATGATTATGTTTGAAAAATTAGGTTTAAATCCGCAAAAACCATTTACAAAGAAGGTACAACCACAAACAGTTGAAGCAGCAGATTCTAAATTTGAAGCTTTAGGTGAAAAACCAAAATGGACAAGACCAGATCATAAAATTGAACGTAATGAAGTGGCTAAAGAAAAATCTAAAGCCTTAAAATAAGTTCAAAAACCATATATTTAAGCAGTTGTAAACTTTACAAGTTAGTTAACAACTGCTTTTTTTCGTTTTTATATTTTTGTAAGCTAAATCTATTTATTTGAGTTTAAATCTTCAACATATTCCAAGAGTAAAACATATTACTAAAGCGGATTTTATTAAAAACTACTTTAAGCCACAAAAACCTGTGGTGATAGAGCGTTTTATTGAAGATTGGCCAGCTTACAGTAAATGGAACTTAAATTATATGAAAGCTGTTGCAGGAGACAAAGTTGTACCATTATACGACGATCGACCTGTACATCACGAAGATGGGTTTAATGAACCACATGCAAGCATGAAAATGAGTGAATACGTGGATTTGTTGCAAAAAGAACCTACTAAGTATCGTATTTTTCTTTGGAATATTTTAAAAGAAGTACCTATTTTACAAAAGGACTTTAAGTTTCCAGATTTTGGCTTGCGTTTAATGAAAGGGTTACCAATGCTGTTCTTTGGCGGAAAGGATTCATATACTTTTATGCACTATGATATTGATTTAGCTAACATTTTTCATTTTCATTTTGAAGGAAAAAAAGAAATCATTTTGTTTGACCAAAAACAGAACAAGCATTTATATAAAGTTCCTTTTTCATTAATAACTAGAGAAGATATCGATTTTTCTAATCCCGACTTTTCTAAGTGGCCAAAACTAAAAGAAGCTAAAGGCTGGAAAACCGAATTAAATCATGGCGAAGTTTTATATATGCCTGAAGGTTACTGGCATTATATGAAATATATAACACCTGGATTTTCAATGAGTTTAAGAGCCATAGCCAGACAACCTAAAAATTTAAGCAAAGCGGTTTACAATGTTTTTATAATGCGTAATTTTGACAATATAATGCGTAGATTTAAAGGTCAATCTTGGATTGACTGGAAAAACAAAAAAGCTTTATCTAGCCAATAAAACCAAACCATTTATGAAAAATTATATACTAGCAATTACACTACTTTCATTTAGCTTTATGAATGCTCAAGCTTTTAGTGGTAAGGGCGATAAAAAACTTGAAATAGGTGGAAATTTTCAAGAATTTGCTTCAGGTATTAACTTGAGTTATGATGTTGGTCTTGCAGAAAATATCTCAGTTGGATTGTCTTCTGCTTATGCATTAAATGTTAATGAAAATATTGATGCGGATTTTATTGATCGTTTTGACCTTAAAGCAAGAATAAATGCAAATATTGGAAATGTCTTAAATATTTCAGATAAGTTTGATTTATATCCAGGCTTGAGTTTAAGCACCAAAAATTTTGGTGGTCATTTAGGTTTTAGATACTTTTTCACTGAAGGTTTTGGACTTTATACTGAAGTAAATACACCATTAGCACGATATGATAATGAATTATCTGCACCTGAAACCATACATAATCAGTTTACACTAAATGCTGGAGCTGTTTTTAATTTATAAAAACACTTTCACTAAGGAATTAGCTCTTTTGCTTTTTCATAAACAAGTGCACTTTCCCAACCACGATACAATAAATAATCAGCCAGTTTTTTTCGCTTTTTGTATGTATTAGTTTCGTTTAATGCTTCAAAGCGTTTTAAGGCTAGTTCATCAAAAGTTTGAAAATAGTCTTCATTAGATATTTGCTGTAAGCCTTTTTTAATATTGTATGCAGAAATTTTACGAGATTTAAGTTCGCGCTCAATCTTAATTTTACCCCACTTTTTAACTCTAAATTTCCCTCTACTAAAGGTTTCTGCAAATCGAGTTTCATTTAAAAAATTATGTTCTAATAAATGAACTACAATCTCATCAATCGCTTCAGGAATCATATTTAATTCTTTTAGTTTAGCGACAACTTCCTGGTGGCAGCGTTCTTGGTAAGCACAATAATGCTCTAACTTTCGTTTTGCTTCTTCAACAGTAAAAGAATTATTTGTAGTCATAATTCAAAATTAAAGAATCTTAACTTTATAAAACACTTTAAACTATTGTTAATTAAAAAATCAACAATGTTAACACTTAGTTAATATTTAAAGCTTTCTTATTTGTATATTTGCATGCTGATTTTTAATTAATTACGATGAGAAAAAGGTTTCTACTTTTAAGCATATTTAGTCTTTTTATTCAACTTTCATTCTGTCAGGTCAATGAATCATTCGAGGATTGGGTTGATACGAGCTACGGCGCTAATACTACCGCTACTCTTCCTTCAGGTGAATGGTCTAACAACAATGCCTTATTGGGTTCATTTTCTAGAACTGGCTCAAAAGGCGTCAGGTTTAATGATGATAGTGGTATGAACGAATACTTAAGGTATCATGGCTTAGATGGAAATGGCAAAGATAATGGTATTGGCGAAATCTCTTTTTGGTACAGACATTGGGATGAAGATGGAAGCGCAGTAGCCTTTCAAGTAGAATATAGTTTAGATAACGGAACAACATGGATAAATATAGGTGGTGTTGTTAATGTCACTTTAGCAACTTTTGTACAATTTTCTCAAACTGTAAATTTAAGTGCCGATGACATACTTATTCAAGTAAGATCCGTTAGTGATGATGAAAGAATGAGTATTGATGATTTTACAATAACTGATTTTGCGTGTATTCCTACACATACGGCAACTTCTTTCACTCCAACTGAAGGTCCAGTTGGGACAAATGTAACGATTTCAGGAACAGGATTTACAGCTGCGACAACTGTAAATTTAGGAAATGAACCAACGACAATTATTTCGCAAAACCCAACTACTATTGTAGTAGAACTTCCTAGTAATATAACTTCTAATCCTTTTACTATAACAGAATCTGGCTGTGATGTTACAACAAGTGGTTCTTTTACTGTTTTTGACACCTCTGGTGGTTGCTTAAGTGGCCCAAGTTTTAGCGATGTATTCATTTCAGAGGTAACCGATGCGTCTGCAGGTTCGCTAAGTTATATTGAAATTTATAATGGTACTGGAGCAGCAATTAATCTTGGTACCCAAAACTATGCATTACGATTTAAAAATAATGGTGGACCAGAAACTGACCTAGCCCTAAGCGGAATACTTAATCATGCAGATTCATTTATATTTGCTACTAGTGTTGGAAGTGGATGCAGTGTCCCAGGCGGAGATGGTTCCTACGCAGATCAATCGGAAGTGTTTTCTGGTGTTAACAATAATGACTGTATAAGTTTATTAAAAAATTCATCTATCATTGATGTTTGGGGAGAATGCGATGGTAGTAATTGGATTACAGCATTAGGATTAGGAAGTGCTGGTTACGACTTTCAAAGAAAAGCTACTGCTACAGCTCCAAATACAACTTTTGATGATAATGACTGGACCATTGTAGATTACGACTCATGTAATGATAATTATACGGATATTGAAACCTATGCTGGGTCAAATTCCTTTCCGTCAATTACTAATCAACCAAGTAATGTCGGAACATGTGACAATACGGCTTCTTTCTCGATAGATGCAGTACCTACCAACTCAGGAACATTAACTTATCAATGGTATTATAATAATGGTTCTTCTAATTCTTGGACAGCTGTTACTAGTTCAAGCTTTGGGTTTATAACTGTTACTGGTGAAACCACAGACACTATGGTTTTAAACGGTCCTATAGCAATGCTTTCAGGCTATCAATTTTATTGTGAAGTATTTGAAAATGGTGCTTGTGCTGCCTCGTCTCACGTGTCTTTACTTAGAAGTGAATTTACAAGTTGGAATGGAACTGCTTGGAATAATGGCTTACCAGCATCTACAAGTTCAGCCGTTATTAATGGTGATTATGACACTTCAATTAACGGAAGTTTTTCTGCTTGTAGTTTAATTGTAAATACTACTAATAAACTTACTGTTGGAGACAATTCATATATAGAAATTGCTAATGATATCGTAAACAATGGAGAAATTGTAGTAAAAGACCAAGGAAGCGTAGTTCAAATTAATGATACTGCAACTTATAACGATAGCGGAAGCACTGCGACAAACCCAACTATTGTCGAAAAATTAACTGCTCCGTTAAATAATTGGTACGAATATACTTATTGGAGTTCTCCTGTTGAAAATGCTGCCATAGGTACAGCACTAAGTCAAGCCAATGCAGGAAGACGTTTTTGGTTTGAAGCTGCGAATTATGTAGATACGTATTATGAAGATAACAATGACAATACACAAACTTATGGTCCAGCTGTAGATGGTGTTGATGATAATAATGATATTTGGCAATTAGCAGGCGCAACCGACATTATGACTCCTGGAATTGGCTACATAGCCTCTCATTCTACTTCAGCTATGGGAACTCCTGGAGATGAATATTTATATGATTTTAGAGGCGCATTAAATACTGGTGATGTTACTGTTGCTGTAGAGAGAAATGACACTGAATTATTAGACTTTAATTGGAATTTAATAGGAAATCCATACGCTTCAGCCATAAGTGTTGATGACTTTTTTGATGATAACGTTTTTGGAACTGCTACAAACGGACGAATTGAATCTGAGATTTATTTATGGACACATTCTACGCCACCAAGTGCAGTTACCAATGGTAATGAAACGTACAATTTTAATTTGTTAGATTACGCCACAATTAATGCATCTGGAGCAATTGCTGGTGGCGATTTAAATAACGATGGAACAATAGATGCTTTAGATATCCCAGAACGTTTTATTCCTTCTTGCCAAAGTTTCTTTGTAAAATATTCTCAAAGCCCAGCTAGCACAACGGGTAATGTTGTATTTAAAAACAGCATGAGATCTACTGGTAATAATAGTCAGTTTTTTAGAACATCGAACAACAATAACCCAAACAGATTGTGGTTAAATCTTTCAAGTGATTTTGGTGTGTTTAACCAAAGTTTAATCGCTTATGTAGATGGCGCTTCAACCGGTTTAGATGCGAATAGATATGATACTAAAAAGATTGGTCTTTATAAATCTAGTATTGGTTTTTATTCTATTGTTGAAGATGATAATGTTACAGAAAAATTATGTATTCAAGGTAAAAACCCTTCAGACTTAAGTATTGATGAAGTTGTAAAACTTGGATTTAAAAACGGTATCACAGTTCCTACTATTTACACCATAACCATTGATAAAATTGAAGGTGAATTCTTAACCAACAACACTGTTTATCTTAAAGACAACTACTTAAACACATACACAAACCTAAGCACATCTGACTATAGTTTTACTTCTGAAGTAGGAGAATTTACTGATCGTTTTGAAATTGTATTTAAGGTAGAAAGTCTTTCGACTACAGATTTTGAGGTCATAGAAGGTGAATTAACAATGGTAGAATTACAAGACGGAAGTATTGAGTTTAACACAAATTCTAACACCAAACTTTCTTCAGTTACAATTTACAATACATTAGGCCAAAGAATTTATAGCAATGAAAGCTTAAACAACACTTTACATAATGTTACTTTAAATAATTTAAGTAGTGCTATGTACGTAGCAGAAATCACATTAGAAAACGACATGAAAATTGTTAAAAAAGGTATTAAGAAATAGTCCCTAATACCTTTTTTAACATTTACAAAATTATAGTGAATACTTTAACGCTACAATTAGATTTCTACCTGGCGCTGCAATTCCAGATGAATATGGACGATAACGTTGGTCAGTAATATTTTCTAAACTAGCCGTAACTGTCGTATTACTATTTACTTTGTATTGTGTACTTAAATTTAAGGTGTACCATGATGGCGCATACGGATTGCCATTTTCGTCTAAAGCATAAATAAACTCTTTTTCTTGCTCCGAAATGGCTATTTGGTTATTACTTAATTCACTACTAAAATTAATAAAACCATCAAGCTTAAAATTATCATTTTGCCAAACTAAATGAGAGTTTCCAAAATTAGGAACCACATGTCTTATAGGCGATTCTAAATTATCAATAATTTCATTTCCTCCAATGATATTTAATTGAGTTTTAGAAAAGAAGTATTCTGAAAAATTAAATTTAGCGCCAACTTCAAATCCATAAATTCTAGATTTTGATGCATTTTGCAAGGACTGAACTTGACTAAGTTCACCATCATAAATAATTTGTGATTGTCCGTTTAACTGAGCATTTCGCCTTACCAAAGCATCTTCTAAAAAAGTATAATACGTTGAAAGATCTAAAACAGCTGCTTTTTCAGCCTTTAATGTTAAACCCAACTCTAGTCCATAAGCATATTCAGGTTTTAAATTATTATTAGGAACTACAACATTACCAGGTTCTGAATCGAACACTTTACCTAAATCATCTATGTTTGGCGCTCTAAATGCTGAAGAGACATTAAAACGCCATTGTATAGATTTTACTGGCAACCAAGAGAAACCTAAAGAACCTGTAAAAGCATCATTTTTATTTACAGAGCTTGAAAATGGTAAGTTTAAAAATTCATTATTTTCAGAAAAATCTGCCTTAGAAACTATATTATTATATCTAATACCAGATTGTAATGTAAACGTTTCAGAAGGCTTGTATTTTAAATTTAAATAAGCAGCAGCAGATTGCCATGTAGAGCTATTTGGATAACGCGTTACTATTGAATTACTTTCTAGTGTTTCTAAGTTTTTTTGAAATGCTTTAGAAGAAATTTTATTATGAACATATTCTAAACCATAAAACAAATTAAGCTGAGGCAGCAGTTGTTTTTGAAGATCTAAATTAAACGAATAAGCATTGACTTCTTCTTCTCTTGTATTTCTTAAAACATCCTGAAAATCGCGATCATTTCTACTTTCATTAAACTTCTGAAAAGCAATGTTAGCTTTAGCTTTGTCATACAACTTGCTGTTAGTATTAGTATGATTTACATTAGCATTAGCCATTAACCACTCTTGCGGTCCATAAAACCATTCTGCCGATCTTAAGGTTTCATTTCTATACCTTAAAAGTCTATCATAACGAGGAACATCACTAGTTTTAGTATAAAACAAACCTAAATTAAAATTTAAGTTTTTATTAGGCTCAAATAATACTTTTTGCATAAAGTTAAGCTGTTCATAGCCAGTAAATCTCTGAACCTTTTGATTTTGATTTTCAACTACATAATCTTGGTTTCTTGAAGTCACTACAAATTCTGGTCTTAAATAATCTTCTGGACCATTAGAACCCATTTTTAAATCGTCAAAACTTGAAAAAGTAAAACTACTTAAAAACGCCCATTTTTTTAATCCTATGTTTAGATTAGAGTGAACTGTTTTTTCTTCATTTGCAGTTGCGTACCTTATTGTTGAAGAAGATTTTAAAATAGTACTATCTCTATATGAAAGCTTTGGAGTTAATGTATTAAAACTCATTACGCCGCCAATTGCATCACTACCGTAAATTGTAGTTCCTGGACCTAAAATGACTTCGGTATTTTGAATTGTAAATGGATCTATTGAAATTACATTTTGTAAATTTCCACTTCTAAAAATGGCGTTATTCATTCTAACTCCATCTACGTTAATCAACAATCTATTCGCTGAAAAACCTCTTATAATTGGACTTCCGCCACCAAGTTGGCTTTTTTGAATGTAAACCTTTCCTGTTTGCAAAAGCGCATCTGCACTTGTTTGTGGATTAGAAAATTCAATAGCATTGGCGTTAATTGTTGTTATTGACTTGGCTATATCGGACTTTGACTCTTTAAATTTTGAAGCTGATAGCGTAATTTCATCTAAGTCTTGTAAAATAGGATATAAATAAATAGCACCATCTATTATCGTGGATTTACTTAACGCTTCTTCCTTATAAGAAATATGCTTTACAACCAAAGTTTCGCTATTAGAAAATACATCTAGATTAACTTTACCTAAAGTATTTGAAATGGCACTTTTACTTTTATCACTATTAAATATTGTAACGCCAGAAACTGGAAGTTGTGTTGCTGCATCTTTTACAATTATATTTTGAGCTTTGGCAAAACTTATGGTTAAAACAAAAAATAATACGGTAAGATGTTTCATAAATTAATTAAATACGTCGTTTAAAATTTGAAGTGACTTTGGTTTCTTAAAACCTAAAAGGTGTAATTCGTAATACTTTAATAAATGGTTTAAAAAAACTAAGCGTTGTTTTGCGTTGATTTTAATATCGTCTAAAGCATCAAAATTTGTGCCTAATAGTGATTTAAATAGATTTAAATCTGCTCCAGAAATTGTTAATTGATTAAGGTTATTAATGGTAAATTTTCCTTCTGCTAAATTAAAGTAAAAAAAGTCTTTATTAGTGTCATCAGGATAAAATCCAAGATGTTTTGTGAGATTTAATAAAAATAGCAAATGAAAATTAGCAAAAGACTCATTTAAGTCTAACCATTGTAATGAGGCTTCTAGATAACTATATAAAGTATCATTTTGTTCTTCTTCTTTTAAAACGATAGATAAGACTTCGGCAATAAATAATACAATTGAACTTTTGTATATATTGGTTTGTAGACTATTATAAGGAATTGAGTTTTTTACTTCTTTTACATATTGAAGCGTTCTATTAGGCTTAAAATCTGATTCTATATTTAACTGAGACAGTAGTTGAAAGTAGCCAGCCTTTTTGTTTTTTTTTGTTTTGAGTACGCCTTTTAAAATAAAGCTTACTACGCCTTTTTGTTGGCTATAACATTTTACAATAAGATCGCTTTCCTTGTATCTTATTTTAGATAAAACAATAACATTTAAGCTTAGTAACATTATCTAACAATCATCACTTTAAGGACATTTGTCTCTAGGCTATCAAGATCTGTTAAAAGAATAACGTAAACGCCAGAAGCTACAAGTCTACCGGCTAAGTTTTTACCATTCCATAAAGCGGTTCCTCCATCAAATTCTAAATTAAAACCTTTAAATTTTCCGTTAGATTTAGATTGTCCTTCAATTACGAGATTACCTTCAACATCAACAATTTTTAAGTTTACATCTTCACTTAAACCTGTGATTTTAATTTTATCACGTTCAAAATTAAATCCTGGTCGTACAGGATTTGGATACACGTAAGCATTTTCTAAAGTTTCTTCTGGCACAGATGATGTTCCTTTAAATGAAACCATGCCAGCTTCTGTTGCAAAAAAGACTTCGCCTGAAGTTTCATCTATTTTAACTTCTAAAATATCATCACTTGGTAGTGGAGAATTATTTTTTGTGAAATGGTAAATCGTTTCTTGTCCGTCTGATGTAATATAAAACACGCCATTATCAAACGTTCCAATCCATTTATTATTAGAACCATCTACTGCTATAGAGTTAACATACTGTAAAAAGAATAACTCGCTTGCTACGCCTTCATCTAAAAAAATAATGCTTTCTACTTCAGGATTTCCATTTACAAAATCTTCGGTATTAAAAATAACTCGTAAACCTTCTTTGGTACCAATCCAAACTTGGTTATTTCTATCTACTTGTATTGCTCTTACATCATTAGAAGGCATGTTATTTTCTTGTCCTGTAATTTTAGTTAATTGTCCGCTAGTCACATTATAACTAATAACACCATTATTACTTGAGCCTAAAAACACATTTCCAGATTGGTCGAAATCAATTTCTGAAAACCCTAAATTACTTGTTGGAGACGCAATCACATCGGTTAAGTTTACTGAATTCCAAGTTCCATCTTTAAAATTATTTAACGAATTATTCACCCTACCATTTGTAATCCAAAAGGTTCCAGACTCATCATATTTTGCAGCCATAAGTAAATAAAAAGCACTAAAAGCTTGTTCTAAACTACTATTAGTATCGTCGTAAATCTGGATAATTTCATCATTTTGGAATTCTAGTAATCCTGATTGAAAATAAGTACTAACAAACACTTTATTTACATTAAATTTATTAATAACAACATTATTAATGAAAAAGGGATTTGCTTTTTGCTCATTTATTCTATCGTAAGGAATATTCTGCCAAACATCGCCTATTTTCCTACTAATTCCTGTTCGTCTTATTCCTCCTGAAAATCCATACAAAGCTGAATAACTTCCATGTACAGCCCAAATTTGATCGCCAGCAAAGTCTAGTTGAAATATTCTGTTTGAAATTGGTCCATCAGGATGAATTTCTTCAAACTCTGATGGTGCACTCAAGTTTGATTCTAAAATACCATAACCTTGCTTACCTGAAGCAGTAATACCTTTTGTACCTATGAACACCTCATTGTTTTCTGACACTAATGCATTTGAAAACTCTGCATTGAAAAAGTCTGATGATAAAAAATTACTTATTAAGCTATAACTTTCATCATACCATTTGCTTTCAGTATTAATAGTAACAATTAAATTTTCATTATATGATGAAAGGTCTAATATTGGTGTTGCAAAAACTTCTCTTTGAGTTATTCCAGGGAAATTAACTTCATAAATACGTCTATTTGTTGCTGCAGAATACAATGTTTGCCCAATTTTGTCAATCTCAGTAAAATGAGCAGATGATGTTGTAACCCATTGCTGGTAGTCAATAAGATTGGGGTTATTTAGCTCAGCTCTTCTAATACCTGATTCTGTGGCTGCATAAATAAAATCTTCAAAAATCTCAACTTCATTAACAATAAGTTGACTTCCGTTGTTACCTATAAAAAACGTGTCTCCAAACTCTAACGCAAAAGCATCATATTCTGAAATACCGAAATCGGTAGATATATACACTAAGCCATCGAGGTATAAAAAGTTATTGATTTTTTTTCGATTCGGTAAAATGGTTTGTTTATCAATAATATCAACAACGTTTAGTACGTCTTTCTCTGTTTCATTATAAATTTGAATTAAACCATTTTCAAAACCAACAAATAACAATTGTAGTTCTTGAATGTATTTTATACTCGATATTTTTTCACCAGATAGTCCTTGTACAGAACTAATCGTTTCTATTTCATTCGTGATTTTATCATAAGTAAAAATAGCATTTTCGGCAGCTGCATAAATTTTAAAGTCTGATTGATCCAAAGCTGAAATATCCAAATATGAAAAATACTGATTCCAAGTTCTAGAAAAATCTTGTGTGTTTCCTTTAGAGTAAATCAAAAGAAAAAAAACAAACACAATAAATTTAAGGAAAGACATAAAGTTTTT
>Ga0079255_1011748_pt1 | contig 13554 bp, 10 predicted proteins | sample KNS7NT10metaT_FD_77389 | JGI IMG/M metagenome (GOLD analysis project Ga0079255, IMG submission 77389) | Marine microbial communities from Southern Atlantic Ocean transect - KN S7 NT10 metaT (Metagenome Metatranscriptome) | ecosystem: Environmental > Aquatic > Marine > Oceanic | place: Southern... | reverse complement strand
GCCGATGTAGCTCAGCTGGCTAGAGCAGCTGATTTGTAATCAGCAGGTCGTGGGTTCGAGTCCCTCCATCGGCTCAAAAAAACAAATAAGTTCATTAAAATAGTAAATTAAAGGGGAGATACTCAAGCGGCCAACGAGGACGGACTGTAACTCCGTTGACTATGTCTTCGCAGGTTCGAATCCTGCTCTCCCCACAATTTACATTTTCGCGAAAGTAGCTCAGTTGGTAGAGCGTCAGCCTTCCAAGCTGAATGTCGCCGGTTCGAACCCGGTCTTTCGCTCTTTATAAATCAACAAAGCCGGTGTAGCTCAGTTGGTAGAGCGCATCCTTGGTAGGGATGAGGTCATGGGTTCAAATCCCATCATTGGCTCATTTAAAAAGTATTATTAGACACTAAATATATTTAAACTAAGAATTAAAATCAATAATTATGGCAAAAGGAACTTTTGACCGTTCGAAACCACACTTAAACATTGGTACTATCGGACACGTAGATCACGGTAAAACAACTTTAACTGCGGCTATTACTAAAGTATTAGCTGATGCAGGATTCTCTGAAGCTAGATCTTTTGATCAGATTGATAATGCACCAGAAGAAAAAGAAAGAGGTATTACAATAAATACTTCTCATGTAGAGTATCAAACAGCAAATCGTCACTATGCACACGTTGACTGTCCAGGTCACGCGGATTATGTAAAGAACATGGTTACTGGAGCTGCTCAAATGGACGGTGCTATTTTGGTTGTTGCTGCAACAGATGGTCCTATGCCACAAACTAGAGAGCATATCTTATTAGGTCGTCAAGTAGGTATCCCACGTATCGTTGTTTTCTTAAACAAAGTTGATATGGTTGACGATGAGGAGCTTTTAGAGTTGGTAGATATGGAGGTTAGAGAATTATTATCTTTCTACGAGTATGATGGAGATAATGGTCCTGTAGTTTCTGGTTCTGCTTTAGGAGCTTTAAATGGTGAGGAAAAATGGGTTAATACTGTTTTAGAATTAATGGAGGCATGTGATGCTTGGATTGAAGAGCCATTAAGAGAGGTTGATAAAGATTTCTTAATGCCAGTTGAAGATGTATTCTCAATTACTGGTCGTGGAACTGTAGCAACTGGACGTATTGAAACAGGTATTGCTAATACTGGTGATGTTGTTGATATTATTGGTATGGGAGCTGAAAAAATGTCTTCTACAATTACAGGTATTGAAATGTTCCGTCAAATCTTAGATAGAGGTGAGGCTGGAGATAATGCAGGTATTTTATTAAGAGGTATTGCAAAGGAAGATATAAAAAGAGGTATGGTAATCTGTAAGCCAGGTTCTGTAACTCCTCACGCTAAGTTTAAGGCAGAGGTTTATGTTCTTAAGAAAGAAGAAGGTGGGCGTCACACTCCATTCCATAACAACTATCGTCCACAGTTCTATGTAAGAACTACAGATGTAACAGGTACAATTAACTTACCTTCAGGAGTTGAAATGGTTATGCCTGGTGATAACTTAACAATTACAGTTGACTTAATTCAGCCAATCGCATTAAATGTTGGTTTACGTTTTGCTATCCGTGAAGGAGGTAGAACTGTTGGGGCTGGTCAGGTAACTGAATTATTAGACTAATTTTTATTAGTTTTCTAAATATTAAATCTAAAGGGTGTCCCGTTTTTAACGGGACGCCTTTATGAATAAATAATAGAGACGGGTTTAGCTCAGTTGGTAGAGCACTGGTCTCCAAAACCAGGTGTCGGGGGTTCGAGTCCCTCAATCCGTGCAAAATAAGATAAGAAAAATGAACTTTATACAATATATCAAAGATTCTTTTGATGAGTTAAGTAATCACATGACTTGGATATCTAAAGAAGATGCTCAAAAAACAACTGTAACTGTAGCTGTTTTTACAATATTATTTGCTTTAGCAGTTGCTGGTATAGATTATGTTTTTCAAACTGGATTAGATAACTTTTTCAAATTATTTTAAGAAATAAATTATGGCTGATTCAGTAATGAAATGGTATGTTGTAAGAGCCATTGGAGGACAAGAAAATAAAGTTAAAAACTATATAGAAACAGAAATTTCTAGAGTTGGTTTATCTGATTATGTGAGTCAAGTGATTGTGCCTACTGAGAAGGTGGTTCAAATTAGAAATGGAAAGAAAGTAAATAGAGAGCGTGTTTACTTTCCTGGTTATATTATGGTTGAAGCAAACCTGTCAGGAGAAGTGCCTCACGTTATTAAAGCTATTACTGGAGTTATTGGGTTTTTAGGTGAAACTAAAGGAGGAGATCCTGTACCAATGCGTAAATCTGAAGTAAATAGAATGCTTGGTAAAGTTGATGAGCTTTCTGTTCAAGATGAAAATATTGCAATTCCTTTTAATGTAGGGGAAACTGTAAAAGTTGTAGATGGTCCATTCAATGGATTTGATGGAACTATAGAAAAAGTAAATGAAGAGAAGCGTAAACTTGAAGTAATGGTTAAAATTTTCGGAAGAAAAACCCCATTAGAGCTAAGTTATATGCAAGTAGAAAAGATATAATTGTTACACAAATATATATCGATTTATTTTTTGGCTTCCAACTTAAAATAAATCATTAAACATTTTTAAAATGGCAAAAGAAGTTAGTAAAGTAGTTAAATTACAAGTAAGGGGAGGTGCAGCGAATCCGTCGCCACCAGTTGGACCCGCTTTAGGAGCTGCTGGTGTTAACATTATGGAGTTTTGTAAACAGTTCAATGCAAGAACGCAAGACAAACAAGGTAAAGTTTTACCTGTTGTTATTACTGTTTTCAAAGACAAATCGTTTGATTTTGTTGTAAAAACTCCTCCTGCAGCAGTTCAGTTACTAGAAGCGGCCAAAATTAAAAAAGGTTCAGGAGAACCAAACAGAAAAAAAGTAGCATCAGTTACTTGGGATCAAATTAAAGTAATTGCAGAAGACAAAATGGTAGATTTAAATGCCTTTGAAGTAACTTCAGCAATGAAAATGATTGCAGGTACAGCAAGATCTATGGGATTAACAGTAAAAGGTAATGCACCAGCATAAACTTTATAAAAAGTAGTAAAATGGCAAAATTAACAAAAAAGCAAAAAGAAGCTTACGCTAAGGTTGACAAAACTCAATCTTATGATTTAGCAGCTGCTTCAGCGCTAGTCAAAGACATTACTAATGTAAAGTTTGATGCATCAGTAGATTTAGCAATTCGTTTAGGAGTAGACCCTAGAAAAGCTAATCAAATGGTTAGAGGTGTTGTAACATTACCTCATGGAACTGGTAAAGATGTAAAAGTTTTAGCATTAGTAACTCCAGATAAAGAAGCAGAAGCTCAAGAAGCAGGTGCTGATTATGTTGGATTAGATGAGTATCTTCAAAAGATTAAAGGAGGCTGGACAGACGTAGATGTTATAATTACGATGCCTAGTGTTATGGGTAAATTAGGTCCTTTAGGTAGAATTTTAGGTCCTAGAGGTTTAATGCCTAACCCAAAAACTGGTACAGTAACTATGGATGTAGCAAAAGCTGTAGCAGATGTAAAAGCTGGTAAAATCGATTTTAAAGTTGATAAAACTGGTATTGTACATGCTGCAATTGGAAAAGTTTCTTTTGATGCAAAGAAAATTGAAGAGAATGCAAACGAGCTAATACAAACAATTATTAAATTGAAACCTACAACAGCTAAAGGAACGTATGTAAAAAGCGTTTTTATGTCTAGTACAATGAGTCCTAGTATTGCTGTTGAAGTAAAAACTGTTTAATACGTTAAAACTTATAATTATGACTAGAGAAGAAAAATCACAAGTAATACAAGATTTAACAGCAGTATTAGCAGATACAAATACATTATATTTAGCAGATATCTCTGGATTAAATGCACAAACTACCTCTAATTTAAGAAGAGCGTGCTTTAAAGCAGGTATTCAGTTATCAGTTGTTAAAAATACTTTACTTGCGAAAGCAATGGAAGCATCAGACAAAGATTTTGGTGAACTTCCAACAACATTAAAAGGTAATACTTCAATGATGATTTCTGAAGCAGCTAATGCTCCAGCAAAATTAATCAAAGAATTCAGAAAGAAATCTAAAAAGCCTTTATTAAAAGGAGCTTTTGCAGAAGAATCTGTATATATTGGAGACGAACAATTAGACGCTTTAGTAGATATCAAGTCTAGAGAAGAATTAATTGGAGAAATCGTTGGATTATTACAGTCACCTGCTAAGAATGTTATTTCAGCATTACAATCAGGAGGACAAACACTTTCAGGTATCATAAAAACTTTATCTGAAAAAGAATAAGCGCACAAATAAACTATAATAAAACAAAATTTTTAAAAACAATTAAAATGGCAGAATTAAAAGATTTCGCAGAACAATTAGTTAACTTAACAGTAAAAGAAGTTAATGAATTAGCTACTATTTTAAAAGATGAGTATGGTATTGAACCAGCAGCAGCAGCAGTAGCAGTAGCAGGTCCAGCAGCAGGTGGTGGAGATGATGCAGCTGATGAGCAAACTGAATTTGATGTTATCTTAACAGCAGCAGGTGGTTCTAAATTAGCAGTTGTAAAATTAGTTAAAGAATTAACTGGTTTAGGATTAAAAGAAGCTAAAGGTATCGTAGATAGTGCTCCTGCAGCAGTAAAAGAAGGTGTATCTAAAGATGAGGCTGAAGGTCTTAAAAAATCTTTAGAAGAAGCTGGAGCTGAAGTAGAGCTTAAGTAAGCTACAACTCCCGAATTTATTTAACAATCGGGAAAACAAATTTAGGTTTAGGTACTAAAAACACTGTTTTTAGGCCTAAACCATTTTGTGTATATATTCGTTCTTTATTTTAATTCAGATTTTAATCAAAAAAATATTCTCTTTTGGCAACGAAAAACACTACTGAAAGAATCAACTTCGCAACTTCTCAAATGATAAAAGAATATCCAGACTTTTTGGATATTCAGGTTAAGTCTTTTCAAGACTTTTTCCAACTTCAAACAAAAGCAGAAGAAAGAGGAGAAGAAGGTTTGTATAAAACCTTCATGGATAACTTTCCAATTACAGATACAAGAAATCAATTTGTATTAGAATTTTTAGACTACTTTGTAGACCCACCAAGATATTCAATTCAAGAATGTATTGAAAGAGGTTTAACACACAGTGTTCCTCTAAAAGCACGTCTAAAATTATATTGTACAGACCCAGAACACGAAGATTTTGAAACTATTGTTCAAGATGTTTATTTAGGTACAATACCTTACATGACAAACTCAGGTACCTTTGTTATCAATGGTGCAGAGCGTGTTGTTGTTTCACAATTACATAGATCTCCAGGTGTATTCTTTGGGCAATCATTCCATGCAAATGGAACAAAACTTTATTCAGCAAGAGTAATTCCTTTCAAAGGATCTTGGATAGAGTTTGCAACAGATATCAATCAAGTAATGTATGCTTATATTGATAGAAAGAAAAAATTACCAGTAACCACATTATTCAGAGCCATTGGTTTTGAAAGAGATAAAGATATTTTAGAAATTTTTGACCTTGCTGAAGAAGTAAAGGTTTCTAAAGCTGGATTAAAAAAAGTATTAGGTCGTAAACTTGCAGCTAGAGTATTAAAAACTTGGCATGAAGATTTCGTTGATGAAGATACAGGAGAAGTTGTATCTATAGAAAGAAACGAAATTGTTTTTGATCGTGATACAGTATTAGAAAAAGAACATATTGATGAAATAATTGAAGCAGGTGCTAAAACGGTTTTACTTCACAAAGAAGACAACCATATGGCAGATTATGCTATTATTCATAATACTTTACAGAAAGATCCTACAAACTCTGAAAAAGAAGCTGTAGAACATATTTATAGACAATTACGTAATGCAGAACCGCCAGATGAGGAAACTGCAAGAGGTATTATCGATAAGTTATTCTTTTCTGAACAAAGATATAATTTAGGTGAAGTTGGTCGTTTTAGAATGAATACAAAACTTCAGTTAAATGAGCCTATAGATCAAAAAGTATTAACGAAGTTAGATATTATAACTATCATAAAATATCTTATTGAGTTAATCAACTCTAAAGCAGAAGTAGATGATATTGATCACCTTTCTAACAGACGTGTAAGAACAGTTGGAGAGCAATTAGCTGGTCAGTTTGGTGTTGGTTTAGCAAGAATGGCAAGAACAATTCGTGAGCGTATGAATGTACGTGATAATGAAGTGTTTACTCCAATCGATTTAATTAATGCAAAAACATTATCTTCTGTAATTAACTCATTCTTTGGTACCAACCAATTATCTCAGTTTATGGATCAAACGAATCCATTAGCAGAGATTACGCACAAGCGTAGATTATCTGCACTTGGGCCAGGTGGTTTATCAAGAGAAAGAGCAGGTTTTGAGGTTCGTGATGTTCACTATACGCACTATGGACGTCTATGTCCTATTGAAACTCCTGAAGGACCAAACATTGGTTTAATTTCATCACTTTCTGTTTTTGCAAAAGTGAACAATTTAGGATTTATAGAAACACCTTATAGAAAGGTAGATAACGGAATTGTTGCTTCTGAAGACCCAATTTATTTGAGTGCTGAAGAGGAAGAAGGTAAAAAAATAGCACAATCTAATTTAGAACTTAAAGAAGATGGTACTATTGTTTTAGATAGAGTAATTGCTCGTGAAGAAGGCGATTTTCCTGTTGTTAATCCAGATGTGATTGATTATATGGATGTTGCTCCAAACCAAATTGCATCTATTTCAGCTTCATTAATTCCGTTCTTAGAACATGATGATGCCAACCGTGCATTGATGGGTTCTAACATGATGCGTCAAGCAGTACCTTTATTAAGACCAGAGTCACCAATCGTTGGTACTGGTTTAGAAAGAAGAGTTGCAAAAGATTCTCGTATTTTAATTAATGCAGAAGGAGAAGGAGTTGTAACGTATGTAGACGCAAATAAAATTACAATTAAGTACGATAAAACTGATGAAGAAAGACTAGTAAGTTTTGATTCTGATGAAGTTTCTTACGACTTAATTAAATTTAGAAAAACCAACCAAGGTACCTCTATCAACTTAAAGCCAATTGTAGAAACTGGTGATAGAGTTTCAGAAGGTCAAGTACTTTGTGAAGGTTATGCAACACAAAAAGGAGAATTAGCTTTAGGTAGAAATATGAAAGTAGCCTTTATGCCTTGGAAAGGGTATAACTTTGAGGATGCAATTGTAATTTCTGAAAAAGTTGTTCGTGAAGATATATTTACATCTATTCATATTGATGAGTATTCTTTAGACGTAAGAGATACAAAATTAGGAACTGAAGAGTTAACTAATGATATTCCTAACGTTTCTGAAGAAGCTACAAAAGATTTAGATGAAAATGGAATGATAAGAATTGGAGCAGAAGTTAATCCTGGTGATATCTTAATTGGTAAAATTACACCAAAAGGAGAATCTGATCCAACTCCAGAAGAAAAATTATTACGTGCTATTTTTGGTGATAAAGCAGGTGATGTAAAAGATGCATCATTAAAAGCTTCTCCATCATTAAGAGGTGTGGTAATTGATAAAAAATTATTTAGAAGAGCTGTAAAAGATAAAAACAAGAGAATTAGAGATAAAGAAGCAGTTGCTACTTTAGAACAATCTTTTGTTTCTAAATTCGAAGGTTTAAAAGACGAGTTAATTGAGAAGTTGTTTACTTTAATTAGTGGAAAAACATCTCAAGGAGTATTTAATGATTTAGGAGAAGAAGTTTTACCAAAAGGTAAAAAGTATACGCTTAAAATGTTAAACTCTGTAGATGATTATGTTCACTTAACAGGTTCTTGGACAACAGATAGTGACTTGAATGCTTTAGTTGGTGAATTAGTTCACAACTATAAGATTAAGGTTAACGATTTACAAGGTTCTTTAAGACGTCAGAAATTTACAATTTCAGTAGGTGATGAATTACCAGCAGGAATTTTAAAATTAGCTAAAGTTTACATCGCTAAAAAACGTAAGTTAAAAGTAGGTGATAAAATGGCTGGACGTCATGGAAACAAAGGTATTGTTGCTCGTATTGTAAGAGCAGAAGATATGCCTTTCTTAGAAGATGGAACTCCAGTAGATATCGTATTAAATCCATTAGGTGTACCTTCTCGTATGAACATTGGTCAAATTTATGAAACTGTTCTTGGTTGGGCAGGTCAAAAATTAAACACTAAATATGCAACACCAATTTTTGATGGTGCATCTTTAGATCAGATTAATGGAATTACAGACGAAGCAGGTGTACCAAGATTTGGACATACTTATTTATATGATGGTGGAACAGGAAAACGTTTCGATCAACCAGCAACAGTTGGTATCATCTATATGATTAAGTTAGGACACATGATTGAAGATAAGATGCATGCGCGTTCTATAGGACCATATTCTTTAATTACTCAACAACCATTAGGTGGTAAAGCACAGTTTGGTGGTCAGCGTTTTGGAGAGATGGAAGTTTGGGCACTTGAAGCATATGGTGCATCAAGTATCTTAAGAGAAATCTTAACTGTAAAATCTGATGATGTTATGGGTAGAGCTAAAACATACGAAAGTATTGTTAAAGGTGAAGCTATGCCAGAACCAGGTTTACCAGAATCGTTTAACGTATTAATGCACGAACTTAAAGGTTTAGGATTAGACGTTAGATTAGAAGAATAAATTTTTTCAGTAACCAGTTTTCAGTAGCATTTGCTACTGAAAACTGAATACTGCCAACTGAATACTTATTAAAAGACATGGCAAGAAAACAAGAAAAGTACACTGTAAAAAAGTTTAACAAAATCTCAATTGGTTTATCATCACCTGAGGCAATCTTAGAAGTTTCTAAAGGTGAGGTTTTAAAACCAGAAACTATAAATTATCGTACACACAAGCCAGAAAGAGATGGTTTGTTTTGTGAGCGTATTTTTGGTCCTGTTAAGGATTATGAATGTGCTTGTGGAAAGTACAAAAGAATTCGCTACAAAGGTATCGTTTGTGATAGATGTGGTGTAGAAGTAACAGAAAAGAAAGTACGTAGAGATAGAGTAGGGCATATCAACTTAGTTGTGCCTGTTGCTCATATTTGGTATTTTAGATCATTACCTAACAAAATGGGGTACCTTTTAGGTTTACCATCTAAAAAGTTAGATATGATAATTTACTACGAAAGATACGTAGTAATTCAGCCTGGTATTGCAAAAGGACCAGAAGGTGAACCATTACAAAAAATGGACTTCTTAACAGAAGAAGAATATTTAGATATTGCTGATGAGTTACCACAAGAAAACCAATATTTAGAAGATTCAGACCCAAACAAGTTTATTGCTAAAATGGGTGCTGAGTGTTTAATTGATTTATTAGCTCGTATCGATTTAGATGAGTTATCATTCCAATTAAGACATAAAGCAAATACAGAAACTTCTAAACAACGTAAAACTGAAGCATTAAAACGTTTAAATGTTGTTGAAGCATTTAGAGATTCTCAGAAAAATAGAGAAAACAATCCAGAATGGATGATTATGAAGGCAATTCCGGTTATTCCACCAGAATTAAGACCTTTAGTACCATTAGATGGAGGACGTTTTGCAACTTCAGATTTAAATGATTTATATAGAAGAGTTATTATTAGAAACAATCGTTTAAAAAGATTAGTTGAAATAAAAGCTCCAGAAGTTATTTTACGTAATGAAAAACGTATGTTACAAGAATCTGTAGATTCATTATTTGATAACACTCGTAAATCATCTGCAGTAAAAACTGAGTCTAACAGACCTTTAAAATCTTTATCAGATTCATTAAAAGGTAAGCAAGGTCGTTTCCGTCAAAACTTATTAGGAAAACGTGTTGATTATTCTGCACGTTCTGTAATTGTTGTTGGACCAGAAATGAAATTGTCTGAATGTGGATTGCCAAAAGATATGGCAGCTGAACTTTACAAGCCGTTTGTAATTAGAAAACTAATTGAAAGAGGAATTGTAAAAACAGTTAAATCTGCAAAGAAAATAATAGATAGAAAAGAACCAGTTGTTTGGGATATTTTAGAGAATGTAATTAAAGGACATCCAGTATTATTAAACAGGGCTCCTACTTTACACAGACTAGGTATTCAAGCTTTCCAACCAAAATTAATTGAAGGGAAAGCAATACAATTACACCCATTAGCATGTTCTGCATTTAATGCGGATTTTGATGGAGATCAAATGGCGGTTCACTTACCATTAGGACCAGAAGCTATTTTAGAAGCACAATTATTAATGTTAGCTTCTCATAATATCTTAAATCCTGCAAATGGTGCACCAGTAACAGTTCCTTCTCAGGATATGGTACTTGGTTTATACTATATGACAAAAGAAAGAATTTCTACTCCAGAAGTACCAATTAAAGGAGAAGGATTAACTTTCTATTCACCAGAAGAAGTAACGATTGCTTTTAACGAAGAAAAAGTTGACTTAAATGCTGGTATTAAAGTAAGAACTCAAGATTTAGATGAAAATGGTGAGCAAGTAACTAAAATTATTAAAACAACTGTTGGTAGAGTTTTATTTAATGAAAAAGTTCCTGCTGCTGCTGGATATATAAATGAAGTTTTAACTAAGAAAAACTTACGTGGAATTATTGGTGGTATTTTAAAAGCTACAGATATACCTACAACAGGAGCTTTCTTAGATGAAATTAAAAATATGGGTTATAAGTTTGCATTTCAAGGTGGATTGTCTTTCTCATTAGGTGATATTATTATCCCTAAAGAAAAACAAGCCATGATTGATGAAGCAAACAAAGAAGTAGATGGTATTGTAGGTAATTATAACATGGGTATGTTAACGCAAAAAGAGCGTTATAATCAGGTAATTGATGTTTGGGGTTCTACCAACAACAGATTAACTGAGTTATCAATGAAAAACTTACGTGAAGATCAACAAGGTTTTAACTCAGTATACATGATGCTAGATTCTGGTGCAAGGGGTTCTAAAGAACAAATTCGTCAGTTAACTGGTATGCGTGGATTAATGGCAAAACCTAAAAAATCTACTGCTGGTGGTGGAGAAATTATTGAAAATCCAATTCTTTCTAACTTTAAAGAAGGATTATCAATTTTAGAATACTTTATCTCAACTCACGGTGCTCGTAAAGGATTAGCAGATACCGCTTTAAAAACGGCAGATGCTGGTTACTTAACTCGTAGATTGGTTGATGTTTCTCAAGATGTTATTATTAACGAAGAAGATTGTGGTACGTTAAGAGGATTAGATGTAGCTCCTTTAAAGAAAAATGATGAGATTGTTGAATCTTTATCAGAAAGAATAGAAGGTCGTATTTCTTTAAACAATGTTTATCACCCAGTTACAGAAGAGCTTTTATTAGAAGCAAACCAATCTATAACTTCTCAATTAGCAGACGCTGTTCAGAAGTCAGGAATTGATTCTGTAGAAGTAAGATCTGCATTAACATGTGAATCTTCTAAAGGTATTTGTGCAAAATGTTACGGATTGAGTTTATCAACCCGAAACAAAGTACAAATAGGTGAAGCAGTTGGTGTAATTGCAGCACAATCTATTGGAGAACCTGGTACACAGTTAACATTACGTACATTCCACGTTGGTGGGGTTGCTGGTAACATATCAGAAGAAAATAAATTAATTGCTAAGTTTGATGGTAAAGTTGTTATTGATGACTTAAGAACTGTTGTAGGTAAAGATAGTGAAGGTAAAGAAGTAGATATAGTTATATCTAGAACTGCCGAAATTAAAATTATTGATAAGAAAACAGATATTACTCAGAGTACAAATATTTTACCTTATGGTTCTATCATTTTTGATAAAGATAGAAAATCAATCAAAAAAGGAGATGTTATTGTACAATGGGATCCATTTAATGGTGTAATTGTTTCTGAATTTGCTGGTAAAGTAAAGTTCGACAATTTAGAGCAAGGTATGAACTACTCTGTAGAAATTGATGAGCAAACTGGTTTCCAAGAAAAGGTAATTACAGATTCTAAGAACAAAAAAATTATTGCTTCTTTAATTATTGAAGATGAAGATGGTAATGCATTACGTTCTTATAGTTTACCAGTAGGTGCACACTTAATGGTAGATAATGGCGAAACTGTAGAAAGTGGAAAAACATTAGTTAAAATACCTAGAAAATCTGGTAAAGCAGGTGATATTACAGGAGGTTTACCACGTGTAACAGAATTATTCGAAGCACGTAATCCTTCTAACCCATCTGTTGTTTCAGAAATTGATGGTGTAGTTTCTTTCGGAAAAATTAAGAGAGGTAATAGAGAAATCATTGTTGAGTCTAAAACAGGAGATATTAGTAAGTATTTAGTAAAACTTTCTAACCAAATTTTAGTTCAAGAAAACGATTTTATTAAAGCTGGTATGCCATTATCTGATGGTGCAACTACGCCTTCTGATATTTTAAGAATTAAAGGACCATCTGCAGTTCAAGAATATTTAGTAAATGAAATACAAGAAGTATATCGTTTACAAGGGGTAAAAATTAACGACAAACATTTCGAAGTTGTAGTTCGTCAAATGATGCGTAAAGTTAAAATTATAGATTCAGGAGATACTCTTTTCTTAGAAAATCAATTGATTCATAAGAATGACTTTATTGAAGAAAACGATGCAATTTACGGAATGAAAGTTGTTGAAGATGCTGGAGATTCTGAGAATTTAAAAGCAGGTCAAATTATTTCTGCACGTCAATTAAGAGATGAAAATTCTTTATTAAGAAGAAATGACAATAACTTAGTTACTGCTAGAGATGCAAGACCAGCAACTGCTGAACAAGTGTTACAAGGTATTACAAGAGCATCATTACAAACAAAATCATTTATTTCTGCAGCTTCTTTCCAAGAAACTACAAAAGTATTAAATGAGGCAGCTGTAAATGGTAAAATAGATACTTTAGAAGGATTAAAAGAGAATGTAATTGTTGGTAAGAAAATACCAGCTGGTACAGGAATGAGATCTTATGATAAAGTAATTGTTGGTCCAAAAGATGAAATGGAGCAAAGTTTCCAATAAAAAGTAATTCACGTTTAAATATATTTAAAGTTGAATTGTTTACTGTAATTTAAATTATAGTATTCAGTTCAACTTTTTTCTTTTTAGTATTTTTACAAAAACAATAATTTAAAAGCATAACTAGCATATTATATTATGGAAGAAAATAAAAACAAAGAAGGGCAGTTAAATATTGAATTAGATCAAGAAGTTGCAGAAGGAACTTATTCTAATTTGGCAATTATTAATCATTCAATATCAGAATTTATTGTAGATTTTATAAATATTATGCCAGGTGTGCCTAAAGCAAAAGTAAAATCTAGAATTATTTTAACGCCTCAACATGCAAAAAGATTATCTAAAGCATTAGCAGATAATGTAAATAAATTTGAGCAGCAAAATGGTGAAATTAAAGATTACGAACAACCACCAATTCCTATGAATTTTGGACCAACAGGTCAGGCTTAAGATAAATAGAAGTAATTCAACTTTTGGTTTAATTGGTAGTTCGAAATATTTCATTTCGTAACCACCAATTCCTATGAATTTT
>Ga0079255_1007322_pt1 | contig 13987 bp, 15 predicted proteins | sample KNS7NT10metaT_FD_77389 | JGI IMG/M metagenome (GOLD analysis project Ga0079255, IMG submission 77389) | Marine microbial communities from Southern Atlantic Ocean transect - KN S7 NT10 metaT (Metagenome Metatranscriptome) | ecosystem: Environmental > Aquatic > Marine > Oceanic | place: Southern... | reverse complement strand
TTTCTATTGAATCCATTAAAAATAAACTTAGAAAAATCCATTAGTAGTCAAAAACTAAATTTTGACACTTCTTTACTAAGCAAAATCTTTAAGCATAGTTTAATACCTGCTAATCTTTTATTCTTTCTATACGCAAGTAGCTCTACTATGAACAATGACATTTTGAATAATGGTAATCTGGTTAAGTCTTTACTGATTTTCCTATTAGTAGCAACGATAATAACAGTCTATTTTATTTTACTAAATAAGTCGTACAAACTAAGTATTATTAAAGGCTACAATATGGATAAAAACAGGCAACTTATTACAAAAATAATTAGTACTGAAAAATGGGATTTAGTGTATTCAGAGGAGAATTTAGAAATCGTTAGAGTTTCAAAATTAAAATCTCTTGATGGGTATGACGACCAAATTATTATTTTATATTCTGATAATGATATTTTGATTAATTACACTTCTTTTACACTAGGAAATGAACCTAACCCTTTCAAATATTTGAAAAACAAAAAAGCAGTAAAAAATTTCACAAAATCTTTCTTAGAGCAGAAAAATAAAATTGATTAAAAAAGCTATAATCTCAATAATTGATTTTACTCTAGGCTATATAAAAAGGTAATATTTCCTTAAAAAGATTCTTGCCTACGCAGGAATTTACTCAAAAATAACGCGACCTGTATATTGCTCTTGGACATCTAATTCTGGTGGCGTATTTACAACTATAACATCGCCTGTACTTACCAAATTAGCGGTTAATTTTTGCTGCGGATTGACAACCATATCGTTTGTTCCACGATGAAAAATTTTTACATTTTGAGCTACTAAATGTCTAGCTTCAAAACGTGCATCGCCAGCAACAAAAGATACATTTAAGTTTTCTGTTAACCCATCAATATACATTGTTGATAAAGCATTTACAGTTGCTCTCAGGTTCGTACTATTCACACTTAATCGAAACAAGCCATCACGAGTAATCGCTTCGTCGTCGTTAAAATCTTCAGAAATTAAATTTAATTCGGGATAATTTAAAATTCCTTCGCTACTGATTGGCAAACCTGTACTGCTTCGTATTTCAGTAATGTTCGGCGCAGATACATAAACTTTGGTAATGCTATAATCTCTAGTTAGGTTACAAGCGTTATTGTCGTATAATTTTAATCGGCCAGCTTCTACTTTAACCTCTATTTCGTCCATTAAATATTCTCCTGTAAACACAGTTACTTTATGTTCTGGCGCTTCTTTTAAAATCATTTCAACACGTTCAAAAACAGTGATTTTAGAGAATTCTTCCACTTCAAATTCTTTTGAAATCACATCGCCTGAATTTTGAAAACAATCTGGCACGTTTTCGCCATTACAAGACACTAAAACAACCGCTATTAATATGTAAAGTAAGTTTTTCATCTTTTTAAAGTCTTATACCAATTCCAAATTCTACTGCTTCTGCTTTTGCACCATGCGATTTTAATGTAATTGCACCAAAAACCTTATCTCCAAAATAGCGTTTTAAACCAATTCTATTATACACACGACCTTCAAAATCGTAAGGATAATACACATAATAACCTAACTGCGTTATAAACGACATTTTATTAATAAACAATTCGTGACCAACAAAAAGTCCAACGCGTTTGTAATCTTCGTCACCAGAAACATTATCTTCAGGAAAAGCTATAGATCTATAAGTAATTAATTCTTCTAAAAAAGTTGAAGCGAAAAAATCGGCTCCAACTTGAACTGCTGTTTTTCTGTTTAAACGTTTGTCAGCATAAGCCGATAAAATGTAAAATGGAAATTGTCCAGAATTAACGACATCACTTTCGTTAATTCCGCTTCTAAAAGCAATATTATATTTTACTTTTTCTTTGAAAGATTTTTCTTCAGTTGATGGTTGATATTCTGGTTTATTATTGTAATCTAAATCGTAATTCACACCAGCATTAAATACAAACGTGTTTGTAGAATTATTTGGTGCTTTTACGTTGGCATTAGAATAATGAATGATTGAAAAACCAGCTTGAACTCCAAATCCTTTATATAAATTAGGCTTATCGTAATTAAGCATAACGTAAGTAGAACTTAGCAATTTTGAACCATAAGCATTGTTTCTAAAATTGTCATACTTATCGTAAGGACTCGTTGCATAAGCAATTCCTTGTCCAATTCTGAATTTTAAATTTCTGTTTAAAAAGTAAAAGTTAAAATGTGCGTAAAGTCCGTAGTTTTCACCTAAATACTGATTTTTTAAATCTTGGTAAATAAACGAAGCACCATAATCTGGATAATTAAAACGACTTTCCCAAGCTTCAAAACCATAAGTCTGCTTGTTAATAGACGCCATAAATCCTGTGGGATGATCGGTGATTAAATGTGTAATATCTGGATTATGCAATAAGATACTTCCGTAGAAATAATTAGCATCTATTCTTGTTGTGTGAGTTTTGTTCGTTTCAATTTGCGTTTCTTGTGCAGAAACAGTCAAAAAAAACAGAAACGTAAAAACATAAAAAAACGGCTTCATAAAATAATTTTGAAGGCGCTAAAATACTTATTTAATATGAGTTCTTAGTCAAATAATGGCGAAGATAAATAGCGATCGCCACGATCGCAAACAATAGCAACGACAATGCCTTCCCTAATTTGCTCTACTACTTTTAGCGCTGTTGCCACAGAACCGCCACTACTCATTCCTGCGAAAACGCCTTCTTCCTTAGCTAAACGTTGCGTCATTTTAGTTGCTTCTTCTTGAGATACTTCAATAATTTTATCTACTTTTTTAGCATCAAAAATACCTGGCACATAATCTGGTGACCATTTTCGAATGCCTGGTATTTTAGAACCATCGGTTGGTTGGGCTCCAATAATTTTTATGTTTGAGTTTTGTTCTTTTAAAAACGTTGATGTTCCCATAATTGTTCCTGTAGTTCCCATAGCCGAAACAAAGTGTGTAACTTTTCCTTCTGTATCTCGCCAAATTTCTGGACCAGTCGTTTTATAGTGTGCTTTCCAGTTATCGTGATTTTCAAACTGATTTAATAGCGTGTAACCTTTTGTGTCTCTTAAATTAAATGCGATATCTCGTGAACCTTCAATACCTTTTTCTGCAGAAGTTAATAGCACTTCTGCGCCGAAAGCACGCATAGTATCCACGCGTTCTTTAGTTGCAGTTTCTGGCATGACCAAAATCATATTCAGTTTAAATAAACTTGCAACATAAGCTAATGCAATTCCAGTATTTCCACTAGTCGCTTCAACTAAAGTATCGCCTTCTTTTAAATCGCCTCGTTTTACAGCTTCGTTTATCATATTAAAAGCAGGACGATCTTTTACGCTTCCACCAGGATTGTTTCCTTCTAGCTTTAAAAACAACTTTACATTTGGTTTATTTACTAAGTTTACTGCTTCAATAAGTGGTGTATTACCAACTTGACTTAAAATTCCTTTTCCCATACTTATATGTTTTTTGAAGTCAGTTTTATTTCTGATTTGTAAGTCACAATTGTATTCTCTGGAATTGATTTTGTTATCCAAACATTGGCTCCAATAATACTATTTGCTCCTACAACAACATCACCTCCTAAAATGGTTGCATTGGCGTAAATTGTTACGTTATCTTCTATAGTTGGATGACGTTTTGTATTTCCTAAGCTTTTTTCAACTTTAATTCCACCAAGCGTTACACCTTGATAAATAGTAACGTTATTTTTTATAACTGCGGTTTCACCAATAACAACTCCTGTAGCATGATCAATAAAAAAAGATTCACCAATTATTGCGCCTGGATGAATATCGGTTCCTGATTTACTGTGCGCATATTCACTAATCATACGTGGTAAAACAGGAATATTTAATTGCCATAAAATATGACTAATTCTGTAAATTGCTATGGCGTAAAAGCCAGGATAAGCCATTAAAACTTCCTGCAAACTTTTAGCAGCAGGATCATTTTTTAAGGCAGCTTCAGCATCTTTTAAAACTAATGGTGTTAGTGTTGAAAATTGTTGTGTGAACTTTTGCCAATTTTCTTCACAATTTAAACAGCATAACCCTGAAACTATATTGAAAAAAGACGATTTTAAATCTTGAAGGTTTTCCTTTTGAGTTTCTTCTTCTTCAAACAAGATATAAAATAATTGTTGTGCTAAATCTTCTGATTTTTCCTTTATTCGAAATGGAACTTTTAGAGCTGTACTCATAATATGTAGAAAAATAAAAGTCTTATTGAAAAGTAATTCTACTAAACCAATAAGACTTTAAAATATCGTATAATTGATTGAATTAGTATTCTGGCGCTAATGTAATTTCAAGATTATTTAACGCTTCTGTAACTGGAATCTGACAACTTAAACGACTATTATCTTTTACATTGAATGCTTCGGCTAACATAGCATCTTCGTCATCTTCCATTGGATTAAGCTCAACGTCATTTTCAACATAACATTGACACGATGCACACATTGCCATTCCACCGCAAACACCAATAGTACCTTCTGGAGCCAACTCGTACGAGCGAATCACTTCCATAATATTCATTGCCATGTCTGTTGGTGCTTGAACTTTGTGTTTTACACCATCGCGATCTGTTATATAAAGCGTTATATCTTCCATTACTTATAAAATTGCTTTTACTACTGCTTTTGGAGCTTCTTTTTTAGTTCCATCAAAACCTGTTACGCCACCTACGGTTGTATATTTCATCACATATTTTTTATCTGGATGAATACGTCTGTAAGCACTTTGACACATAATTGTTGCTTCGTGGAAACCGCAAAGTATTAATTTTAATTTATTTTCGTATGTATTTCCGTCGCCAATAGCATAAATTCCAGGAATATTAGTTTGGTAATCTACCGCATTGTTAACCTTAATAGCATTTTTTTCTATCTCTAAGCCCCAATTTGCTATAGGACCTAATTTAGGTGATAGACCAAACAAAGGTATAAAATGATCTGCATCAACTATAAATGGATCTTCACCTTTTTTCTCTATGACAACACCTGATAATTTATCTTCTCCTAAAAGACCTTTAACTTCTGCAGGTGTAATTAAGTTAATTTTCCCTAAGTTTTTAAGTTCTTGTACTTTTTCAACAGAATCTAAATGACCTCTAAATTCGTTTCTTCTATGAACTAAAGTCACTTCACTAGCCACGTTAGCTAAGAAAATACTCCAGTCTAATGCAGAATCTCCGCCACCAGCAATTACCACTTTTTTATCGCGATAAACTTCTGGATCTTTAATCATATATTCTATACCATTATCTTCAAATTTTTCTAAGTTTTCTAATAATGGTTTTCTTGGCTCAAAACTACCTAGTCCACTTGCTATAGCAACGACTGGTGCGTGATGTTTTGTTCCTTTGTTAGTAGTGACAATAAAAGTTCCATCTTCTAACTTATCTATAGTTTCGGCACGTTCGCCCAAAGTAAAACCAGGTTCAAACTGCTTACCTTGTTCTAATAAATTATCGGTTAAATCGCCAGCTAATATTTCTGGAAAACCAGGAATATCGTAAATAGGCTTTTTAGGATATAATTCTGAACATTGTCCACCAGGTTGTGGCAATGCATCAATTAAATGACATCTTAATTTTAATAATCCCGCTTCAAAAACGGTAAATAATCCTGTTGGTCCTGCACCAATTATTAATATATCTGTCTTAATCATTTTCAATTATTTTTTTTCAATTAATCCTTTAGTGAATTCGTTAAGTGTGTCCACTTTTTCTTCAAAATCACCTTTTATAGTTTTTCTAAATTCATTTAAATTTTTCACCAAATCGTCTATGTTTTCTGGAATAACATCTTCAAAAAACTGACGTAAACGTTTGGCTGTTGTTGGCGACTTGCCGTTTGTTGAAATCGCTACTTTCACGTTACCTTTTGTAACAATTCCGCCCATATAAAAATCACAATAAGGTGGATTATCTGCCACATTAACTAATTTGGCTTGTGCGCGGCAATCTTTCCATACTTGAATATTAACTTCTGGACTATCTGTAGTTGCCACCACAAAATGCCTGCCATTTAAATATTTATCGTGATAAACATCGTTTATCATGGTGACACAAAACTTTTGTGCTAGAGCAATTGTTTCTTCTCTAAAAAAAGGTGCCACCATTAGCACTTTAGCATCTGGACTTGATTTGGTTAAAAAACGTAATTTTTCTTCAGCAACATTTCCGCCACCAACAATCAAAACATTAAGGTTTTGTGTTTTTAAGAAAATAGGATAAAGGTTATTACGTTCCACTTCCAATTAATTTAAAACGGTTTGTAAAGAAGCTCTTTGTGCGACTTGATCTAAAGCTACGCGCTGATTAACCACTTCTCCAATAACAATTATTGATGGTGCTTTTAGTTGTTTTTCTTCAACTATCGCTTGAATTGTATTTATGGTTCCAATACCTAGTTTTTCATTAATACGTGTTCCATTTTGAATGATCGCTATTGGTGTTTCAGCTTTACCTTCAGCTTTATATAAATCTACTATTTGAGACAAATTTCCCATACCCATTAAAATAACAACAGTCGCCGTAGATTTTGCTGCTAATTGTACATCTGTCGATAAGGTGTGATTTTTAGTTGTTCCAGTAATGACCCAAAAACTTTCTGATGCACCACGTTTTGTTATGGAAATACCATTATAAGCTGGCACTGAAACTGAAGATGAAATTCCCGGTACAACAACCGATGGAATGTTGAATTTGGATACATGTTCAATTTCTTCCGCGCCACGACCAAATACAAATGGATCGCCACCTTTTAAACGCACAACATGACCTTTAGTTAAAGCACGCTCAACTATAATATCATTAATCTGATCTTGCTGATAACGATAACAACCGACGCGTTTTCCAACGAAAATTAACTCTGTATTTGGCGAAGCATATTCTAACAAAACATCATTTACCAATGCATCGTATAAAATAACATCGGCAGATTTAATAGCATTAATACCTTTTAAGGTAATTAATTCTGGATCGCCTGGACCTGCGCCAACTAATGTTAATTTTGGCTGTATCATTATACTGTTGCGGTTTCTAATAGAGATGCTTCTCTATATAATTTCACTTTTTCTAAAAATTGCTGAGCTGACTTTATGTAGTTTGCTGCAAAAGCTTCTGAAGGCGCTTGGTTTTTAATTTGATAGATTAAATCTTCAAAAGAAACACCTAAATCTATTTTGTTTGATAACACATATTGCTCGTTAAAATCTTGAATGATTTTAGCTTGTGTATTGGTTTTCACCTTATCGGCTAATAAAATCGCTTTCGCTGAGTTTACCATAGATCGATAGGTTTCATAGATTGCGCTAGAGTAAACTTTATTATTGAAATGCTCTTGAGCTTCTTCAATTTTTTCTTGACTTTCTAAAAATAGTGTCGCAATTAAATCGATAACCACACCAGCACATTCGCCTACTCCAATTGCTTTTTCGTAAACTTCAGTAGTTCCCCAATCTATAAAATCGTCTTGTGTTAAATTATCTGAATTTGATAAATCTGTTAGGAAATCGTAGAAATAACGTTCACCTTTTTCTTGGTAATAATCGGCATAGGATTTACCGTTAGCATTAGCTTCAAAATCATTTAAAATTCTTCGTAATGCTTCTGGCCCACGCTTACTTGGTATTTTCACTACTTTATCGGCAAAACGACCTTCGCCATTTCCTAAGTTTCCGCCACCAAGTAATACTTGTAATGCTGGCGCAACTAATTTATCTTTAGTACGAATAGTCATTCCTTGGAAACCAATGTTTGCCATGTTGTGTTGACCACAAGCATTCATACAACCACTAATTTTAATCACTAAATCTTCGTTATTAAGATATTGCGGATATTCTGCTTTTATAACACGCTCTAATTCTTCGGCAATACCTGTTGAACTTGCGATACCTAAATTACACGTATCGGTTCCTGGACAAGCCGTAATATCAACTGCTTTGTTGTAGCCAGCTTCTGTAAAACCAAGTTTACTTAATTCTTGGTAAAAGAAAGGTAATAAAGCTTCGGCTACAAAAGGAATTAATATGTTTTGACGTAAACTTAATCTTATTTCTCCTGCGGCATATTTTTCTACTAAATCGGCTAATAATCTAGCTTTATCTGTGTAGAAATCCCCTAATAATACTTTTATTCCGATAGCAACATAACCGTTTTGTTTCTGTGGAATAACATTAGTTGTCTTCCATAAATCGTAAGCAGCTTGATCTGTAATAATAGCTTCAGGAATTTCTTTAACTTCTACTGGAGTTGATGCTGTATAATCAGCTTCATCTATGGCAACAGATTTGAACTCAATTGCATTTTGTTCTTCTTCAACCAACTTTAAAAAAGCTTCTAAACCAATGTCTTTGATTAAGAATTTCATTCTAGCTTTAGCACGACTTTTACGTTCTCCATAACGGTCGAACACACGTAAAACACCTTCCATAAATGGAATAATTTTATCTGAAGCTAAAAACTCGTAAGCCACATCGGCATGTCTTGGCTGAGAACCTAATCCGCCACCAAGAAGCACTTTAAATCCTTTAACACCATTTTCAATTTTAGCGATAAATCCGATATCGTGAATGTAAGATAATCCTGTATCTTCTTCAGTGGAAGAAAACGATACTTTAAACTTACGTCCCATTTCTTGACAAATTGGGTTACGTAAAAAGAATTCGAATAATTTGTGTGCGTAAGGCGACACATCAAACGCTTCGTTAACATCAATTCCGGCAGTTTCACTTGCTGTAACGTTTCTAACTGCATTTCCACAAGCTTCACGTAAAGTCACATTATCGCGCTCTAATTCCGCCCAAAGTTCTGGCGTACGATTTAAATCGACATAATGTATTTGAATATCTTGACGTGTTGTAATATGTAATCGGCTACGAGAATACTCATCGGAAACCTCAGCGATTCTACGTAATTGATTGGTTGTTACTTTACCGTAAGGTAATTTAATACGAATCATTTGAACGCCTTCTTGTCTTTGCCCGTAAACACCACGCGCTAAACGAAGACTACGAAATTTTTCTTCGTCTAATTTTCCGTCGTGAAATAATTGAATCTTATTTGCTAAATCAATAATATCCTTTTCTACAACTGGATTTTCGATTTCTGTTCTAAAACTTTTCATATTAAATTGAGGTAAATTTGGGTATAAGTGTCCTTATCCTAACGAATTAAGAACACTTATTTTGTATGTTTTTTTGATTACTGAATAAAGCCTGCGCCTACAGTGTTATTGGATTTAGAGTCGATTAATATAAAAGAACCATTTGTTCTGTGTTCTTTAAAAGCATCGAAAAAGATTGGCTTATTTACTTTAAAAGACACATTTGCTATATCATTCATTCCTAAACCATCAACATCGGTTTCGATACCTGAATAATCTGGGTGAATTTTATGTTCAATTTTATCGACTTTAGCTAAAACTTTATTAACACCATGTTGCAATAAATACTTGTTTCCTGGTTTTAAATTATCGTTATCCATCCAAGAAATGGTTGCTGTAAAGACTTTATCTACTTTTGGTAAATCGTTTTCTAGAACAATCATGTCACCACGAGAAATATTAACGTCATCTTCTAAAGTAATGGTTACAGATTGACGTCTGCTTGCTTTTTCTAACTTTTCATCATAAAACAAAATCTCTTTTATTTTAGATTTTGTTTGCGATGGTAACACGACAACATTATCACCAACATTTAATTCGCCACCATAAACTTTTCCTGCATAACCTCTAAAATCATGAAACTCATCCGTTTTTGGACGAATAACATATTGCACTGGAAAACGTGGAGTTCCTGTATTCAAAACTGCAGCTTGATCTAAATTTTCAAAATGCTCTAAAATAGTTTGACCAGAGTACCAAGGTGTTTTTTCAGATTTTTTAACGACGTTATCTCCTTTTAATGCTGAAATTGGTACGAATGTGATGTTTTGACCTTGGTAATCGCGTTTTTTCATTAAAGCTTCAAAGTCAGCTTTTATGTTGTTATAAACTTCTTCAGAATAATCAACCAAATCCATTTTGTTAATCGCCACGACCACATCTTTTACACGTAGTAAGTTATTGATGAAAAAGTGTCTATTTGTTTGCTCTATAACACCTTTTCTAGCATCGATTAAAATGATTGATGCTTGCGATGTTGAAGCTCCTGTAACCATGTTACGTGTATATTCTACGTGACCTGGTGTATCGGCAATAATGTAACTTTTCTTTTGCGTTGAAAAGTAAATATGTGCTACATCAATAGTTATTCCTTGTTCGCGTTCTGCAACTAAACCATCGGTTGCTAACGAAAAATCTAAATAATCGTAACCTAATTGTTTACTCTTATTTTCTATGGCTTCTAATTTATCCGAAGTCAGCGATTTTGTATCGTATAATAAACGACCGATTAAGGTACTTTTACCATCATCTACACTACCTGCTGTTGCTAATTTTAATACGTCCATTATTATTTGACTATTGGCTTTTAGCTATTTGCTATTAGCCTATTTAAATATTCATTTTAAATTTTTCGCCAAAAGCAAAAAGCTAGTGGCTAGAGATATCGTTTTAGAAATACCCTTGTTGCTTACGTTTTTCCATTGCGGCTTCGCTACGTTTATCGTCTATACGAGCGCCACGTTCTGAAATTGAAGAATCTCTAATTTCCTGAACTACTTTTGTAATTGTTGTAGCATCGGACAATACTGCTGCTGTACACGACATATCTCCAACAGTTCTAAAACGCACTAAACGATCTTCAACAGTTTCTTCTTCATCTCTATAAACAACATCATCATCTGCAGACCAGATTAAGCCATCACGTAAAAAAGTGGCTCTTGTATGTGCAAAATATATTGATGGAATTTCAATATTTTCTTTTTCTATATAAGACCAAACGTCTAATTCTGTCCAGTTAGAAATTGGAAACACACGAACGTTTTGGCCTAATTCAATATCACCATTAAGCATATCGAATAATTCTGGACGTTGGTTTTTTTCGTCCCATTGTCCGAAATCGTCTCTTACAGAAAACACGCGTTCTTTAGCTCGCGCTTTTTCTTCATCGCGTCTTGCACCACCAATACAAGCATCGAACTTAAATTCTTCAATAGCATCTAGAAGTGTTGTTGTTTGTAAACCATTACGACTTGCATAACGACCTTCTTCTTCTTTCACTTTTCCATCGTCTATCGCATCTTGTACGTGGCGAACGATAAGTTCTAGACCTAATTCTTTTACTAAACGATCTCTAAATTCTATAGTTTCTGGGAAATTATGACCAGTATCTATATGCATTAATGGAAAAGGAATTTTTGCTGGATAAAACGCCTTTTGCGCTAAACGCACTAATGTAATAGAGTCCTTTCCTCCAGAAAATAACAACACCGGTTTTTCAAATTGTGCTGCTACTTCTCTAAAAATATATATTGCTTCGCTTTCTAACGGATTGATAGACATATCTGCTTTTTTTCGTTTTTTATTCTTTTTAAATTATGCGTGTAAACCACATTCTCTATTACCTAAAACCTTTGTAGGATCGAAATACTTAAATTCGTTAGGTAGATTATTTTCTTCTAAATACAAATCCAACGCTTCATCTGTAAAATGATAAAAAGGACTGACTTTAATTACGCCATTTGCATCTTGAGAAATAACATCGATGCCATCTCTAAAAGCTGTTTGACCTTTACGTAAATTGGTAAACCAAACATCTGGCTTATGGAAATTCATGGCACGTTTAAATGGTTCTAACTTTACTTGTTCTGTAAAAACTTTGTGCTTTGGATCGTTTATATCTGGTAAACCTAAAACTACATTTCTGTGTGCTTCAGTTTGTTTTGGCACGTATAAATCTATATTTAAATTTAATTGCGATATCACTGCTTCTGCATGTTTATACGTTTGTGGCGTATTATAACCTGTATCGCACCAAACCACATTGATATCGTTTTTTACTTGTGAAACCACATGCAAAATTGCTGCTTCATAAGGTCTAAAGTTTGTAGTTACTATTGGCTTTTTTGCATATCCAATAGCCCATTCTACAATTTCTAAAGGCGACTTTCCTTTTAGCTCTTGGTTTAATGCTTCAATATTTACACTCATTATTTCCCAATATTAATTTTATTCCAAGCACGCTCGTGAAAGAAATATAAAATCATTTTACTTATTAATTCAACACCACCAATAGCTAAGGCTTTATCAATTCCACCTGTCACTATATATGATATTAAAACTGTATCTAAAGTTCCTATTACGCGCCAGCTAATGGTTTTAAGCAAACTACGTTTTATACCTTCATTAGCCTTATTTTTAACAGCTTTATTTTGTGTAGAATCTTTATATAAAATATCTAAAATCATTATTTAATATTTAATCCCTATAGACTTAGTAGGAATTGCAAACATAAAACAGATTAGTGTATTATCCAACCATTTTAGCATTAAATTAAATCGGCTAAAGTATTTTGGTTTAAAATAGATAGATTAGCGTCCCTAAGTTTCTCCATAACATCGTGAATTGCACATGCTTCTTCGCTTTCACAATCATCGCACTTTTCATAAAAGTTTAAACTCACACATGGCAGCATAGCTATAGGTCCTTCTAAAACCCTCATAATTGATGACATGGTAACTTCTTCTGGAGATTTTAATAAATAATATCCGCCAGCTTTACCTTTTTTTGAACCTACAATTCCAGCTTTTTTTAAAGACAACAAAATGCTTTCTAAAAACTTCTGAGAGATATTTTCATTATCAGCAATATCTCTAATTGGTATAATTTTTTCTTCCTTTTTAGCAATATATACTAAAGCTTTAATACCGTATTTTGTCTTTTTAGATAGCATAGGACTTTTTAAGAAAATCTAAAATAATAAATTAAAACAACTCCTTTGCTATTGCCTTTATATTATCACTCTTTCCCATAGAATAGTAATGAAGTACAGGAACACCAGCCGCTAATAACTCTTTACTTTGTTGAATACTCCATTCTATTCCAACTTGCCTTACTTCTTTATTGGTTTTGCATTTTTCAACTTCAGCGATTAATGCTTCAGGTAAATCAATTCTAAATACTTGTGGCAACAATTGTAAATGTCTGTTGACAGCAATTGGTTTTATTCCAGGAATAATTGGTACATTAATACCTTCGGCTTTAGCCATTTTAACAAAATCGAAATATTTTTCATTGTCAAAAAACATTTGAGTCACCACATAATCAGCTCCAGCATCAACCTTTTGTTTTAAACGTTTTAAATCTGTTTTTAAAGAAGGTGCTTCTAAGTGCTTTTCTGGATAACCAGCAACACCAATACAAAAATCGGCTGGATTATTACTAGATTCAACAACATCATGTAAATATTTACCTTTATTCAAATCCTGAATTTGCTCTACTAAACCTTGCGCATACTGATGTCCACCATTACAAGCTTCAAAATATTTTTGATGGCTCATTGCATCGCCACGTAGTGCCATAACATTATCAATTCCTAAGTAATGACAATCTACCAACAAATATTCGGTTTCCTCTTTGGTAAAACCACCACAAAGTACGTGAGGTACTGTATCTACATCATATTTATGTTTTATAGCAGCACATATACCAACGCTTCCAGGACGCATTCTGGTGATTTTTCGATCTAAAAGTCCATCAGCTTTATCAATATATACATATTCTTCACGTGATGTAGTGACATCAATAAAAGGCGGCTGAAATTCCATTAACGGATCTATATTATTATATAGTTCTTGAATGCTATTTCCTTTTTTTGGCGGAATAATTTCAAAAGAAAATAATGTTTTTCCGTTGGCATTTTTTATATGATCTGTAACTTTCATGTTTTAAATCTCTTGTTCTTGTTTTTGGCGTTACCTAAAGGTCGGGCTTTACATTTCAATCTTTTTTCTCTTAGGTTTCGACTACGCTCAACCTGACAAAAAAGGATTTCCATTGCAATCCCTAACGCATTATTTGTTGGGTTAAATAATCCTAAGTTTAAA
>Ga0079255_1024501_pt1 | contig 14145 bp, 10 predicted proteins | sample KNS7NT10metaT_FD_77389 | JGI IMG/M metagenome (GOLD analysis project Ga0079255, IMG submission 77389) | Marine microbial communities from Southern Atlantic Ocean transect - KN S7 NT10 metaT (Metagenome Metatranscriptome) | ecosystem: Environmental > Aquatic > Marine > Oceanic | place: Southern... | reverse complement strand
TGACTTACAAATGTAAGTTTTTATATTTACCGAGCATAACAATACCTTAAGTTATAGCTTTAGTTTTTTACGAACTTTATTGCCTTAAAAAATCGATATTTCTTTTAAGGCCTGAATATTTTGTGCGCTTTACAGCAGATTTTTGAAAGACTTTTTTAAATACATCTTCGGTAATTTCTTCCCAATCCTTTTTTGACATACTTAACAAATCTGGATGAGGATTAAAAAGAGGTTCATTATGTGATTTTGAAAATGTATTCCATGGACAAACATCTTGACACACATCGCAACCAAACATCCAGTCATCGAACTGTCCTTTCATAGTACTAGGCAATTCATTTTTAAGTTCTATAGTGAAATAAGAGATGCATTTACTTCCATCGACAACATAAGGTTCTGTAATGGCTTGTGTTGGGCAAGCATCAATACAAGCAGTACACGTTCCACAATGGTCAGTTGTAGCTTGGTCATATTCTAATTCTAAATCTATAATAAGTTCAGCAATAAAATAAAATGAACCAACACCTTTAGTGAGTAAATTACTATGTTTGCCTATCCAACCTAAACCAGATTTGGCAGCCCATGCTTTATCTAATACTGGTGCTGAATCCACAAAAGCGCGACCATAGACATCTCCTATTTCAGTTTGGATGGAATGCAATAGTGCTTTTAGTTTATCTTTTATGACGAAATGGTAATCTTTTCCGTAGGCATATTTTGAAATTTTATAACTGTCTTGAGTTTGGGTTTTTTCTGGATAATAATTCAATAATAAAGACACTACACTTTTTGAACCATCAACTAATATAGTAGGATTCAACCGCTTATCGAAATGATTTTCCATATAAAACATTTCGCCATGGCTATTATTCTTTAACCATTTTTCTAATCGTGGCGCTTCGTCTTCTAAAAAACCAGCTTTACTAATCCCACAAGACATAAAACCTAATCGTTTGGCTTCTTGTTTTATAAATTGGGAATATTGTTGTTGATTGCTCATTTATGAGGTAATAACAGACGTAATTTTAAAACAAACCGCCTTGAACTGGACCTTTCACTTTTCCTAAATGTTTATACGCTAACTCTGTGACTTCTCTACCACGTGGAGTTCTTATAATAAAACCTTGTTGTATTAAAAAAGGCTCGTAAACTTCCTCGATAGTTTCTGGGCTTTCACTAACAGCAGTAGCTATTGTAGATACGCCAACAGGTCCACCTTTAAACTTATCAATTATGGTATTTAGAATTTTATTATCCATTTCGTCTAAACCGTAAGCATCTACATGCAACGCTTTTAATGCAAACTTAGCGATAGCAATATCAATAGAGCCATTACCTTTAATTTGTGCAAAATCTCGCACTCGACGTAATAAAGCGTTAGCAATTCTTGGAGTACCTCGACTTCTTCCTGCAATTTCAATAGCAGCTTCCATAGTAATTGGCATATTTAAAATATTTGAACTACGTTGAACAATTGTAGTCAGCAATTCTGTATTGTAGTATTGCAATCGACTTTGAATACCAAAACGAGCACGCATAGGAGCTGTTAACAAACCTGATCTTGTCGTTGCACCAACAAGGGTAAAAGGATTCAAATTAATTTGGACAGTTCGCGCGTTAGGACCTGACTCAATCATAATATCTATTTTAAAGTCTTCCATAGCAGAATATAAATATTCTTCTACAATTGGACTTAAACGATGAATCTCGTCAATAAAAAGTACATCTCTATCATCTAAATTAGTTAAAAGACCTGCTAAATCTCCAGGTTTATCCAAAACTGGTCCTGAAGTGATTTTAATACCTACATCTAATTCATTAGCCAAAATATTAGCTAAGGTGGTTTTTCCTAATCCAGGAGGACCATGAAATAAGGTATGATCTAATGCTTCATCACGCAAATTAGCTGCCTTTACAAAAATTTGAAGATTTTCTAATACTTGATCTTGACCAGTAAAATCCCCAAAAGACAATGGTCTTAATTGCTTTTCAACGTCATATTCTTCAGGAGTAAAGTTTTCGTTTGTAGGATCTAAATTTTCATTCATAACTTTAAATAGGTCTTAATCAAATATACTAAAAAAGCCTTTCAGAAATTACTGAAAGGCTTTTTGTTATTTAAATAAGGATTCTTAATGTTGTAGCTCTTTTTCACCATCTTTCATTGGAACATTTTGTGGCACAAAATCTTCTTCATGATAAGGGTTACTATAATCATATGCCCATCTATGTACATGAGGAATTTGACCAGGCCAGTTTCCGTGGATGTGCTCTACAGGTGTAGTCCATTCCATAGTATTTGATTTCCATGGGTTCTGAGTAGCTTTCTTTCCGTAAAAAATACTTGAGAAAAAGTTGTATAAAAACACGATTTGAAAAGCAGCACCAATTAATGCAAATACTGTTATGACAACGTTTACACTTGCTAAATCATCAAATAATGGGAAATTTGTATTTGTATAGTAACGTCTTGGTAATCCTGCCATACCAATAAAGTGCATTGGGAAAAATACTCCGTAAGCACATACTGCTGTTACCCAAAAATGTACATAACCTAATTTCTTATTCATCATTCTTCCAAACATCTTAGGGAACCAGTGGTAAACACCAGCAAATAATCCGTAAAGTGCAGAAATACCCATTACTAAATGGAAGTGAGCTACAACGAAATATGTATCGTGAACGTTAATATCTAAAGCAGAATCACCTAGAATGATACCTGTTAATCCTCCTGTGATGAATGTTGATACTAAACCAATAGAGAATAGCATTCCTGGATTCATTTGTAAATTACCTTTCCATAACGTGGTAATGTAGTTAAACGCTTTTACAGCTGAAGGAATTGCAATTAATAAGGTTGTAAATGTAAACACAGAGCCTAAGAATGGATTCATTCCAGAGATAAACATGTGGTGACCCCAAACAATTGTAGATAAGAATGCAATTGCCAATATTGAAGCGACCATGGCTCTATAGCCAAAAATTGGTTTACGAGAGTTAGTTGCTATAATTTCTGAAGTAATTCCTAATGCTGGTAATAATACAATGTAAACTTCTGGGTGACCTAAGAACCAAAATAGGTGTTCAAATAAAACTGGTGATCCTCCTTGGTAATGTAAAACTTCTCCTTGAATAAAAATATCTGATAGGAAGAATGATGTACCAAAGCTTCTATCCATTATTAATAATAAAGCTGCAGATAAAAGTACTGGGAATGATATCACACCTATAATAGCCGTTACAAAGAATGCCCAAATGGTTAACGGTAAACGTGTCATTGACATTCCTTTTGTACGTAAGTTAATAACGGTTACGACATAGTTTAATGACCCTAATAAAGACGATGCAATAAAGATAGCCATAGAAATTAACCAAAGTGTCATTCCTAAGCCAGAACCACCTTGAGCCATAGGTAAGGCACTTAATGGAGGATAAATTGTCCATCCTGCCGCTGCTGGACCAGCTTCAACAAAAAAAGAAGATACCATTATAACAGACGATAAGAAAAATAACCAATATGAAACCATGTTTAGGAAACCTGACGCCATATCTCTTGCTCCAATTTGAAGTGGAATAAGTAAATTACTAAACGTACCTGATAAACCTGCTGTTAATACAAAGAATACCATGATTGTTCCGTGAATTGTTACCAATGCTAAGTAAATATCAGCATCCATAACACCTTCTGGAGCCCATTTTCCTAATAACGCTTTAAAAATCACGTTAGGTTGCTCTGGCCAAGCAATTTGCATTCTCATTAATAGAGACATAGCAATACCTATAATTCCCATTATAATGCCTGTAATAAGGTATTGTTTGGCAATCATTTTATGATCCTGACTAAATATATACTTAGTTATAAATGTTTCTTTATGGTGGTGACCATGATCGTCATGTGCGTGTGCCTCTTCTACGTGTGCTGCCATAATAATAATATATTATTTGTCTTTTCCTTATTTTTTTACTGAATTGAAACTAATGAGTTTTTAAACTCTTTTTGTGTTTTTAACCATGCCTCATACTCTTCTTGAGTTTCAACAATGATTTTCATTTGCATATTGTAATGTGACTTACCACAAATCTTGTTACAAAGTAATAAGTAATCAAATTCATAACGCTCTAAAGCATCTTCACCTTTAGCCATTAAATCCTTACTTTTTTCGATACGGATATTATTGATATTATTAACTTTATCCTGAATGTCTGGAGTCTGACGCATCTCTTCAGTTGTTTTAGTAGGAGTAAAACTGAACTGAGTAATCATACCAGGAACACAGTTCATCTGCGCTCTAAAATGAGGCATATATGCTGAGTGCAAAACATCCTGAGAACGCATTTTAAATAAAACTGGTCTACCAACTGGTAAGTGTAATTCAGTTGTAATGATATCATCTTGAGCATTTGGATCTGCTTCATCAACACCTAAAATATTAGCACGGTCAATATCAATTAAACGAACGTTAGCTTTTCCTAAGGTATTATCAGAACCAGCATATCTTGCTTTCCAGTTAAACTGTTGCGCATATAGTTCTACCACTAAAGGATCGTTACCTTTATCAACATTCATAATATTAGTCCAAGTAAATAGACCTTGAATAATTAATCCTGCTAAAACGATTACAGGAATGATAGTCCAAATCGCTTCTAATTTGTTGTTATCCGCAAAAAACAAAGCCTTTTTTCCTTTTTCACCTTTGTACTTATAAGCAAAGTAATGTAATAAGAACTGTGTAACTGTTTGTACGAAGAATATAACGACCATAGAAATAATCATTAATCTATCAATACCAGGTCCATGTTCGGAGGCAGAATTAGACATTAAAGGTAAGTCTCCATACTTTACAAAACATATAATTGTAATCACATAGATAAAGATTAAAAACCCTATCATTAAATAACCGTTAATACGGTTATCTGTGTCATTTGCTATTTGATTGTTAGCATCTACTTTTCCAGCTTGAGTCAAGTCAAAAATCTTAACCATTTGCCAAATAGCAACTGTAATAAATACTAAAACTAAAATTGATAATAAAGCAGTCATTGTTGTCCTTCGTCTTTATATATTAATTAATAATGGAAATGTTCACTTTCTTTGATTAAAGGATTTCCTTTAGCAATAAGTGGTGCTTTAGATAATGCATGGAATACTATAAAAATAAATAAACCAGCGAATAATAAAACAGAACCAATTTCAGGGATTCCAATAAACCATCTATCTCCAACCGTTGCAGGCATGATCATATTAAATATATCTAAATAATGACCTACTAAAATCACTAAACCAGCCATAACAATGAACCATGGTAAACGTTTATAATCGCTATTCATTAACACCAATAATGGGAATAAGAAATTAAGAGCTAACATTCCAAAGAATGGTAATTTATAATCCTCAATTCTTGTTATAAAATACGTTACTTCCTCAGGAATATTCGAGTACCAAATTAACATAAATTGAGAAAACCATAAGTAAGTCCAAAAGATAGAAATACCAAACATGAACTTAGCTAAATCATGTAAATGAGAATCGTTCACCTGTGGCAATAAACCTTTGCTTTTTAAGTACATTGTAATAAGAGCAATAACAGTAATTCCACTTACAAACATACTTGCAAAAACATACCAACCAAATAATGTAGAAAACCAGTGAGGATCTACACTCATTATCCAATCCCAAGACATCATAGACTCTGTATAAATAAAGAATACTAGGAATCCTGCTGCAATTCGGAACGATTTTTTAAAGTTACGGATATCTCCTTTTTCGGCATCATCTTGTGCTAAAGAGAACTTTCTTGCAAAGAATCTGTATGTAGCCCAACCTGCAATAAAAACTAAACCTCTAATTGCAAAACCAGTTTTATTTAACCATCCTTGTTTTCCGGCAACTAACTTATCATAGTGATCGCTAGATGGATCAACCATATCAGGATCCATCCATATAAAAATGTGATCACCTGCAAATAAAGCAATTCCTAATACTATAATTGCTCCTGGCAATAAATAGTAAGTTATCGCTTCCATTACTCTAAATAATAATGGTGACCAACCTGCTTGAGCCGCAAACTGAATAGCATAAAATGCTAAAACTCCTAATGAAATCATCATAAAGAAAAATGCAGCCACATATAATGCTGAATAAGGTCTGTTGTGAATTTGATGCATAACATGTTCAGCATGTTCGTCTCCATGACCAGATTCGGCATGATGCTTATCTGAAGCTTCATGTGAAGTCGCATGACCATCACTTTTTGTTGTATCATGTGTTGCTTCTGAACCATGTCCACCACCATGAGATTCCTCATGTGCTAGCATTTCTTTAACTTCTTCTAATGACTTATGAGAGTCAATAAAACCAAAACCAACTCCAATAGCTCCTAAAATAATTAGGACAATTGCGAATATTTTAAGTTTACTTGAAAATGTGTACATATCTTTATATATAACCTTTATCTACTTATTTTTTTATTTCAGAACGTAGTTTTAACACATATTCTGATACTTGCCAGCGCTCTTCTTCATTTAACTGATTAGCGTAAGATCCCATTGCATTTTTACCATAATAAATTGTATGATAAATACTTCCAATTGTGATATCTCTATCAGCATAACTTGGAACACCTAAAATCTTTTCACGCTTTACCAAGGTACCTTGTCCTTTACCTTTATTACCATGACATATTGCACAGTAAATTGCATAAAGTTTTCCAGCTCTATCATAATCAACTTTAGTAGAATCTAATGGATTAGTTAAACTTAATTTTGCTAGCTCATAACCTCCAGTATTGTTTTCAATATCAAAAGGTGTGTAACCTCTAGGTATAGATCCTTCTGCTGGTAATTGTGCTTCAACATCTCCTTTAAAAACATCCGCTTCTTGGTACGCTTCATAACCAACGGACTCATACATATTTGGCATGTATTCGTAATTAGGTCTAGAATCTTTTTTACAAGATGCAAAAGACACTAAAACTAGAAGGACTAAACTTATATTTCTTAAAATATTCATGTGTTCTAATTAATGTGCTTTATCTACTAAATTAACTTCTACTGCTCCAGTTCCTAAAAAGAAATCTTGAAGTTCATCCTCATTACCTGTTACTGGTACTTCCATTAAGAAATGGTCATCAGTGGTTCTTTTGTCTGGATTTTCAGCTTCTTTAAATGGCCACATTTTACTTCTTAAGTAAAAAGTGATCACCATTAAGTGTGCTGCAAAAAATACCGTAAGCTCAAACATAATTGGAACAAATGCAGGCATATTCTCTAAATAGCTAAAGCTTGGTTTTCCCCCAATATCTTGTGGCCAATCTTCAATCATAATGAAATTCATCATTAAGGTTGCAACAGACAAACCTACTAATCCATAAAGAAAAGCACAGATAGCTAATCTTGTTGGCTCTAATCCCATTGCCTTATCTAAACCGTGAACCGGAAAAGGCGTGTATATTTCTTCTATATGATGTTTAGCAGCTCTTGTTTCCTTAACTGCAGCCATTAAAATGTCATCATCATTATAAATAGCGTGAATTACTTTTGAAGTTTCCATATGCTACTCTTAATTATTAGATTTATTATCTTCTTCTAACTTAGGAACCGAAGTTCTTTCATCTGCACCAGTACCAGATAATGACTGACCTGATTCTCTTATCGCCTTATACTTATCTCCAGAAGACTTTAAGATAGTCTTAACCTCTGCCTGTGCAATTACAGGAAATGTTCTTGAGTATAGTAAGAATAATACGAAGAAGAATCCAATAGTTCCTATAAATATTCCTATATCAACAAATGTTGGAGAGAACATTGTCCATGATGATGGTAAGTAATCACGGTGAAGTGATGTTACAATAATTACGAAACGTTCAAACCACATTCCAATATTTACAACGATTGAAATAGCAAACGAGAACATAATACTTGTACGCAACTTTTTAAACCACATAAACTGAGGAGAAAATACGTTACAAGACATCATCGCCCAATAAGCCCAAGCATAAGGACCAGTTGCTCTATTTAAGAATGCATACTGCTCAAATTCAACACCAGAATACCATGCTACAAAAAGCTCAGTAATATATGCTACACCAACAATAGAACCTGTTAGCATTATAACAATATTCATTAACTCGATATGTTGTACTGTAATGTAATCTTCCATGTTACATACTTTACGCATGATGATTAGAAGCGTATTTACCATAGCAAAACCAGAGAAAATCGCACCAGCAACAAAGTATGGTGGGAAAATAGTAGTGTGCCATCCAGGAATAACCGAAGTTGCGAAGTCAAACGATACAATTGTATGCACAGAAAGTACTAAAGGAGTCGCTAAACCAGCTAATACTAAAGAAACTTCCTCAAAACGTTGCCAATCTTTAGCACGACCAGTCCATCCAAAACTTAACAAACTATAAATCTTCTTTTGAAAAGGCTTGATTGCTCTATCTCTTAACATGGCAAAATCAGGTAATAAACCAGTCCACCAAAATACTAATGATACTGATAAATACGTTGAGATTGCAAATACATCCCAAAGAAGAGGCGAGTTAAAGTTTACCCATAAAGAACCAAACTGGTTTGGTATAGGTAATACCCAATATGCCAACCAAGGTCTTCCCATGTGAATGATTGGGAATAATCCTGCTTGAACTACTGAGAAAATTGTCATGGCTTCCGCAGAACGGTTAATAGCCATACGCCATTTCTGACGGAATAATAAAAGTACTGCAGAAATTAACGTTCCTGCGTGACCAATACCAACCCACCAAACGAAGTTAGTAATATCCCAAGCCCAGTTAACTGTTCTATTTAATCCCCAAGTACCGATACCTGTTGATATTGTATAAATCATACAACCTATTCCCCAAAGAAAAGCAACAAGTGCAATTGAAAAAACAATCCACCATTGCTTATTTGCTTTTCCTTCTACAGGAGCTGCAATATCTACAGTTACATCGTGGTAAGATTTATTACCAGTAACTAAAGGTCTTCTAATAGGTGCTTCGTAATGAGACGCCATAATCCTTTTTAAATTATTACTTTGTTAGTTATTTATCTAATTATATGTTTCTTACTTTAGTTTGGTACATCACGTTAGGCTTTGTTCCAACACTTTCTAGTAAGTGATACATACGATCATCTGCTTTTAATTCAGAAATTTTACTTTCCTTATCGTTAATGTCTCCAAATGTCATTGCTCCATTTCCACAAGCGGCAGAACAAGCTGTTTGGAATTCACCATCTTTAATTTCACGTCCGTCACGTTTCGCATCAAGAATAGTCTTTTGTGTTTTTTGAATACACATAGAACATTTTTCCATCACACCACGAGAACGAACTGTTACATCTGGATTGATAACCATACGACCTAAATCGTCATTCATATGGTAATCAAACTCATCATTTCCATTATATAAAAACCAGTTGAAACGTCTTACTTTATAAGGACAGTTGTTAGCACAATATCTTGTTCCTACACATCTGTTATACGCCATATGGTTTTGACCTTGTCTTCCGTGTGCAGTTGCAGCAACAGGACATACAGTTTCACAAGGTGCGTGATTACAGTGCTGACACATTACTGGTTGGAAAGCAACCTGAGGATTATCTGCAGGATCTTCTAATTCACCAAATCCACCTAAAGAACCATTATCTCCAAATAAACCTTCAAAACCTTCTTTCTTAGCGTCATCCTGCGCAAATGTATCTTCAGAAGAATAGTAACGGTCAATTCTTAACCAGTGCATATCACGACTACGACGAATTTCTTCTTTACCTACTACTGGCACGTTGTTTTCAGCATGACAAGCAATCACACAAGCACCACAACCGGTACATGCATTTAAATCGATTGACAAGTTGAAATGGTGTCCAACAGAACGATCAAACTCATCCCATAAATCTACTTCTGGAGAAGTTACAGGCGTTTCCTCGTGATTTAAAGACACTACAGGAATCGCATTCCAGTGTTCTTTGTCTTTAGTGTTAAAAACCTCTAAAGTCGTTTCTTTAACAATATCTCCACGACCCATTAAAGTGTTTTGAAGTTGTACACAAGCAAACTCATGCATTCCTGCATCCGCTTTGATTGTTACATCTTGAACATCGTTAAAGTTGTTATATAAAGTGTAAGCATTTACACCTGTTTTCATTTCATCTTTAAGACCAGCAGTTCTACCATAACCAAATGATAAACCTAAAGAACCTTTAGCTTGACCAGGCTGAATAATTACTGGAACTTTAATAGTTTTTCCGTTAACAGAAAGTGTTGCAAAACTACCATTTAAAGCACCTGTTGCCTCATGTTCGTTTACTAAGCCTAAAGCTTCAGCATCCGATTTAGAAACAGTTACATAGTTATCCCAAGATGTTCTTGTAATAGGATCTGGGAATTCTTGTAACCATGGGTTATTAGCTTGCTGTCCGTCACCTAAACCAGTCTTGGTGTATAAACTAAGTTCAAATCCTTTAGCTTTCTTAGCTGAACTTGCTAACTCACTAGCTGCATTCGAAATTGATGCTACTGTCTCCTCTGCATTTGTTTCTTCATCTATAACTGAATCTTCAGTAGAAGCTACATCTGCTGATACTTTTGACACAAAAACACCGTCATGTAAAGCCTGATTAAATGAACTACCATTTAATAAATTTGACTTCCAAGTTGACTTAATGTAATCATTTAAAGAACTATCGTTTGCAGTCCACTTTAATAAAGCCTCTTGAAACTGTCTCGTATCAAATAAAGGACGAATAGTTGGTTGCATTAAAGCAAAGTGACCTTTCTTTAATTCTACATCACCCCAAGATTCTAAATAATGTGGCGCTGCAGCAATGTATTGTGTCTCTTTAGCCGTTTCATCTTCTTTAGATGTAAACGCTATAGATAATTTTGTTTTCTTTAATCCAGCTTTAAAGTCTTCAGCATTTGCTAGTGTATATAATGGATTTACACCACTCATAATAATAGCTCCAACTTTTCCAGCTTTCATATCATTAATTAAAGCAGATACAGTTTCATCTTTACCTTGACGTGTTTTAATAACGTTTTTAGTATCAAATGCTTTACTATTAAGCTTTTCATTAATTTCTAAAACAACTGTTTGAGCATTCACATCTTGTAAACCAGATACAACTACAGCGTTGCTTCCTGCTTTATTAATTTCTGATGCTGCTTGATTAACTGCTGCTTCAATATGCTTAGGTAAGTTTCCTGAAACAGAACCACCTACAATATAACTATGTAACTTTGCTAACGCTAATTTTTGCTCACTTGGCTTTAAAGGCACACGCTTGTCGGCATTTGCTCCAGCTAAAGTCATATTAGACTCAAACTGAATATGTCTAGACATTTTACCTTTTGTTGGAACACGACCTGCAGAATAACCCGAATCGAATCCACCACCTTGCCAATCTCCTAAGAAATCTGCACCAACAGAAACAATGGTGTTAGCTTTTGAAAAATCGTAATTAGCTAATGCTCTTTCGCCGTACTTAGCTTCAAACGCATCTAAAGCTTTTGAATGCGAAACTGCATCGTAAGCAACATGTTTTACATTACCATATCTCTCTTTAAACTCACCTATTAACTTTGATGTTGATGGACTTGCAAATGTTTGTGTTAACAATACAATTTGCTTTCCTTCATTTTTAAGGTTTGTTAACGTTTGATTAACTTCAGCATCAAATGTCTTCCAAGAAATATCTTTACCGTCTTTCTTAGGATTTTTAACACGAAGACTATCGTATAAATCTAAAACAGATGCATTAACACGTGCATTGGCGCCACCTGAAAAATTAGCTAAATTGTTGTTTTCAATTTTAATAGGTCGACCTTCACGAGTTTTAACTAAAACACTTGCAAAATCAAATCCATTAGCAATTGTTGTTGCATAATAATTAGCAACACCAGGAATAATAGAATCTGGCTGTACTACGTAAGGAATCGATTTAATAACCGGACCTTCACAAGCAGCTAATGACGCAGCAGCGGTACTAAAACCAACATACTTTAAGAAATCACGTCTCGTTGTACTTGAAGCCTCTAATGTGTCTTTATCACCTAAAAACTCATCAGTAGGAATATCTTGTACAAACTCATTCTGTTTAAGCGTCTCAACAATAGAGCTATTTTCTTTTAGCTCCTCAACACTTGACCAGTATTTCTTGTTTGATGACATATTTATTTAGTTATATAGTTGTTAGTTGATTTGTTAGTTGCCTAAAGCATCAACTTATATTATAATTAATTTATTAATAGTGACACTTACCGCATTCTAATCCGCCCATTTGAGCAGCAGTAAGCTGATCCACACCATATTTCTTAGATAATTGCTCATGAATTTTTGTGTAGTAATCATTACCTTCAACCTTAACATTAGTTTCTCTGTGGCAATTAATACACCAACCCATAGTTAATGGCGCATGCTGATACATCACTTCCATTTCCTCTACAGGACCATGACAAGTCTGACACTCAATTTGACCAACAACAACGTGTTGTGAGTGATTAAAATACGCAAAGTCCGGTAAATTATGAATACGAACCCATTTTACTGGTTTTGTTTTCCCTGTGTATTTTTGGTTAGCATCATCCCAACCTACAGCATCGTATAATTTTTTAATTTCACCATCATAAAACTCTTTACTGTATTCTTCTGTTGCTGTACTTTCAGCTACTTCGTAAATTGACTTATGACAATTCATACAAATATTCAATGAAGGAATACCTGAATGTTTAGAAACTCTAGCAGATGAGTGACAGTACTTACAGTCAATACCGTTATCACCAGCATGAATTCTATGCGAATAGTGAATTGGCTGAACTGGCTCATAACCTTGATTTACACCAACTTGAGACAAGTAACCATAAACAAAATACGCACTAGACAAGAGCAAGATAACAACAGATACCAATACTAAAAACTGGTTTTGAACAAATGCTTTCCATAATGGCGTTCTTTTTGTTTCCTCTGGTAATTCTATTCCTTTTTCTACTGCAAAACGACGCAATGTCTTATTCACAATAACTAAAGCTGCAGCTAATAAAGCAAACAACAAAGCTAGAGCGCCAAGTATTAAAGTGTTATTGCTAGTAGAATCCACATTAGGATTTACAACTCCAGGAACCGTAGTTTCAATACCTTCATTTGGTTTAGGAGCAGCTGCAGTATAAGCTAAAATATCATCAATATCTTTATTAGATAATTGAGGAAAAGCCGTCATTGCAGTCCCATTATATTCTTTGTAGATTTTGTTTGCGTAAGCGTCACCGGACTTTATCATTCCAGCACTGTTTTTAATCCACTTATACAACCATTCACGATCTAAACTTTCTTCTTCAGCTAGACGCGTTTCTACATTTGCCAAAGCAGGACCAGTCATTTTTTTATTTAACTTATGACAAGATGCACAATTAGCATTAAATAAAGCTTTACCTGCAGTAGCATCACCTTCTTGAGCATTAAGTGATGAAGAGAAAGCGAGTAATACGACTAAGCCCAAACGAAGAATTGTAGCGCTTATCTTACGGTGAATCACCTGTTTCATATTATATATTGAATTTACTTCTAAACTTTGGTATGATTTTTTCATTCTAAACTAGAGAAAATCTTAAATTTTATACGTTTAGCAAAAGTAATACTTAAAGTCGATTTTAGAAATGTTAGAGAAGTCTTAATTTATAATTTAGAAAAATTCTAAATAAGATTAAACCCATCCAAATCACTAGAATAAGTTACTTTTGTGTAAAAGACCATTAAAAATGAAAAAAAACAGTTTAAATATTTCTTTAATCATCGGCTTAAATCTTCTTTTTTTTAGCACCATTGCTGTTGCACAAAACAACTCAGTTACAATTTCTAAAGATGACAAAATTGATACTTTATTAGAGTTAAAAAAAGAATTAAATAAAGATGACGCTTCATCAAAAAAATACAAAATACAAATATATTCTGGCTCTTTAAATGGCGCTCAAAATGAAGAAGCCAAATACAAAAAAGAATATACAAAATGGTCTTCTACTCACGTATATGAAACTCCTAATCACAAAATTTGGGTTGGTAATTTTAGAACAAGACTAGAGGCAGATAGAGCTTTAAAAGAGATTAATAGAACCTTTGAACGCGCTTTTATTTTTAAGCCAAAAAA